>Ga0315899_10000759_pt1 | contig 38486 bp, 32 predicted proteins | sample LakEriMetagenome_2_FD_203518 | JGI IMG/M metagenome (GOLD analysis project Ga0315899, IMG submission 203518) | Freshwater fungal communities from buoy surface, Lake Erie, Ohio, United States - Buoy 4 MA112 | ecosystem: Environmental > Aquatic > Freshwater > Lake | place: USA: Lake Erie, Ohio...
GATGAAGCATGTCGTTGGCGATTTATCCTCGAGAATGTCGAAACCGGACAAAAAACCGATGCTTGTGATTACGAGGAAGCCCTCCATCCGGATCGCATTGCGCTCATCGCGGTCATCCGAGGCCTCGAAGCTCTCGATCAACCAAGCAAAGTAACGATGATTACCAATAACCGTTACGTAGCACGTGGGTTACAATATGGTCTGAGTGAATGGCGGGAATCCGATTTCTGCTGGGAGCACTTCGGATCCATCCAGCCCATACGAAATGCCGACCTGTGGCGACGGGTCGATATTGCTTTGAGGTACCACGAAGTCACTTGCAGATGGATGTCCTACGACCCACAACAAGACCGCTACGAAGGTGATCGACGGGAAGTCCCGGTTGATACGTTGCTTCCTGTTCGCCCAAAGAGCGTTCCAATCGCTGGACACACTTCTACATCACTAAGAGAGCCTAACAATTCAAGCCAGCCAAGCCCGTCAAGCCAATCAACGCAGCCAAACCCGTCAATCGCAACGGTTCAATCCCAAAGTTCAAGTCGTTCATGTCCAGTTCCAACCCTGATCCCTACCGCTGCTTGTGAGCATCTGGATGAGACTCCCGAAATTCAAAACCCAGTGAAAGCGTTCTTGACCAAGTGTTGTTCCCCAATCGGTATCAGCTGGAACTTGCTTCTATGCATCGATTCAAAAATCCTTGGCATGCTCAGAAGCTTGTGCTTGATCGATCCGCTTCCGGAAAAATACAAAACCAAAAATCACACAGATCGAATCCAAGAGTACTCCTAACCTCCTATCCCGATTGCACGACGATTGACCGGTCGTCGACTTTCGCCACCAAGCTGCCGGTGCTTTTTGTATAACCGGCCAATGCCTTTACAACCTGGCCAATGCCCTTACAGATTAGTTGAGCCATGACGCACGTCGAAACCAATTCCATTCCACCGCTGCTAACCGACTTCGATCGGTTTCTCTTCGGTAGTGGAAACCACTGGAAGATTTATGACAAATTAGGTGCACACCCTCGTTGCATCGGCAACCAAAGCGGCGTCAATTTCGCTCTCTGGGCACCCAATGCGCAGTCTGTACAAGTCGTTGGTGACTTCAATAATTGGGATGGCAGATCCCATTCCATGGATAAGCAGATACCTTCGGGAATCTGGGAGTTGTTTGTACCGAGTACCCATGTGGGGATGAAGTACAAGTTCCGTGTTAAAACCCTTGATGGACGGATCATCGATAAAGCCGACCCGTTTGGTGTTTATTGTGAAGTCCCACCGCGAACCGCATCGATTGTTCACCCACTGGACGAATTCTCTTGGAATGACTCCGATTGGCTCGCGAAACGCGCAGAGAATCGCACCCTAAATCAACCGATCAGTATCTACGAAGTCCACCTCGGTTCGTGGAAAAAGACGACTGGTACGAATCACGGTTGGATGAACTACCGCGATCTTGCGCATGAACTTGTTGACTACTGCCACAAGATGGGGTTCACTCACCTCGAACTCTTGCCCATTTCCGAACACCCATTTACCGGCTCATGGGGCTACCAAACAACCGGGTATTACGCGGTCACAAGCCGCTACGGATCCCCTGAAGACTTCATGTACTTTGTCGACTATTGCCACCAACATGGTATCGGTGTGCTGATCGACTGGGTGCCAGCCCACTTCCCCCGCGATGCCCACGGACTTTTTCGTTTCGACGGTTCTGCCCTTTTCGAACACGAAGACCCTCGCCAAGGCGAACATCCGGACTGGGGAACGATGGTGTTCAACTACGGAAGACATGAGGTCCGCAATTTCCTTATCGCCAATGCGATGTTCTGGATCGATAAATACCATATCGATGGATTGCGAGTCGATGCAGTGGCTTCGATGCTCTATCTCGACTACTCTCGCAAAGAAGGACAATGGATCCCCAATACTTCAGGTGGCCGCGAAAATCTTGAAGCCATTCATTTCCTTCGCGAATTCAATCGACATGTTCACCAAGAATTTCCGGGTGTCCTGACCATAGCAGAAGAATCGACTGCTTGGCCGGGTGTTTCCCATCCCGTGGACGTGGGCGGTTTGGGATTCTCGATCAAATGGAACATGGGTTGGATGAATGACACTCTGCGTTTCATGCGCCGTGAACCAATCCACCGTCAACACCATCAGAACGATCTTACTTTTAGCCTTATCTATGCCTTTAGCGAAAACTTCATGTTGCCATTTTCCCATGACGAAGTCGTCCATGGGAAAGGCTCTCTAATCGCGCAGATGCCAGGTGACTTATGGCAGAAATTCGCAAACCTGCGACTTCTCTACGCCTATATGTGGACTCACCCAGGCAAAAAGCTACTCTTCATGGGTGGTGAACTCGCACAATGGCACGAATGGAACGAAGACGCACAGTTGCAATGGGATCTTCTCAAGTGGGATACTCATGCAGGCATCCAAAACTTAGTCGCAGACCTCAATCATTTACTGGCTTGCGAACCTGCACTTTACCAAGGTGATTTCCACGGTTCGGGTTTCGAATGGGTCGATTGTCAAAATGCATCCGCCAACGTTCTTGGCTACCTTCGAAAAACAGTGAATAACCCAAGCAATCCCTCCGAAGCAAAAGGACCAGCTGAGCATCTCTTGGTCTGTTGCAATTTCACCCCAGCGGTACGTGAATACCGGATGGGAGTCCCATCCTCCGGAAAATACAAAGAGATCTTTAACAGCGATGCTACCCGTTACGGTGGATCAGGGGTTGGTAACCAAGCGGCCCTACAAGGCGACGCTACGTTCCCCTACCACGGACAGCCTGCTTCGGTACTCATTACCTTGCCACCGCTAGCGACGATTATTCTCAAGCCGTGCGAATAACTACCGTGTAGTGTTGCCGGCGAGTAACTTCGCGACTTCTTTACGCATTGCGTCTCGAGAGAACTCATCGACATTGGACAAGGAATCCTCGCTTTGTCCGGAACCCAGGTTCCGTTTTCCTACCACAAGCCGCCCCGAAACCGCAGTGACATCTCCTCGCATTCCACTTGCTTTGAGAGTCACTGATTTTTCGTCGGACTTGACCCATTCGACTCGGACGGTCAATTCCTGACCAGGTTCCATAAAGTCCGCAAACTTGACGTTTCGGACTTCGTCCAAAGTCAAAAGAGAAGAAGCATAGTTTTCCGTTGCGCTGACCAACCACATCGAAGCTTGATAGAGGGCTTCGAGCATCATCACTCCCGGCATCACAGGGAACAATGGGAAGTGATCCCGAAGATAGTCTTCGTGGTGATACAGCTTGCGAGTCGCCACAAGATACTCACCCGGAACCAACTCAACGATCTTATCTAATTGACGGTATCGCACGAAAACCTCCTGAAAATCCATCTGCAATAAGCGTAGTGCTTAGCCTAAAGCTTCAAGCAAACTTTTGACCAAGGTGCTCGCAGAAGCAATCGCTTCGTCTTCCGAGCGATTTGCTCCTTCTAAACATCGAACAATCGCAGATCCGACGATCAATCCGTCACAAACAGGGGCCAAAAGTCGTACATGCTCGGGCTTGGAAATACCAAAACCAATGCAAATCGGCAAGTCCGTCCTGGACTTGAGCCAACCGACGCGATCGACCAAACCTTCAGGTAATTGAGTTCGCTCGCCTGTGATTCCCGTCACGGACACAAAATATAGGAATCCGGAGGATTCTTGTGCGATCCGAAGAGCGCGCTCCGGTGGGGTCGTTGGCGTGACTAACTGGATTAAGTTGAAGTCTCTCTCGCGACATACTTTGGATAGTGCTGTGCTTTCCTCAACTAACAAATCCGGAACAATCGCACCGCTAAACCCAGCTTGCTTGGCCGATTCGACGAAAGCCTCTGGCCCTTGGCGATGAATGATCGCGTAACTGACCATCGAAACCAATGGCATAGTCAACGTATTGCGATCCTGTTCGATCCGATCGAAAATCTGATGTAACTTGATCTTGTTCGTCAAGGCTCGCGTGTAGGAAGCTTGGATCACCGGTCCGTCTGCGATCGGGTCACTGTACGGAATCCCAACTTCTGCCATTGAGCATCCAAGCTCCTGTAGTCGCTTTAGTACCTTCGCGGTGAAATCCATGTTCGGATCTCCGGCCGTGATGAAGGGCATCAACGCTTTCTTCCCAGATGCCCGCAACTTTTCAAACAATGTATCAATGGCTGTCATGTACTTATGGACTTCCGAAAAAAATTACAAGTCGATTAGCGACGTCGCACCCAGTTACCACTCTTGTCCACGCAGACGAGCAAGCTCCGCAGCATCTTTGTCCCCACGTCCAGATAAGCAAATTACCAGATGTTGATCTGGACTCATCGTCTTGGCGATCTCGGCAGCTTTCGCGACCGCATGACAAGTTTCCAATGCAGTCAAAATCCCTTCATTCTTGGCCAGGAAGTCAAATGCGCCTAAAGCTTCGTCGTCTCTACATGAGGTGTATTCAACCCGATGAGCATCCTTCCAATACGAATGCTCCGGCCCAACTCCTGGGTAATCCAAGCCTGCTGAAATCGAATGCACATCGCTCGTCTGACCGTCATCATCTTGCATGACATAGCTGTATGAACCGTGCAAAACTCCTGGTGCGCCGAAAGTAAGTGGAGAAGCGTGATCGCCTGGTGTACCACCTCGTCCACCCGCTTCAACGCCAATCAAGCGAACACCTTTGTCAGCGACGAAGGGATAAAACATTCCGGCCGCGTTGCTGCCACCACCCACACAAGCGACGATTGTATCGGGCAGCCGTCCGATGCTCGTTAAACACTGCTCGCGGCACTCTTTACCAATAACGCTTTGGAAGTCTCTAACCATCATCGGAAATGGGTGAGGACCAATTACCGAGCCGATGATGTAATGCGTGTGCTCGACACTCGACATCCAATCGCGCATTGCTTCATTGACTGCATCTCGAAGTGTCTTCGACCCGCTTTCCACGGGCCGAACCTCCGCTCCCATCAATCGCATACTAAAGACATTGGGCTTCTGTCGCCTCACATCTTCCGCACCCATATATACCACGCATGGGAGTCCGAAGTGGGCACAAGCCGTGGCGGACGCAACGCCGTGTTGACCCGCACCCGTCTCTGCAATCACCCGCGTCTTTTTCATCCGCAACGTCAATAAGGCTTGTCCAAGCGTATTGTTGATCTTGTGCGCACCAGTGTGGTTCAAATCCTCTCGCTTGAGCCAAATCTGAGCGCCACCTAGTTGCTGGCTGAATCGCTTTGCGTGATACAACGGAGACGGCCGACCCACGAATCGATGGAGCAACTCATCGAGTTCCGCTTGGAAATCCGGATCCGACTTTGCTTTTGCATACTCTTGCGTCAATTCCTCAAGTGCCCGCGTGAGGGTCTCCGGAACAAAGCGACCACCAAAGACGCCAAATCGACCACTCGCATCAGGTACCGATGGCGTTGCACTCGATGCCGCTCGCACTTCCGGAGACTCTATCGTACTCATGTTCGCCTTGCTATTTCGCCTGAGGGGGTTCTTGAACGAATGGGATTCTTGTATTGTCGGTGGGACTCGAAGCAGGTCAAGCGACGAATAGACGAAGCTCGTTGTACGCAGCCACGATTCGATCGGCTGCTTCGTCGATTTCTTCTTCAGTATTAAATCTTCCAATACCAAACCTGAGGCTGCTGCGGGCTTCCTCGTCGTTCAATCCAATTGCTTGCAGCACATGACTCGGTCTCGGATCGGACGATGAACATGCCGAACCACTGCTGAGAGCTAACTGAGGAACCTTGAGCATCAGCGATTGCCCCTCCACCTTGGGAAACCGTACATTCAGGTTTCCAGGCAACCGGTTTTCGCAACTTCTAGCAGGCGATTGTGCGGGCTGGATCGCTCTGGCCTCGATTGGCGGACCGTTAAGCCCGAGTCCCTCGATCGACTCGAATAATCGATCCCAAAGCCGATTGCGCAATATTCGCAATCGCTGAGCTTCGATCGGTAAATCTTCGGTAGCAACCTCCAAAGCCCGGCACATACCGGCGATTCCTGGGGTATTTAGCGTCCCGGATCGCAGATTGTTCTGCTGACCACCCCCAATAATCTGAGGCCGAAGTCGCAATTTATCCTTGGGCACTAACAATCCCCCGATCCCTTTCGGACCGTAAAACTTGTGCGCCGAAAAACTAATAAAATCCGCTTGTGTATCCGCTGCACGAAAATCGATCTTACCAATCGCTTGGGTCGCGTCGATGTGCAGCAAGGCTCCGACGTTGCGACAAGCCTGTGCTAAAGGTTCGATATTCTGAAGAGTTCCGATTTCGTTATTCCCTAAAATCACGGAAACCATCGCTACGTTGTCGCTCAAAGCTTCCTGGAATGCTTCCAAGTCGATTGCACCGGCCTGCTGAGATGTTGCATCTTTGACTTTGATGTAATCGACGGAATAACTCTGGTCGCCTAGTTTTTGGCCAGATAATTTCGGACCACTGCATTCAAGAGTCTTCAGGCGTTTTGCGCAATCGAGCACCGCGCGATGATCTGCTAACCCGACTAAGAGGCCTCGCCGCGTTTGTTTGGGATGAGAAAACGTTCCGAAAATCGCAAGATTGATACTCTCCGTCGCGCCACTTGTATAAACGAGTTCATGGTTCGGTGCACCGAGCAACCCCAAGATCCGCTCAGTGCACTGCTCTACCATGGCGGCAGCCCGTCTGCCTGCCCCATGCGTATGGCTGCCGGCGTTTGCAAACTCGTCGTTCATCCATGGGAGCATCGCTTCGATCACTCGCGAATCGACTCGCGTCGTAGCATGATTGTCTAAGTAGATCTCTCGCATGAATGGTCATTCTGGTCCCGCGACCGGGAAAACAAGCCCTGTAATAAGGGCTTGTGTGTTGGAAAAATCCTTGCTGGAGATTACCATTCTAATCACTGCACCCGTGTCTACTCAACGCGTCTGCTAAATGCCCCAAAACCTGCTGTCGCGATGCCCAGTTCCGACCAAAGTTCCTCGTCTTTGTTTTCACAATAACTCTTCTAGAATTCCCCGGTCGCGCCGGTCTTGACGCGTGCGTGATCGAGGACCAGAACTGATCCAAGCAATGCAGGCGTCAAAACCAGACAACTTAGAACGCTGGATACCAGCCCTCGGGTCTCTAAGGCAGTACAATCGCTCATGGTTTGGCCGAGATTTATTTGCAGGGGTTACCGTAGCTGCCGTGGCGGTGCCTCAAGCCATCGCGTACGCCAAAATATTCGGAATGCCCGCTGAAATGGGGCTCTACACGGCGATCGTAATGACGACCGTTGGGGCCGTTCTCGATTCGTCGAAGCAGTTGATCAATGGCCCGACGAACGCTATTTCAATCGCGATGCTCAGCGCTTTGGCTTCCATCGATGGGGATGAAAACCGACGCGCCGCTGCAATCCTGATGGCCTTGCTCGTCGGCGTGATACAAACGGCAATATCTTTGTTCCGTTTCGGTGACCTCTCCCGGTTTATCTCCCATGCAGTCATCGTGGGTTTTACCCTCGGTGCATCTGTTCTGCTCCTGATGGATCAATTGAAAAATATCCTCGGACTACAAGTAGCTATCGACCCTCACGATCACTTCTTGGTCCGATTCTGGAAAACCATTGCAGAAAGTGCTGGCATTCATTGGCCCACCTTTGCGGTTGCTGCCTCGACTGTCGCGATCGCTGTGTTCATACGATTTATCAACCGGCGACTCTCTATCTGGCTCCCGGAATTTCTCTTCGCTCTGATAGCTGTCTCGATCGGATTGTATTTCGTCGACCCCGAGGGGGTTCTCAAAGTCAAACTAACCGAAGCGGTCCCCAGAAAACTACCCTCGTTCGCTTTGCCTCAATGGGATTTGGCCCTCGTCCGCGATCTCTCTGGTAGCGCTCTTGCTATCGCGTTCCTGGGATTATTAGAAGCCATGGCTATGGCCAAATCTATTGCGGCTAAAACGGGTGATAAACTCGATATGAACCAGCAATGCTTAAGCGAAGGTCTGGCGAATACCGCAGGAAGTTTCTTCAACTGCTTTCCTGGCTCCGGTTCCTTGACTCGAACTTATATCAACCACAGCTCTGGTGCCGCTACTCAGTGGTCCGGAGTCATCAGCGCAATGGGCGTCGCATTGACCATCCTGGTCTTCGCCCCCTACGCTGCCTACATTCCAAGACCTGCTCTATCCGGAATCCTCGTCTTGACTGCTTTCCGGATGACGGAAATGGCAACCCTGAAGTACATCGTCAAAGCCACCCGATTCGATGCATGGATCCTTGTCGTCACCGCCCTGTCTGCAATCTTGGTCTCCGTTGAATTCTGTATCCTGATCGGTGTTGTCTTGTCTTTCGCTCTTTACATTCCTAAAGCTGCAAAAATTAGCAGCACAGAGCTGACAATCAGCCAAGGAAAAGTCGTACGAGAAATCAAACCCGGAGAGCAACGCTGCGAATGGATACGTATCTACAACTTCGAAGGTGAGCTTTTCTTCGGAAGCGCCCCTGAATTCGAACGCTTGCTCGACTCCATTGAACTCGAAGCTCAACCACCTCTACGGGTCGTGATTTTGCGACTCAAACGCGCTAGAAACCCTGACTCGGTCTGCATGATGGTTCTCGATACCTTTTCGCAGAATATGCTCAGCAAGGGAGTCACGGTCATCCTCAGCGGTGTTGATGCAGAGATGCTCGCGATCCTGAGCAACGTGGGACTCGTTCTCCACATCGGTAGAGAAAATATCTTCCTCGAGCAATCCGAGATCTGGGGAAGCACCAGTCAAGCGCTGCAAAGAGCTTACGAGATCTTCGGAACCGAGCGATGCTCGCACTGCACGCAATTTCACAGCCAGTCCCAGGCTTTGCCTAACAACTAATCTGGCATTACCGAGCAAATAATCTCGTATCCAACCGAGTTGCGATGCTCCCTCTGCTTGCACACTCAGATCGCTGCTACTGCTCAGATTCTCGACGCCGCATCGTCAAGTGCTTGCGCCAGTGAACATTATCCAACTCTGGATAATCGGTACGCAAATGAACTCCTCGAGATTCCTGCCTGGAAAGTGCAGTATGCGTCATCATCAAGCTGACTGTAAGCAAGTTCTGTAGTTCCCATGCTTCTACGTCGCGAAGCGAATGAGACAGGACATAGCTCGAATATCGATGGATGTCTTGAAGAGCCTCTTCCAGTCGTTCCTGGCGACGCTGCACCCCAACCGAACGCCACATTACCGCCCGCAAGGAATTGCGGATATCGGACACATCAAACCAAGCCGGTACGCCTTCGCGAGGTTTATTCTCGACTGGCAAGACCCGTAAATCGCTCTCTGGATCCTGCTTGGCTGCTTTTGAAGCATTTCTGCCTGCAATCGCACCATAAACCAATCCTTCTAAGAGACTGTTTGAGGCCAAGCGATTCGCGCCATGAAGTCCGCTGCTGGTAACCTCACCGGCCCCCCAAAGTCCCGGCAAACTCGTTCTCGCTTGCTCGTCGACAGTCGCTCCCCCAATCATGTAATGGGCCCCTGGCCGAACTGGAATTGCGTCCTTGGCGATGTCCAACCCAAATCCCTCGCAAACCTTCGCAATCCCAGGAAACCTTCGGCGAACATGATCTGCATCCAAGTGTGCCAAGGTCAAGTATACCGACGGCGACTGCGTTTTCTCCATCTGGCTGACTATCGACTTGCTGACCACATCGCGCGGTGCAAGCTCCAATCGACTGTCGTAGTCTTTCATAAAACGATAACCATTAGCATCGACCAAATAAGCCCCCTCGCCTCGTATGGCTTCGGTGATCAATGTTCGGGACGAACCGGCGATGTATAGAACGGTCGGATGGAATTGCATAAACTCCATATCTCTCATCTGCGCACCGGCTCTAAAAGCTATCGCATGCCCATCCCCCGTAGCTACCTTGGGATTTGTCGATTCGCGAAACACCTGCCCGCATCCACCCGCACACAACACTGTTTGCTTAGCCCAAATAATGACGGGCGCACCCTGCTTGATCGACACAACCGCGCCGCGACATCGCCCCTCGAATGTGATCAAGTCAATCGTATAGGCTTCCTCGCAAACCTCTATGTTGGGCTTTGCTCGTGTATGCTCGATCATCGCTCGCATGATCTCTTTGCCGGTCGCATCACCCAGGGCGTGAATGATCCGCTGATGGGAATGACCTCCTTCGCGACCCAGTATCAATTGACCATCTAAACGATCAAACTCCGTTCCCCAGTCAATCAATTCCGCAACTCGTAAGGGAGCTTCTCTGACTACCATCTCCACCGTCGGAACATCACACAAGTCGCCGCCTGCGACAAGCGTATCCTGGATGTGATTATCAAATCGATCCTCGGGATCCCACACGCTCGCTATCCCACCCTGGGCGTAGGCACTGTTGGACTCCTGCACTTTGTCCTTCGTCAAAATCATCGTGCGCAACGAAGGATCGATCTCGTGGGCCGCACGCAATCCTGCCAGCCCACCTCCGATGATCAACACATCGGTGAAATAATGCCCCATGCGTTTCGGGTCAATCGGAACTAAGTACCTCGGTACCCACTGCTCCCAAGCATGTTCGATCGATTGGTTCGTTATGTCCACTATCAGGCCTTTCGCTCCGACATGCCCCGCACTCATTGCTACCAGCCATCTACTTGAAGGAAATCAATCGTAAAGCAAAACATCTCGTCACCAGATCCTAACCGCACTTGAGCGAAATGTTTCAACAGCATTCTAATTCGAACACTACTTGTCTTCGTCTTCGTCCTCGGGTCGTAGCGGATCGTCGGGATCGAAAAAGAAATCTTCAAGACCCATCGGCAAAACATCCCCACCCAAGGCTTGTCTGCGACGCTCAGCCAATGCGGCCAAGTCCAAGGCTTCATCCCCTAAACAAGCGATGATCGCTTCTCGCCAAGCCTTATCCTTTGACAAAGGATGGTTCGAATCCGCGGCCGCTAATCGCTTGATGGCATACCGCAAAACATTGATCCCATCCCGCGCTGAGAAGTCGAGTTTCAAGGCATGCGCTTGCTGCAAAAAGTCAACGGTCAGTCCCAGCACATCTGCCTCGGCGAAAGGCAAGTGATATTGCAAGATCGCCAACTCGTCCTTGCGACTGGGAAACCCTACCTGCAATGTCGGTTGTAAACGACTCAAAATGTAATCGGGGATCTCATACGTTGAGTCATCCTGATTCATCGTGACCGCCGCTCGGAAATCGTCATGTGCAGGGATCGATATCCCCGCGACAATCGATTCGACATAACGACGCTGGTCGAACAATGGTGCTAACGATGCCCAGGACTTCTCATTCATCCGGTTCCCTTCGTCCAGCACACACACGCCCCCTTTGATCATCGCCGTGACCAATGCGGATGCGTGATACGAAATCTTCCCGTTGCTGGCCAAAACAGGCGTGACCAACAAGTCTTCCGGACGCGTGTCAGCAGTGCATTGAAAGATGTACAGGCTTTGACCTCGAGCACTCGCGGCAGCCATCGCCAAAGCCGTCTTGCCTACCCCAGGTACCCCAACAAGCCTTGGAGTTAAAGGCAAATCCCCCGGGGCGACACTCAGCCAACAAGCTGCTAGCTGACGAAGCGATTCCTCCTGGCCGATCCACCGCGTTGCGGTTGTTACCGGATTGGCCAAAGATAAATTCACACCGTCAATCGATACTGTTTGGCTCATAAAAACATCTGCAATTGGCGGAATTTGCTCGCACAAGCAAACAAACAAGAAGCTGCAAGTTTGCTCGAGTCGGACGACTTAAGCCCGTTGGTTCTTCGAAAAGATCCATCGGGTGCAAGCGATTTACTGACCTTGTCCACGCGAAAAGCCAGGCTTGCCATCGAAGTTGTACAAGCCTTCATATTTGACAAAATCAACCCCAGCCTTGTTCAGTCGCTCAAGCAGCGAGACGAGCACCGCATTGGTGGTCGATTTCCCGGAGCCTTCAGGCAATGCAAAACGGCAGCGGCTGATGTCGACGGTGAATGTTTCTGCCATTCCGCCCGGCCAAACCTTCATACCGCGATTGGAGATCATCTCGAGCACCAAGCCGTCTGCGGCCAATGGTTGCAATTTCGCAGCCAAATTTTCAGTCGAGTCGGTCCAAGCAACGAACACGTCAGCACCGACCAACTCTCGTTTTTCATTAGAGCGGACATATGGTGGGCGATCGGTCAAAGGTCGCTTCGGTGCACGACTGTAATCGACACACTTCAGTACTTCAGGCTTCTTGCCCAACCGAGCAACGACAGCCTTGGCGAATTCCTTCGTCCCTACCTTCTCCTTCGATACCCCATCCTTGAAAATATCGTAAGTGTGAACACCATCTTCAATGGTCTTCAACCAAGCATTGTGCGCTCGCTCGGCTACGTCGGCTTGGCCGATGTGAACGAGCATCTGAATGGCACCCAAGAAAAGTCCCGAAGGATTTGCAAGGTTTTGACCAGCACGTCGCGGTGCAGATCCGTGAATGGCTTCAAACATCGCACAACCATCGCCAATGTTGGCACTACCAGCCAACCCGACAGAGCCCGCAATCTGAGCAGCAACGTCAGAGAGGATATCTCCATAGAGATTTGGCATGACGATCACGTCAAAAGCTTCCGGAGTGTCGGCGAGCTTCGCTGCACCGATGTCGACGATCCAATGCTCGTTTTCAATATCTGGGTACTGAGCAGCGATCTCGTCGAAAATCTTATGAAACAAACCATCGGTCAACTTCATAATGTTGTCTTTGGTGAAGCAGGTCACCTTCTTGCGTCCGTATGCTCTTGCATACTCAAACGCATAGCGACAAATCTTCTCGGTACCAGGTCGCGAAATGAGCTTCAAGCATTGCATCACGTCCAGCGTGTGACGGTGCTCGATCCCGGCATACAAGTCTTCTTCGTTCTCTCGCACAATCACTACGTCCATCTTCGGGTGCTTGGTCCGAACGAATGGGTCGTAGCTCAAACATGGACGAATGTTCGCATACAATCCAAACGCTTTACGCGTCGTGACGTTCAAGGATTTAAAACCGCCACCTTGTGGAGTCGTGATCGGAGCCTTGAGGAATACCCGTGTCGATCGCAAACTATCGAAGGCACCCGGTTCAATGCCCGCCAAATTACCCTTCAAATACTGCTTCTCGCCAATCTCGATGACGTGCTTCTCAAGCCTAGCCCCGGCTTCCTCGATGATGTGCAAGGTCGCTTCCATGATCTCGGGGCCGATACCATCGCCGTGTGCGACTGTGATTGGGGTGGGTGATGACATAGTTCGAATGGGGGTAAATTCCTGAAAAATGTGGAGAGACGAATTAGAAAATGTATTCACCAAAACCGTTGTTTACAACGGCTAATGCTCTTTCTGAGCGATTTCCTCTCCCAGGATTCCCGTGTGCGCAGCTCTGCTTTGATCTACAATCTCCCTTACAATCAGTGCGACCCGACCACTCTGCCTAAATACCCGGCCACCCCCTGAGCCCTCCCTTTCAATCCCTAGGATCCCTTCAATGTCTCCATCCTTGCAGACTTTTCTCCCCGCCAATCTTCAAACCCTACTCGTTTCACTCACCTTTGCTTTTTCGTCCTTGGGGGGATTTTCGGCTTTCGGCCAAGACCGAGATTTCCAGCCCTCGATGTTCCAAAAGAACAATTTAGTCGCTTGGTGCATCGTTCCGTTTGACTCCAAAAAACGCTCTCCGGAAGAACGAGCCGAAATGCTCGACCAACTCGGTATCAAGAAACTTGCTTACGATTACCGCGCTGAACACGTTCCGACCTTCGACGAGGAAATCGTCACGATGAAAAATCACGGGATCGAAATGACCGCTTGGTGGTTCCCCACCGTCCTGAACGACGAAGCAAAACTAATTCTGACCCTGATCAAAAAACACCAAATCCATCCACAGCTTTGGGTCACCGGTGGCGGCGATCCAAACATGAACGAAGAACAAACCAAGGCCTTTATCCAATCCGAAGTAAATCGCATCCGTGAAATCGCTATCGCTGCCGACCAAGCGGGTTGCAAAGTCGCCCTCTACAACCACGGCGGATGGTACGGCGAGCCTGAAAACCAAATTCGTTTGCTCAAAGCCATCGACATGCCAAACGTCGGTATCGTTTACAACCTTCACCACGCTCACCATCAAGTCGACCGACTCAAGGAGATCCTCCCGAAAATCTTGCCTCATCTCTTGGCGATCAACCTCAACGGTACGCTCGACGACGGTGAACGCCTCGGTAAGAAAATCTTGCCCATCGGTGAAGGTAATCGCGACCAAGAAATCCTTGAGTGCATCGGAAAGTCCGGTTTCACAGGCCCAGTGGGAATCCTCAACCATACCGACCTCGATGCCGCTGTTCGGCTTCGCGAGAATTTGGATGGTCTGGAAAAAATCACCTCACAATTCGCGATCCCAACGAAATAGTCGTTGTCCTTCCCCTGACTACCCTTGAGGGAATCCACCGATGAATCCTCGCTCCCGAAATGATCTCGTAGGAACCAAAGGCAGAATCCAAAACACCCTCAACGATTGGAGAATCGCTTCCGCAACAATCAGCGAATCCTGGACGGATGCAACCGCTGAGAAATTTATGAACGAACATTTCTCAGACGTTGAAACCGCCATGCAACGCATCTTGCTCCACCTACAAGAAGCCGCAGACTTAGTTCGCAGCTTCGAAAAACGCGTATCCGAAGAACTCTAAGTTCAACCACTGTTGAACTTCCGTTGTAAAAACCACAATAACCACGATCAAAGTCAACCTATGTCCCTCCACCGCTCGGTTCCTCGCGGAATCCAGTTTCTCGTCCGTACTGCATGTTTGTTCATCGCCTACTGCAACTTACTCTGCTGCAATCCGGCGATTCAAACTGCTTTCGCTCAGCAACAAAACGTGCTAGTCCAACAAAAAACCGTGCAAACAGCGAAGCCTCTGCGAATCGCGACCTTTAATTCCGCAATGAACCGCAAAAAGGCCGGGGAACTAGCCGAAGATCTTGCTCAAGGAGACTCGCAAGCCAAGAAAATTGCCGAGATCATCGCAAAAGTCTCTCCCGATATCCTGTTGCTCAACGAACTTGACTACGACCAAGACACGGCGAAACGATTCCTTGACCAATTCCTCAACGCACCGGCTGATACTCAAGCAACAAGCAACACTGCGAATCAACCACCCTGGAAGTATTTCTACGCGGGACCCGTCAATACCGGTGTCGACTCGCAACTCGATCTCGACGCGAACGGTAAACTGCACGAACCAAACGACGCTTGGGGCTTTGGCACCTTCCCCGGACAATACGGAATGGCGGTCTTCAGTCGTTACCCAATCGACTCTTCTGCAATCCGTACATTCCAACTCTTTCGTTGGAGTGATATGCCCAATGCCCTTATTCCAAATGCCGACGGGAAACCATACTACCCAGAAGCGATATGGAAGGAACTTCGTTTGAGCTCGAAGTCCCATTGGGATATCCCTATCGAGGTCGATGGCCACACGGTTCATATCCTAGCTTCTCACCCAACTCCTCCGGTCTTCGATGGACCTGAGGATCGAAACGGTTGTCGCAATCACGACGAAATACGGCTATTGCTTGACTATGTCTCCGGCAGTCCTGCCGCCGATTACCTCGTCGATGATCAACTCCGCCGAGGCGGACTCAAAGAGGATTCCTACTTTGCAATCCTCGGCGATCTCAATGCCGATCCCATCGACGGCGACGGACAACCTGACGCTATCCGAAAACTTATCGATCACCCCCGGGTCGCTAAATACGAGATCCCAGAAAGTACCGGTGCTGCCGAAGCATCCAGCTTGTCTCGTGGTGCAAACCTCCAACACAAAGGTAACCCCGCCCACGATACCGGCGACTTCAATGACAAGAACCCCGGAAACCTACGAATCGATTTCGTTCTCCCCTCGGCAAACTTCAAAGTCATCGCCCAAGGTGTCTTCTGGCCTTCTTCCACTGAATCCAAAGAAGATCACGAATTGGTAAAAGCCTCCGATCACCGATTGGTCTGGGTGGATGTATCCTGGTAACTGTTCGTCGCATTGAAACAGGCCCTGTTCTATACCAAGCTGATTCCCTACCAAACTGATTCCCTACCAAGCTGATACCATTCCAAGCTGATACCATTCCACTCGATAGCTCTAACTGCTGGCAAAATACACATGACTCACGTATCGCGACTCCAGTACCTTTTGCTCGCCAGTTGCTTCCACTTCACGACCATTGCGGCGTTTACTAACTTCGCAGCATTTTCTGATCGGCTTGTTCACGCCGATGATTGGCTGGTCAGTCGAGGGGATGCTGCATCGACCGGTATTGCGAACGGAACGCTTCCGAAAGCCCCCAAACTCTTGTGGGAGAAAAGCTGGGAGAAGTCTGGGTTCGAAGGCACCCCGGTTCTCGCTGACGGAAAATGCTTCGCGGCAGATGTCGAAGGTCATGTTTACGCCCTCGACCTGACAAATGGCAATGAGCTTTGGAAACTCGACCTTAAAAATGGATTCGTCGCTTCACTCGCCTCGCGAAACGGAAAAATTGTCCTCGGCGATTACGACGGAAACGTCTATTGCTTGAACGCCACCGACGGAAAAATTCTCTGGCAAACGGAGATCGGACAAGCCATGGCTGGCGGTGCGAACTTCACAGATAACCTTGTCTTGATCAGCAGCGAAGGTGGCCAACTTTTCGCGTTCAATCTCGATGATGGCACGAAAGCTTGGGAGTACGAAACAGGAGACCAACTCCGTTCTGCTCCAACCATTTGGAACGGCTACGCACTTCTCGGAGGATGCGACGGCCGCTTGCACAAAATCAACTTGCAAAAAGGTACTTCTGATGCCGAAGGACTTCCCCTCGAAGGCCCCAGCGGATCGACCCCAGCATTGCTCGATGATCTCGCAATCATCCCCACCCAATCTGGAACGGTCCTCGCTTACGACATGAAATCAAGCGAAAAGCGATGGACTTTCATCGACGCCGAACGAGCTCAAGAAGTTCGATCTAGTCCTGCAATCGCCAAACCTTCCTCCAGCCAGCCGAAATCACTCGCGGTGATCACCACCCGCAATCGACGCGTGCTCGGACTCGATACAAGCGACGGGAAAATGGTTTGGGAAGCGGTCGTGCGCAAACGATGCGACGCTTCTCCCGTCGTCTGCGACGGGCGTGCTTGGGTCGGCGGGCTCGATGGTATCTTTTACGCGTTCGACCTGAAAGATGGTCAGGACGTTTGGAACTACCAACTCTCCGGACAACTCATCGCCTCGCCCGCAATCGCCAATGGGAAGATTATTGTAGCCACCGACAAAGGTACGATCGCCTGCTTCGGCGAGTAGTTTGCAAGTTGTCGGCGGGTAGTCACGTTTCCAACCACCTGCCCTCCGAAGAGTCTTACTTCTCCGGTAGCAATCCTAGTAAGGCCGCAATCCTAGTGAGGCCGCGATACGCCATATTTGTAAGCCCAATAACTAGCGATAGCCTTCGCTCCGGATACGAAGCTCTTTCCTCCGACCTGACCTGACATATACGCTAATGCGTCCATTCCAGGAGGCTGATCAAGAATCAGTACAGGGCAGCCTTGATGCTGCTCGCCTAGCAAGGAAACAATTTCTTTGCGTGGCCGAGCAAAATCGACATAACGAATGTCAAGGTGATGCCGCAACTTGGGGAAGTAGCTTAAAACTCCCGTGATCTGAGCGCAGTCCGGGCAGAAATAAGGTGCTCCTGCCCCATCGACAAAGTCTTCTTTCAACAGAAACAATAAATCTCGTCCCATCTGATTTTTCTCCCTGCCGGTTTGTCAGTAAACAAGCCGGTCTGTCAGTAAATAAGCCGGCCTGCCAGTAAATAAGCCGGTCTGCCAGCTAGTAAATTAGTTTTCCGTGAATCACGCTTGAATCCGCATCGCTACGGTAGGAATCCCACCCGGTCTGCGATTATACTCGATCTGAATCGATCCTCGGCAATAGCACTATCGCCCTAAGCAAAAAACGAAGCCGATCGAATTTCCCGCCATTCAAACAGCTTACCTACCAGGTCAACTACTGCGGCCTGTCCTGCAAGTATGTTCGCATTACTACAAGCTTGCCTGCGCTCCGTGCGCGATTTTTTCGCCCGATTGCTTCGGCAGTTCGCGGAACCATTTCACCTTATTACCGACTTGCAGAATACGGATTCTATCGATGAGCTCGGTGATCCAATTCGCCCAGCTTGGCAGCGACTACTGCTCGCACCTTGGACTGCAATAGTCTCTCTCGCCGAGACTCTCGGCCTCTTCGTTCAACAAAGCACCCCTTCTGAGACACTCAAAAAGCGACGAAAATTCTTGCGATTAGGATTGCCATCGGTTCTCTTCGCCGCGGCCGTTCTCATGGCTATATTCATTCATACGCTCACTGAAAATTCAGTTCATGGCCGATACCTTAAACGACTCGATTCGAATGCAAATCCTATCGCCCCGGATACCATTCGCCGCATCTCGAATCGAGTACTCGCTCCCGAGCATCCATTCGCGCCAGCCGATCGATTCGATCTCGCTCAGCGATTGTCCTTGTTAGGGGATTCAGATCGTGCTCAATCCATCATCGAGCATCTCGCCCCGAGCGATTCGAAGGGCTATGCAAACGCACACCGAGCCCTCGCGCTCAATTTGGCTCCCTCCTTGAGAAAGGCCCCTGTCTCCGAGCAATCCCTCCAGGCTCTGCAATGGCATTTGCAACAATCAAGTGAACTGAAAGATCCCGTACTCCTCGAACTTCGCACCGACTACTTTCTTGCTGTCGGGCAAATTGATCGGGCAATCGCCTCCCTCTCGCAGCTCGCCGAAGCTCAACCCGATCGTTGGTTCCCACTTGCTGAATTACTCTTGGCGAGAGGTGATCAAATCGCGGCTCGCTCTGCGCTCTCGCGAGCTGCTCAGATCTATTCTCAACGCATGTCTGAAAACCCTCAAAGTATCGATGATCGACTCCGAACGGCTACTGCGATGGCACGACTCGGAGAACTTGATCCAGCCATCGAAATTCTCAATGCAGGTTGGCGGTTCGAACAAGATCCAGCAATCAGCAACGCCTTGAGCGAATTGTTTCTCTTGAAGTTTCAAAAAGCTCGCTTTGCGAATGGTACCCCAGAGACGCTTTGGCAACACCTGCAGCAAAGTCGTCAGTGGAACCCATCGAACAAAAATGTATACGAAGCAATCGTGATCCTCCATTCCGATCTCGGTTCGACGAACATTCGTTCTGAAATCCGTAAACAAATAGAACAATGGATCTCAGAGAGTCCTCAAGCCACCGAACCACTGTTCGCATTGTCAAATCTCGATGCGCAAGAAGGCAAAATCGATCAAGCTATCGCTTCGCTCGAGAAAGTCCTTTCGTTCGATCCGAACTCCCCACCCGCCTTGAACAACCTTGCTTGGCTCATCGCTTCGAACGCTCCCCCGCAATCTACGGGGAATACCCCCGAGGGTAGCCGGACCAATTTGCTCCGGGCGGAGAGGCTTTCTTTAGCTGAAAAATACTCCAGAGCCGCGCTCGATGCATCGCCAAACTCGAGCTCGTTTCGCGATACCCTCGGGACAATACTATTAAGGCAATCTCGTAGTACTGAAGCCCTTGCTGAATTTGAAGTCTCCCTTCGAGCCTCGAAGAACCCTATCCAAACTCTCGAAACAATTTCGAAAGTCTATCGCGATATCGGCGAGAGTGCATTGGCGGACGAATACCAACAACGAGCCGACCAACTGAAGAATAATGCTTCTACGAAGCCTTCGGCTCGGAACCCGTCTCCGACGGAGCGGTCTGTGCAGCAATGAAGAACTTTTCTAACTCACTGTCTCGTACATGGACCCATCGAACTGATCGCCAGAAAGCTCGATGCGTTCCTGATTCGGTCGCTTCTCCACGCCGCACCCGCTGCGTCTCGATTTCCAACGTGGATATCAAGTCCTGTGGCATCTTGCGCGTGCTGACCACAAGCAATTGGTCGATCTCACGAACTTCGCGTTCAAGCAGCCGAAGTGTCTCGACGAGCTTGGTTACATCCTGTGGACCAGTACCCTTGAGTCCACCCGCTGTGGCCAAACGTTCCTGCAAAAAATAAGCCTGCGACTTCGATGCGATTCGACAAGCGATCGTTGGATTTAAATCGCCTATCGCTACAGTCACCGACCCTATGTTGCTTGCGGTGATGTGATGAACCATGGTCGCTACAAATTCAACCGCTTTGTCTTCGACGTCTTGATATTTCTCTTCGGAAACATTTGACTCGGGCGTCAGTTCGATCAGATCAAGCAAAATAATAAGCTCTCGATTGTCCGGTTGCTGAAATTGCTTGACCACCAATTCATCGCGACGCGCAGAACTTCGCCAATGGATCCACCTCCTGCTATCCCCTGATCGATACGCTCGCAACCCAAAGAAATCTCCTTCGTCCGAGAGCGAGCGAGTCTGACGCTGCCTTGAACTGACCTGCCGCTTGAGAAACAGATCCTTCCAAGCCGGAGTCAGTTTTCCAATCGCCGGTTGAACAATCAGCGTGTTTGCTTCTTTTTGTTGAAGAATCCCTCGCATTAATCCTAGCGGAAACCTAGTTGTGATTTCGATTCCTAGCCATTGATAACGACCACGCCGCTGGGCTGTGCACTGGTAACTCGCGGAACGCGAAGCGTTCGGCGGTACCGATGAATACAACAGCTGAATCGTTTGCGATGCGTTGTGAATCGTCGCATTCAACGGTGAATACACCATTCGGTCTTGCACGAGAACAAGCCACGCTCCCAGCCAACTCTTGCGGTTGCGAAGCGTCAGCTCGATCTCGAAAGGTCGACGAGCTTGGATCGCTCGCGGCAACCGCCGCTCTACCTCTAAATGCAACAGTGACCTTGAACAGATTCGCCAATGGATGAATAACATCCCAATGAGTGTCCCGGCAAGGATCACAAGTAGGTTCGCGCTTCGTAAAGCCGCCCCCAATAAGATGAATCCGATCATGAACCAAAATTGCCACCCCGCCCGAGTGAGCCTCGTGTGAACGGGGTTCGTCGCTGTACGGAACCCTTGATAGGAACGGCGAATCCTCCGCCAAAGAGTTCGTATACTCTCATACGGCTTCCAGATCGTTTCACCTGTTGATTTCATAGGAAACAACCTGCCGACTTAAAGATGCAATTAAACAGGAACCGCAACCGATTCCAAACAACGCTTGATCATCGATTCGACAATGCTGCGCTCTGAGCCTGCCGCAAATCCTCGAGGCATCACCCGGTGGGATAAGACACCCACCGCTAAACTCTTGATGTCATCAGGTATGACGTAGTCGCGACCCGCAAGCAACGCTTGAGCTTGTGCCGCCCGATACAACGCCAAAGCTCCACGCGTGCTGACACCAACTTGCAACTCGTTGCTGCTTCGAGTTCGATCGACGATGTCCTGCAAGTAGTCCACCAAAGCGTCATCGAAGCGGATTTCGCGGACCGCCAATTGCCATTGCTTGATCTCCGAGAGGCTTACCACCGAAGGTAAACCATCGACCGGTTCCCCCGACCGGTGTGAACGCAACACGTTTCGCTCTGCATCCCTAGCCGGATATCCTAAATCGATTCGCATCAAAAAACGATCGAGCTGGCTCTCGGGCAGCACGTAAGTCCCTTCGAACTCAAACGGATTTTGTGTCGCGATCACCATGAATGGATCAGGCATCGGATAGGTGGTCCCGTCGATACTCGCCTGCCTCTCGCTCATCGCTTCAAGCAACGCGGACTGCGTCCGAGGAGGGGCTCGATTGATCTCATCCCCTAGGACGATGTTTGCAAAAATCGGTCCCGGCGAAAATTTGAAGTCCCCGTTGTGATAGATGCTGCTGCCGACAATGTCGCTGGGTAATAAGTCAGGTGTGAACTGCACACGCGTGAACTTCCCTTCGATACTCTTGGCCAAGGCTTTTGCGACCAGCGTCTTTCCAACTCCAGGGACATCCTCTAAGAGCAAATGCTCCCCGGCCAACAAAGCGATCAGTGTCTTGCGAATCACTTCCTGCTTGCCCAACACGACCGATTCCATGTTGCGTTCAAGCCGCTGTAGACCCGTATTTATCGTTGAGCTCATAGAAGTTTCTGTTCCAAGTCACTGACCGGAAAAACATTGATCCGATTGCCAAACAACGCCGTTACCAAACAACGCTGTTACCAAACAACGCTATTACCAGACAACTAAGTGAGGCTGCAAAACAAATCCGGTCTTCTGCTGAATCGATTTCTGAGCGCGGTCTAATAAACCAAGCACCTGCTCGGATGTCGCACCGGTGTTAGCCGTGATGTAATTCGGATAAGTCGTGTTGAACTGCACGCTCCCCTCAATCATCCCGCTTACCCCAGTGCGTTGGATCAATTCCGCCGCCGAAATGCCATCTGGATCGATAAACGCCAAAGCCGACCTCGCTGGATAATTCGGCTGCTTGCTGCGCTTTAATATCCAGAACGTCTGCTCTCGCTTCGTTAACTGACGGACATCCCCCGGTTGTAACTCAAATGTCGCATCGAGAATCACTAACTCGTCTAAACTGCTACGGCGATGCGAAAAAGCTACATCGCCTCCCTCGACGCGAACCAGATTTCCCTCGCGACTTAGCAACGTCGCACTCTTTAACCAAGTCCCTATATCCCCTTCGTCGGTGCTGCTGTTGTTTCGCAACGCTCCACCCACGCTACCAGGAATCCCCACCAAATGCTCCAACCCACCTAACCCCGCTCCCACACATCGCGTGATCAAATGAGCTAATCGAGTCCCACCACCACACTTGACCTGATTGCCTTCGACCGAAATCTTTTCAAAGGCTGGTGCTGAGAGGTGCAAGACCAACCCATCGAAACTTCGATCTCGCACCAAAATGTTTGAGCCACCACCCAAGACCCGAATCGCCACACCCTTGGCATTCGCTAAACAGACCAAGCCCTGTAATTGCTCGACATCTGTCGGCTCCGCAAAATACTTTGCATTGCCACCCAATTGCAACCATGTATATGGAGCTAAAGGGACTTCTTCACGCACCGCACCCTGAAATGAATCAAAAAGCATGTTCAGACGTCTTGCCCATTCCTAAAAAGTTTAGCCGACACGAAGCTAGCTTTCCGTGTCGGCTTTGTTCCTGGCGAAATCGTCGAACCTTCTGTCGATGACCCAAAAGGGTATTATCGACGTGTCGGTAAAACTTCCGATGCTTTACGGATCAAATCTTTGACCCGACGCTCGGTCTGAATCCCCGTCAACGAAAATCGCTTCCAACCTGCATCGCTCTCGCAAAACACAACGATTTGCGGAAGCATCTTGCCTTGCATAACCTGACCCGCTAAATCGGGCTGGGCATCCTTGTCGAGCTGGGTGTAAACCACCTCTCGTAATGCCCCCGATTCCTGCATCGGGACTATTGTATCGTGCTTCATGGTTTTACAAGCCGCACACCAATCGGCACCTACCAGAATTACTAGAGGTTTTCGCTCCTGCTGTGCCCGGCGATAAGCCTCCTCGTAGGGTAGCACCTCCGACTGAGAATCGGTCGGGACTCGCACCGCAGGATCCGCCCCACGCACCGCACCCGACCAACCAACTAAAACCATGACCAAGAAAGTCGCTGTTCGCAACATCTTTGGGACCCCTTTCCGTGTTCAGGACAAGTTCTCTTCCAAACGCAACAGCTGCTAGGTCCTTCTACCACCCTATCCTCCGGATCGAGTGTGCAGCTATCCGCGTAACCCCCCAATGTTCCGCTCTGGCGTCTGAAAACCCCTTCGGTTGGCTTCCACCAACCTCGTTGACTTTTCCAATTCCGAAGAATTTAACGACTAAGCAAAACCGGAGGGCGTCCGATAAGTCGGGCAAGTATAGGGTGATCTACCCACTGTTCAACCGCTCCGCGCCCCGACCTGCCCCCCTGAATCGCCCTGAAACCTCCCAAAGTTGCGTCGAAGTGTCGCACTTCCACAACCTTCGGTGGGGAATGCTAGCAAAACTGGTGCGACCGCTAAGTCCCCTACTGATACGAACTTAGCCCCCCCAAGACACAGCCAAAGAAAATCGCTCGATTAGAGAATCTAATTGCATGCATTGCTCAATAAAATCGTTGGGATTTCTTTTAAAACGACCCGAAAAAGACCCCGAAACTACCCCGATACCACCCCAGAACTACCCCCAATCAACATCGAACGGTTGATTAACAGCACACCTCTGCTGGCCTACGCCGGTAGATCCCCGCCTAACAACAGCTAACGGTGGTTCTCCACCTCCGTGTAAAACATCGCGCCCGCATTGATGTTCTCTCGATCCAAACGATCGACATGCTCACGCACCACTTCCCAATTCCCCAACCCAGGCAACACCACCAACCACACCCACAGAATCGCGGCGAACCCAAGCAACAGTCCGAACCAACCACGGCGCCAACCGTTTCTCCCCTGACTGCTCCCCTCTCGCACAACCCGCCTCTACTTCTTCATCATCTCTTGGATCCGATCGGCATACAAATAGCCAAACATCAATGTCGCCATCGCCCAAGACAACAGCATGCTCCACGCCTGTCCTATCAAATACAACAAGAGTGGCTTGCCCTCCTTGAGGTACTTTCCAAACTCCCTGAAGTTGGTCTCCAATCCAAAGGCGACGAATGCCAAGCAAAACAACCACATCCGCAACGGACCTGTTATGTCTTTCGTGATGGTGTCGACCACTCCCGCCGGAACCCCAATGACTCCAGGGAGGAATGAGAAAGCTAACGATGCACCGATAAACCCGAGGACAAACTTAGGAAACCGCTTCCATATCTCCCCGACCCCGATCCGCTCCGAACCGCCCGAATCCCCAAACTTCATCGACCAATATGTCGCGACCCCAAAAGCAATCACACCTATCAAGACATTCTGTATCATCTTGACGGCTGAAGCCACGGTTTCGGCTTCTTTTCCTAACGCCGCACCCGCCGCAGCCACCGCACCCGTGGAGTCAATCGTTCCACCCATCCAAGCTGCCCCGACAATCTTATCCATCCCTGACATCAAGACGATACGTGGCTGGACGACCATCATGATGGCGGTAAACAATAACGATACCCCAATGGCGTACGATATTTCTTCCCGCTTCGCCTTGCATGCCGCCCCGGTTGCAATCGCTGCCGATACCCCGCAGACGGACATGTCCGCAGATATCACCATATTCAAACTCGGAGACTCCATCTTCAAAACCCGCTGACCAAACCAATAGGTGGAGATCAGCACAATCGGGGTTACAACCCACGAAGTAAATATTCCCGGTACCCCTAACACAACCAGCTTGCCAAACAATACTTCAGCCCCAAAGAGCACTAGCCCAAGCTTGATCAAGCTATCTCCCATGAGCATTGGGCGAAAGAAACTTGGTACTCCAACAGTGTTGCTGATCAACAAACCTAACAGCAAAGCCCAAAGCACATACTCAAAATTGTATTGCTTGATCACCTCCTGCCCTGCCATCATAAAGGCGAGAGTGCCGAGCAGAAACAGAGCGGTAATACCAACGAAATACTCGCTCGGTCGTATTCCCTTGTACTTAGCTAGCGGAGCGACGAGCAACGATACTACGCAAAACGTCCAGGCCAGAGGCCAACCTTGATTATAGGACTTCTTCGCCCCCGGCTTCGAAAAGATCGCGTCGGTCGGATCGCTTCTCCACTGCTCAAGCTTGGCAACTTTTCCTTTACCGAGATTCTCAACCGTTCCCTTCCCTACCCCATTCTCTGCCGGTTTGATCCGCACGAACTGCGTGCAAAGTAACAATACCAAGCTACCGACAAGAATGATCAGCCAGTCTTCATGAGGTATCCATCGGCGTAATGCATCGCTCATTAGATCTTCGCCCCTGCTCCCTTAGTGAAGGCCATAAATGCCGATTCGAGATTGATCTCTTCTTGCGCAAACTTGCGAAACGCCAATCCGCTGCTCGCTAATAACATCCCCAATCCAGAATAATCTTCTACTTCCGGCTTGAGCGTCACCCGCAACAAACTATCGGTGATCGCAACACTCTGGACGATGCTCTGAGCCGAAAGCAAATCCACCGCTTTCGAACCATCCTCCACTCGCATTAAATCGATGAGCAGCGTGACGTTGGGACTGACCTGCTTGATAATCGTCGCCACGTCGTTGCTCGCGATCATCTTACCGGAATCAATAATCCCAACTTTATTGCAAACGTCAGCTAATTCAGGCAGGATGTGACTGCTGACGATAATCGTCTTGCCCATCTCTCCCAATCGTCGCATCAAACGACGCATCTCGATCCGGGCTCGCGGATCAAGCCCGCTTAAGGGTTCATCGAGCAAAAGCACAGCCGGGTCGTGCAAGAGCGTCCGAGCTAAACCAAGCCGTTGAGTCTGGCCCCGGGATAACGTGTTCGCATAAGCATCCCGCTTGAAGTCCAAGTCGACGACCTCAAGCATCTCGTTGCACCGCTTGCGACGCATCTGAGGTCCGATCCGATAAGCAGCAGCAAAAAATTCCAAGTACTCGATCACCGTCATGTCATCGTACAACCCGAAGAAGTCGGGCATGTACCCTACCAGCCGACGAATCTCCTTCGGGTGGGTGTAAATGGAGTAATCGCAAACGTAAGCCTCCCCTTCGGTCGGCTCTAACAACGTAGCGATAATCCGCATCGTTGTGGTCTTGCCAGCACCGTTCGGACCGATGAACCCGAATAAATCACCTTGCCCCAAATCGAGATCAATGTCTCGAATCGCATACATGTCGTCGTACTTCTTCGTAAGCTTGATCGTTTTGATCACTGTCGCTCTCGCATCTGCTAACGGATTCTCTAACTCTATGGATTCGGCCCCGGACTTGCCGACTGGTCCTTGAGCAAGACCAATGATCGATCCTTGTTATCTACCACCAATACCAACCGAACAACGGAGAGTTGTTTCCCTCCAACCGCATTGCGCTGGACCCCATCCCTTTGCAAATTCCATGAACTTACCGGTTCGGGCAATCGTCCAAAGACCACCGCTTTGTCGAGCTTGAGCAAATCAGAGTTCTCTAAAATCGACAAATAACGATGATGTAGCCCCGTATATGCAGCACCACCTGAAGCTCTATGGAACGTCATCAACTCGGCTAACCGCTCCCATTCCAGCGTATTCGATGGATCCCACTCGACCCCCTGCTCCTGGCCCGCAACAAACGTCCTGCGTTGCAATCGCCGCGTGATGTCCTTCGGAATCATCGCCGTAATCGGGATCCGCTCACCAGGTCGTATCCGATCCGGAATCGCATAAGCCCTACCGGCAAAATACAACGTCCCATCGAGTAAATCGACATTCAGTGGGTTTGCAAAAGACCCTTGCAACAAATCGTCTTTCCCTGCAACGGTGGTCAACCCATTTAAATCTTTACTTATCGCTAAGGGTTGAGTCCACTCGTAACTTAATCCCTTCGTCCCAGCTTCAGGGATCCCTATCCCTCCGATAAAACTACCCTCGCCAACGGCTCGGATCCAATATTTGGGTAAACCTAATGCACTCGTAACATTCGACTCGAACCCACCTAAACCCTTACCAGGCTGACTAAACCAATCCAACCTGCTCGCTTGCATCGCGCTCCCTTGCGACGCTACATCGGATAACGATCGGTGGAACACATTGAAGTCAAACAGCCCTCGCCGACCTCCGTACACATGCGCGTAACCTCTACCTACCAACTCCTGGGTCTGGTCACTGATGTCGATCAACTCAATCGAATTGACGGTTGGTGTCGAGGGCTTCCAAGCTTTCGCTAGCAACGAACTACCCACCATCGTAATCAACGATGTTGCCATCAACGTCCACCAAGTCCACCTCGGACGCTTCCACAACCTCGCAACCAAGAAATAATCCACCGGACCAATCAACAAAGCAAACAAACTGACGATCACTACCAAGTGTCCGAGCCCGCCTAAGGTTAACGACGGAAACGTATCGAGCATGGTATTGAGCTGCCCGGACATGTCGTCATACCCCAAGAAGGACGTCCGGCCACCCCGGGTATCCCACTTGTCCCAATGATCCTTCAACAAGTACTTCACTAAACTCGGTCGCGTCTCCCAACCGGTTAACTCCGGGCCGTCAATCTCGGTGGCAAACCATGTCACCGAACCCAACCCATACGACCAACGACTGATAAGCGGTAACTTGACTCTCGATTTCGTTACACCCATGACTTCCATCTTCCCTGAAGTCATCTTCAAGACCGAGCATTCCAAAGGCTCTAACCGTTCTTGTGAGCCCAAAAGCGACTCAATTGGACTCGGCTCGCACTCTTTTATCGTCCCCCCAAAAAGCCCAGGAAGCAACTTGGCAAACTCTTCATAGTTGGCCAACTGAGCACCACCCGCTCCCCAACTCAATACAACCTGACCACCTCTGGATATCCATCGCGTCAACGCTTCGCGCTGCTCTAAATCCATCTCTTGATTGATTTGCGAATTCGATGACGAGAGCACGACCGAATCAACTCCATCGTATCCTCGCACCTCGCGCGGTAAACCAACGGTTTGCGTTACCTCAGAGACACTGTATTCTCCGAGTGCTCCTTGCGCAGATCGCAATGCACCTTGCTCTAAATCCAAACGCTCCGACCCAATACCTACTACCCAAGGTTGCGTTGGAGGCAAAGGCTCTCCTCGCTGATCCTCATCCAAAGTCAGCGTCTGCAACGTCTGACCATCTAATGTTTGTACTAAAATCCGGATCGGACGGTCCGAACGACCATGCTTCGCATAGACATCCACCACCCCCGGTTCTTTACTATCTAACTGAAATTTCCAAGACGGATCACTGTAAATCACCGGGTTGCCATCCCCGTCCACTGTCTCGATGGCAATCATCCCAGCAAGTGACTCAGCACCCGATCCAACACTTGGGCTTCCCCCCTGCTGCTTTGCAACCTCAACTCGGTGCCATGTCAAAAATCCAACCTTCCACCGATTCGCAATCCCTGATTGAGCACGAACAAGATAAGGCCCCCCCTCGACCTGAGCGGCATTCACCACTCCACCAAACAACATCAAGATTGCCGAAGAGAACACCAACGAGAACATCAGCAAGAAAGTCGTCGGGTACACCGGCGAGCAAATCGTCGAGCAAACCGGCGAAGATGTCGATAAGCTTCCCTCGCTCGCCAAGCCACTGGAATTTGGCTTGGCAAGTCTCTTTATCAACACCTTGGTTTTCCTAGTCATCAAGAGAAAACCGCTCCGGTTCTACGCTGTGAATCTTCTACGCTGTGAAACTTCTATGGTGTCGAAATATCGCATGTGAATCTCGACTCGTTCGGCAAATCTTATGCAGTCGCGTAGGAAACTAATCCAAACGCTTTACTCGCAAATTGCGGAAGTAGACCTTGCTGCCTGGATCATGCGCTTGCAACGCAAAAGTACCCTCATCAAGCTTGCGGGTGAAATCCGAACCAGCCTTCTGTCCATCTGGCTCGACGTACTCGACCAAAGTCTTTCCATCAACCTTCAAGGTCACCTTGTTACCTTGAACGATGATCTCTTGGGTATACCACTCATTGTCCTTGGCTGCAGGCTCCAAAACATCCTTCACGGCATACAAGCTGCTCGTCTTGCGAGGATCTGCCTTGTACGACAAGTTCACTTGGCACTCAAAGCCATACTTCGGCCAACCCGAGTCTTGATACTTCGTGTGGAAGTAAATCCCTGCGTTGCTGTTCGTCTCAGTCTTGACCTCTGCCTTGAAATGGAAGTTCTTGTAAGGCTTCTCGTCACCTACATAGAAAATGTGCGAACGCTCTCCATTGCAGACCAAACACCCATCCTGAACCTTCCAGCTTCCTTGGTTCTCGTTGACCTTCCAACCGTCCATGCTCTTGCCATCGAACAACTGAACAAAGCCAGTTTCTTTCTCCGCCGAGGAATCCTGAGCATTCGACTTGCTCGATATCCCCACGACCCCAATCACTCCCTGCAGGAACGCTACCAATGCCAAGAAACTACGCGCCATAACAACTAACCTTTCTCAAGTCTTCATGGAAGGAATCAGAACAAGCTCTGAACCCCTCTAGTATAACTCAAATCGCCTCGACCGCCTCAGGGGACGCAATTCCCCAGCCTGCAATCCAACAAAAAACACCCCCGGATCTCTCCGAGGGTGTCGTTGCTGTTAACCTGCTACAAGCCGAACTTTACTTGCCCTTGGCATCGCCACCAGGCAAAAGACCTTCCTTCATCCGCTCGGCAAAAGTCTTGTCCGAACCCTCAGCCTTCTTGTCTTCGATCTTCTTCATCAGCTCTTCCACCTGCTTGCGAACCCCCTCTGGATTCTCTTTGAACTTCGCTGGTGGGAAATTCTTCTTGGTCAAGCCTTCATGCTCAAGCGTATCGCCATACGGATTGTGCTTCTTCTTGTTTTCGCCATCAATGTGGCAAACATTGCACTTCGCTTCGGCTGCTAGCTTCTTGAAGCCTTCATTCGTGCTCTTCTCGGCATAGACCTTGGTCCAAGTCTCGCCAAACTCCTTGATCGCCATCGCACTCGACGAATACGAAACGATAGCCATCGCGGCAACCATGCAAACCAGTGCTCTCTTCATACTGCTCTCCAGAAATGTTCAAGGTGGGTTCCTCCGGTCCTGCGAATCCACAGACTTGCAAATCAAACGACTGGCAATTCAACAGACTCAAACAGCTCAAATGCCACTTGGCAACCAAAGGAAACGCATCGCGTCGAGCTCTACTCTACTACGACACGTCCCTTGATTTAACCCCGTTTTCTCCCCAATGTCAAATACTCACTCCACTCTGGGTGCAATTCGTCGCACCAAGCCCCACACAATCCTACCCTCGCAAATACGCACTTCAAGTAAAAGTGATACAAGCCCGGCTTGCGAACCGTTAATAACTTCCGGTCGGATAGCCTGAAGCGTTGTACGGTAACGAACTTCTTCCTATGTAATTCGGAGCATTCGACGAGACGCCAACCGGATTCGACGCCATCCGAGGTGGAGGCACATATCCCACCGGTCCACTCGGGGGCGGATAAGCCCCAGGCGGATAACCTTTATATGGATATCCTCCACTGGCCATCGAAGCTTGGCCACCCTGCGCGGTGAACATGTTGGTGGGAAATACTGTTCCCTGTGTCATCATCCAGCTGGGCGTATAAGCCGCCATGGTGTTGGCCCATGTAGGTTGACCATATCCCGGCGGATATCCGTAACCCTGAGGGTACCCATATCCTTGTGGATAACCGTAACCCTGCGGGTAACCGTATCCTTGCGGATAGCCATACCCTTGCGGGTATCCATAGCCAGGCGCTGCATAGCCTCCCTGCGCATAAGTCGCCGGAGCCGTTACACCCGGTACCATCGGCATTGTCGGCGGACCTGAGGGCGGAGGAATCGGTACCCCACTCCCCGCATACATATTTCCTACCGCAACTGGGCTTCCAACTCCCACTTGGTTAGCCTGCACCGGCGTCGAGTATGGATTGACGATCGGGACTATGGGCGCTTGTGCATACTGCGGAGCCGCAACCTGCGGCGCTGCATATTGCGGCGCTGCATATTGCTGTGCCGAATAAGGGGACTGGGTGTAAGGGACTTGTGCGGGCGAATTCGCGACATTGACCACTGGGCTCACTGGAGGTGCAATCGTCACCGGAGATGTCCATGTCGCATTCGATGCTGTATAGCCATAAACCGGCGAGCCATAAGTCCCGGTCGATGGATAATCGATCGCTCGCGTTGGATAGCGCGCGGTTGTCCGATTCGCTTGCGCTAACATCGCAGAGTCCTGGATCAAATTGCTTCCTACCGCAGTCGATGTTCCCGCTGCGACACTCCCGGCCGTCAACGGCCGATCGACAAACCTCGCCCGCTGCTCGCTCGCATTGACCAACACCGGCACCATCCGGCTCACCTCTCGCTCCTCGTACTTCTGATACGAAGCCATCTGCGTGACCTGCACATTGCGAGGTTGATACTGCACAATCGGCGCATACTCGACAATCTGTTGCGGTGGCGCAAAAGGATTCGTGCTGGGCACCGATCGTGGTCGCAATTGATACGATACAATCGGATCATACTGTGTCATGGTCATCTGCTTGGGCTCCTGCACCCAAGTCGGTACCCACACCTTGTCCTTTACCTGCCGATACTCATACTTCGGTACCGTCACCGTCTCCGAAACGACATACCTTCCCCACGGCTGACCGGAGTACATGTCCAAAAATGTCATCACCGGCGCTTGAGTCTGAAAATCCGAACCACCTGTCGCCTGGCCAGCCCCCTGACCGGCTACTTGCCCCGGCACTTGAGCATAAACCCGACCCGCCTCGCCACTTGCAACCCCGGGAATTCCCGGAGCGAAAAATACCGAAGCGAGAAAACCTGGCTCGATTACAATCCAAGCAACCAAAGAAAGCATCACAATGGAAGAATTGAAATTCCCCAACTGGTTCCTCGGCGTCATCCGTTGCCCCAATTCTGGTGGTAAGCTCTCACCAGCCAATCCCGTCATCCTTCACGAACTTTCGAAACGTCATCTCGACGCTCCTTTGACCAATAAACTCGGTCGTACTATTTCCGCTCCGCCAACGCAAGGTCTAGTTTCCGAAGACGGCCGATGGCTCTACCCTATCGAAAACAACATTCCCTGCTTGCTGCCCGACGAAGCGATCGAAATTACCAAGTTTATACGGGCCTGAACATCCGATTCGACCGCTGCGCCAAAGCCATGACCGATATCCAAAATCCGAAACTTTTGTACATCAAAGGAGCGTTAATGCTGGCAACCGGTCTGCTAGCAGCCACCCTCCTGCTCTTCGAATCTCCCACCCTGAAGTCAGCTGTCCTTCTAGGAATCGCGATCTGGGGGTGCGCTCGTGCGTACTACTTCGCTTTTTACGTAATCGAACACTATGTCGATCCCTCATTCCGCTTCGCCGGTCTTACCGCATTCGCTCGCTATATGCTGAAACAACGCAGCGCAAAATCTCTAGCAAACGATCCCTCGGCTTCGTTACATCCGCAATCCACCGTCGAGCCGCAGAACCGTTCCATTGAGCATTGAATTCTCTACAACTTGCTCGACAAGCCTCGCATACTCTTCCGGCAATCCAAACCGTTTGGGATGGACCAAACTCTTTAATAAAGGGTCGCGTACCTTCGGCGAAGCCCCTTGCATCATCGGTGTTTCAAAAACCCCAGGAGCAATCGCCACCACACGAATCCCAAACCGTGCTAATTCTCTAGCCATCGGTAATGTCATCGCCGCAACCGCACCCTTCGACCCCGCATAAGCCACCTGGCCTACCTGCCCTTCGCTAGCCGCAATCGAAGAGGTAAGCACCAACACGCCGTTGTCTTCGTCGTCCCCCTGAGGCATCGTCGCTTCTAACCGCCTAAGAATGGATGCCGCAGCAATCCTCGCTAACAGAAATGTCCCAACAACGTTGACTTCCATCACCCTACGAAAAGACTCCAAGCTAGCCAGCGAGTCTCGCCCTATCAACCTCTCCCCATGCAGTATCCCCGCACAAGTGACTAAACCAGAGACCTCTCCCACCTGACGGATGCCTTGAGCGACAACCTCCTCGACCGATGACTCATTGGTTACATCGCATACCCCATGCCAATATCTCTCTTGTGCCTGCCCCCACAACGCACTGTCGGATATCCATGTACATGCGTTTATGTCCAATCCAATCACACGAGCACCGTTCTGTAGCAATCGCTGCGCACAGGCAGCACCTAGCCCTGAACTAGCCCCGCTAATCAAAAAAGTCCTGCCCTGAATGTCCATACTCAACCCTCGAAAGCATGGATCACGTCAACGACCATCCTGAACGCGGCGTTCGCTCAATGTACTGCGTCGCTTCTGGACAGTTCGTCGCACGCAACGCAACTCCATCCCATTCCAATTTCTTTCCAACGCGATAAGCGACGTTACCCAAGTGATTCGCTATGGTCAACAACCCAGCGTAATCAAACGGACTTCCCGTTGGCGATCCGGTTCGGACTGCCTCAAGCCACTCGCGCTGATGCCCCGGTGATTCTCTCAAAAATGGTTTCGGGCCTTGGTAGTCTTTGAACTTCTCTTCGGGCAACAAAACATAACGACCGTAATCGCTAAGCAACATCCCATCGCGACCGATGAACAAAATACCACTTTCCCACTTCGGAATCCCACCTGCCTTCCATATCTGAGGCTTGTCCGCACCCTGATACCAAGCAACCTTGCATGGAGGTAAGTCACCTCGGGCTCCATACTCATACATCGCGGTCATCGATGCGGGTGCTATCTCTTTGTGCGGCGGCGGCCCAAAGGCTTCGACCGTCTTGGGGGAATCAAGTTTCAATGCCCAAAAGGGTAAGTCATTGAAGTGACTTCCTAGGTCAGACATCGTGCCGTTGGCGAAATCCCACCAGCGATACCATTTCGGTCCCGGTAGATAGACGTCATTGAACGGACGCATCGGAGCAGGGCCTATCCATAAATCCCAGTCGATCTCCTTCGGCGGCGACTTCGCTTCAGCCGGCCGATCCGTTACCCAAACGATATCGCCGTTGGCCTTCGCATCTGCTTCGCTCTGCAACCCCCAAGCCCGCGACGTCCAGACGTGAGCTTCGCTGACAGGGCCAATCGCACCACTTTGAATCAACTCGACTACCCGACGGTAATTGGCCCCCGCGTGAATCTGAGTACCCATCTGCGTTGCGACCCCAGCCTTGGCCGCTTCCTGCATGATGCGATGCGCTTCTTGAATGTTGTAAGTCAACGGCTTCTCGCAATAGACCGGTTTCTTCTGCTGCAATGCAGGCAATGTCGCAAACGCATGGGTGTGCTCCGTCGAAGATACAACCACGGCGTCTATCCCTGACAAATCATCCATCAACTTGCGAAAGTCAACATACGTCTTCGCTTGTGGATATCTAGATGAAACTCCTTGAAGTGTCCCTTGATTCACGTCGCAAATCGCTGCCACATGCACCCCGGGATCTGCCACCATCTCCTGCAGATTCCCACCCCCGCGTCCACCCACTCCAACAAATGCGATATTCAATTTGTCATTTGCCGATACAGCCCTAGTCAAACGACTACCTGTGAGCACTCCCGCAGAAGCTACCCCGGCAACCATCGATTGCTTCAAGAATTCACGCCGTGCCGTTCGCTGCGTTGGATTCGTCGTTGTCTTATTCATGGAATTCTTTTGACTCACGGTGTTCCTCCGGTTCGATTTGTTGTTCGGGCTCATGCTCTTGTTCGGGATGTATCGTTTTGGCTCGCTAGGTGCCGTTGGCCGATCATTGGGTTTTCCCGACCACTAGTCTAACACATACTCGCTGAGATTTCCGAAATCTCCATCGACGAGCATTCCTCCTGCACCCGATTCCAGACGATAAACGGTCGCCCAACCTCGCTTGGGAAATGAACGATATCGCCGTGTCTGCCGATATCCTAACTCCTGTAGCGTGTGCTCTTGCTCGGAACTGACTCCCTGTACAACCAATATCTCTGGACGCTCTGCCTGGACGACTTGGCCGACATTTTCAGACGACTGAAATGCAATCGGTCTCTTGGAATAAAACACCATGCTCGGGCGAAACATCCCAAATACTACCGGTGTTTCCCTGCCAACTCGGTCTTGCCGCAAACACTCCATCGCAATCGTCTGCGGTGTCTGAAATCGATCGATCGCTGGCACCACTCTCTGCCAAAGCATCACAGTGAAAACGCTTCCAACCCCACACATAACCCATGTCGCACGCGAAAAAGAACTTCGCTGTACCAATGCAAAACCCACTGCGCTACCGACCAACAATACCCAACCCATCGAATTGATGGTTCCAATCGCAGGAAATATTAATCGATCGACGGAGAACCGCTCGCCGACCCACGCTTGCACCTTCGAGTCTTCAATCGCAATCCCTCCCACAATCAAAAGCAATCCGGAGAGAAACATAAACCCCCAGCCCGCTCTAGCCCAAAGCGACTCGCTCCGCTCATTAGCAGCCTTGCTGCCAATACACATCCAATTCGCAAAGTAAGTGGCAATCCCAATCGCTACGGCCGGATAAGCCGGGATCACGTAATTGGGAAGCTTAGTGCTCGCAATCGAAAATATCCCAAAGTAAAAAGCGATCCATGTTGCAGTAAGCACCATCCCTAATCGATGCTCGCGCCACTGCTCCGAACGAAGCGAATACATCGCAATCGGTATCGCGAAGGATGTCCAAGGGAAAAAACCGATCAAGCATGACAAAACGTAGTAGTAGATCGGTCCACTATGATTGTCCATCGCTTGAGAGAATCGCCCAAAGTGATGCACACCGAAAAACTCATTGAAGAACTCGCCACCGGTCTTCCATTGCATCCAATAAAACCAAGGTCCAGCCACAGCCAGTATCACTCCCGCCCCTAGCGCTGGACGCATCGACAGAAACGCCTGAGGGAACCTTCCTACCAGCTCCCTAAACCACGTTCCCAAACCCCTAATATTCCAGCCCCTATTATCCCAATCCTTACTATCCCAAGTTCCGGCATCACCGCGTATTGTGTTCCACATCAAAGTCATCGTGCCGAGTATGGCGATCGGAAACGCGAAACCAATCGGACCCTTTGCTAAGATCGCCAAAGCGATCGCGGAATAAATCGCAAACCATCTACTAGCCCGTTGCACGGGGATGACCTCGGTTTGCCTGCGCCGGGCTTCCTCAACCCAAAGAGCAATCGCTAACAAAACAAAAAATCCTAAATGGGCATCCGCCGTCGCCGATCGAGCAACCACAGTAAACATCAAACTCGATAACAGTACGATTGATGCGATAAATCCTATCTTGCGATTAAACAACATCAGGCCCAGCCAATAGGTCAAGAGCACCATGCCCATTCCAAAAACCGCCGAGAAACACCTGGCAGCGAATTCGTTGACCCCAAAAAACTCAAAGCCCAGGAGCATCCCCCAATACATCAACGGCGGTTTGTGTGCAAACAACTCCTCGTTGAAGGTTGGTACCAGCCAATCTCCTCTGGCATACATCTCACTCGCTACACTCGCGTAGTATCCTTCGTCTTGATCCCATAACCGCGCGGAACCTAAACCAACCCAAAGAACCAATAGGCTCAGTACCAACAGTAAGACAATATCTGCAACGTCCCGCGTTCGACTCTTCATTCCTTCGAAAACCTTTCGAAACGATTCCCCTAGGCTGCATCGCGCTTCGGTAGCGGAACAATCATCGGATTCCGCTGATTTCGATCCGATTCTCCATGGGACTCTACTTCCACCTCTAGCGAATCTGTAGAAATGGATTGCCCAAGCCATATTGATCGGTCTGCGTGCGGTAGCGAATCGATGTTGCAAACATCTCCAACGACATACAACGGTCGACCTTTGGATTCCTCAAAGATTCGACCAACATAGTCACCGAGCAATCCCATTGAGCAAAGCTGTATGCCGGCAAGTCCAACGAAGAAACCGACCCACAACGCATTGGTCGCTTGCGAAAATCCAAACGCTAACGCGAACAAACCCACAGCAAGTAGACATAGGGATCCGCCGAGCATGAGCCCTCCACCGTAAGACATAATCTTCAGCGGAATCGCTGACGAAGAAGAAATGGCGGTCCAAGCTAACCGTACAAGCTTCGATAAGGGGTATTTGGTCTCACCCGCTACTCTTGCAGGACGATTAAATGTAATCAATGCTTCTCTCATGCCCAACCAAGCGACGATGCCACGCATGAAGCGATGCTGCTCCCGTAACCCCCGCAATGCACAAGCGGCTCGCCGCGTATACATCCGAAAATCTCCTACCTCCGCTGGAATTCGCTCGTCGATCCCTCGTTTCATCAACTGATAAAACGCGGTCGCACTCCAACGCTTAAACAAGGATTCCCCCGCCCGAGATGCGCGCTGACATGAAACTACGTCGTAACCCTCACGGAGTTTCTCAAGCATCTGCGCTAGAAGCTCCGGTGGATCTTGCAAGTCGCAGTCCATCACAACAACAACGTCACCATCCGCACAGTCCAAGCCAGCGGTCATAGCAGCTTGCTGACCGAAATTACGAGTGAATTGGACCACTCTCACACGACTATCGCTCTGCGCATATTCGCGCAAATATTCACCCGTACCATCGCTGCTCCCATCATTGACAACGATGATCTCATAGTCGTCCGCGAGTTGCTCAAGCACCCCAGGCAACACCCTGAATAAGTGCGGCAATGCTTCCCGCTCGTTGAAGACCGGTGTGACGACGGATAGTTTCAAGATTTCTTCCTTTTTTCACGCGAGCCAGCAATAACAGCATTCGGGTAAATACCGGTATTCGAGCGGTCTATGGGGTTTAGCAAAAATAGGAAATCTACGTCAATCCCAACCGTGACACCCGATCGCTCCCGCCTGTAACTGTACCCGTACCCGTGCTCGTACCCGTGCTCGTGCTCGTGCTCGTGCTCGT
>Ga0315899_10000760_pt1 | contig 38485 bp, 40 predicted proteins | sample LakEriMetagenome_2_FD_203518 | JGI IMG/M metagenome (GOLD analysis project Ga0315899, IMG submission 203518) | Freshwater fungal communities from buoy surface, Lake Erie, Ohio, United States - Buoy 4 MA112 | ecosystem: Environmental > Aquatic > Freshwater > Lake | place: USA: Lake Erie, Ohio...
GAGCGGCGTGCTTTTCTCTGGCCCCATCGATCCAGCGCCCGGCGCCCGCCCCGGCCGGACGCAGACAGGACCGCGACAGCAAACATGACCGTGACATTGACGCCTGCGCCGACTGAGCCGCCCTTCGCGCCCGCCCCCGTGGCAGCGGGGCTGAACTCGCTCGGCCTGCCCAAGGCCCCGGCGGACACGCGCGTGGTCGTGGCCATGTCGGGCGGCGTCGATTCCTCCGTCGTGGCCACTTTGCTCGCGCGCGAGGGCTATGACGTGATCGGCGTCACGCTTCAGCTCTACGATCACGGCGCCGCGACCAAGCGCAAAGGCGCATGCTGCGCGGGTCAGGACATTCTCGACGCGCGCCGCGTGGCTGAGCGCGTGGGCTTTCCCCATTACGTGCTCGATTACGAGAGCCGCTTCCGCGAGAAGGTGATCGACCCCTTCGCGCAATCCTATGCGGCGGGCGAGACGCCCATTCCCTGCGTCGCCTGCAACCAGCACATCAAATTCGCCGACCTGTTCGACACAGCGCGCGACCTTGGCGCCGATGTGCTGGCCACGGGCCATTACATCTCATCCGCCGCTTTGCCCGGCGGCGGGCGCGGGCTCTATCGCGCCGCCGACGCGGAGCGCGACCAAAGCTATTTCCTGTTCGCCACCACGCGCGCGCAGCTCGACCTGCTGCGCTTTCCGCTCGGCGATCTGCCCAAGGCCCGGGTGCGCGACATCGCGCGCGATTGCGGCCTCGCCGTCGCCGACAAGCCCGACAGCCAGGACATCTGCTTCGTGCCCACCGGCAAATACACCGAAGTGATTGAGAAGCTGCGCCCGGACGCGGCGGAGCCCGGAGACATCGTGCATGTGGACGGGCGCGTGCTCGGCCGCCATCAGGGCATCATGCGCTATACGATCGGCCAGCGGCGCGGACTGGGCGTGAGCGATGCGGCGGCGACCGGCGGCGAGCCTCTGTTCGTCATCAAGCTCGACGCGGCGGCGCGCCGCGTGATCGTGGGCCCGCGCGCCGCGCTCGCCACGCGCATCGTGCGCCTGCGCGACGTGAACTGGATCGGCGACGGCGAATTGCGCGACCTCCCCGCGGGCGGACGCGACATTCATGTGCGTTTGCGCTCCACGCGCGCGCCCGCGCCCGCGACCCTGTTCGCTGACGCTGCGGGCGAGGCGAAAGTGGAATTGCTCAACGGCGAGGAAGGCGTGTCCCCAGGGCAAGCCTGCGTGTTCTACGACGGACCGGGCGCGCGCGCGCGCGTGCTCGGCGGCGGCTATATCCGCGCGACGGAAGCCGCGATCTGAACCTTCGACATCCGCAACATTTCCGGGAGGGGAAACGTGCACGGACAACCCGCGGGCGAAAGCGGCCGACGCCTCGCCGAGATTACGAACGAGAACGTGAAAGACGCCTATGCGCGCTGGGCGCCCGTCTATGACGCGGTGTTCACGCTCGCCATGAAGCCCGGCCGCCTCGCCGCAGCCGGCGCGATCAACGCGCTTGGCGGCCGCGTGCTCGACGTGGGCGTGGGCACCGGGCTCGAACTGCCGATGTTCACGCCAAACGTGCGCATCGTCGGCGTGGATCTCTCCGAACCCATGCTCGACATCGCGCGCAAGCGCGTGACGCAAAAGGGCCTCGCCAATGTCGAGGACCTGCGGGTGATGGACGCGATGAACCTCGAATATCCCGACGCATCCTTCGACGCGGTGGTCGCGCCCTATGTCGTCACCGTCGTGCCCGATCCGCGCCGGACGCTTGAGGAAATGGCGCGCGTGACCAGACCCGGCGGCGAGATCGTGATCGTCAACCACATCGGCGCCGACCGCGGCCCCATCGCCGCCATCGAGGCTTTTATGGAGAAGCGCGCGGAGAAACTGGGCTGGCGCCCGCAATTCCCCTGGGAGACCATCGGCGACTGGATCGACTCCCGGCCGGACCTTACGCTCGTCGAGCGCCGCCGCCTCGCCCCGCTGGGCCTGTTCACCCTCGCGCGCGTTCGAAAGGCGCCCTGAGACGGCGCGCGGGCGGCGCGCCGACGGGACTGCGGGGCGAAAGGCGCGCCGGTCAACGGCGCTCCTTGACACCCTTCGCCCGGGCCCCCTATATGCGCCTCGTCTCGCGTGGCCCATGGGCCCGCGCGCGGGGCGGAGTAGCTCAGCTGGCTAGAGCAGAGGAATCATAATCCTTGTGTCGGGGGTTCGAGTCCCTCCTCCGCTACCAACGGAATAACCGACAAGTTTACCGCAAATGTGCTTGAGGCGCCTCAATCGCGCCAAGAGCAGTCCCTCAACGGCTCAGCGACGTGACGCGGCAGTCGTCGACCTGCTTGCCGCCATTCCCGAAGGAATACGTGATCGTGGCGCTCGAGCCGCGCTGCGCGAATGTGAAGTCGGTCCCACGGCCAGCGACATGCCCGCGCGCATTGACGCCGCCGCCTTCCTTCACGAGCCCGCGCAGCACGAGCTGCGTCTGCGCGCCGCCCTGCGTGGAGACGAAACGTCCCTGATCGTCGTCGAGCGTCAGCTCATAGACGCCCCGCGCGTTCTGGCACGTCAACGTCATGAAACCCGCCTGCGCAGGCCCTGCCGCGAGCGATGCGGCGACGAGCGAAATGAGCGCAGCCTTCATGCGACCCTCCATTCAGCGACGCGCCATCTTCGGCATAAACGCTCCAGATCGGGTTGATGCGCATCAATCTCTGCGTATTTTCGCGTGCGCCGCAGGGTTTTCCTGAATAATTTTGTTACGCTGAAAGTTACAAAAAAGAGCTGGCGCCCAAAGTCTGCGCATGATCAGCCGCTTGCGGAAATCCCACACGGGAGACAAAGAGCAGGCGCGTTTGCGCGCCCATAAAAAAGAAGATTAGTTTTCGATTCAGGTCACAGACGAACGGGGGCGACGTGTCTGGAGCCGAACTGAACGCGCTCAGTGTGGAACTGCAGATTCATCTGGAGAACTCGGTCTCCGAGAGCCTGCGCGCTTCCTATGAGGCCGCGACGTTCATGGACTGCGACCCTCTCACCATCGAAAAGCTGCGGCGCACCCATCAAAACCTCGTGAAGGCGGCGCAGACGCGCGGCTACTCGGCGCAAAGTTTCGCGGAACACGTGGTGCGCTATTATCGCGAGATCAACCGGGGGCCGGAGCTTGCGCGCGACATCACCAACGCCTGTTTCGTGGAGATCGCCGAGGCGCTGCATTTCTCCATGTCGCGCACGCCTTCGCGCCACCGCGCCGCCATCTCCCTTCAGCTCGACGCCTATCATCGCGCGATGAAGCTGCTCGACGCCGCGATTGAATCCGGCTGAGGTTCACGCCTCGCGAGCAGCGGAATCGCTGCGGCGCAGGCTTTCCAGCGCACGCGCGGCGAGCGGATCGAGCCCCGGCGCGCCTGCATCCAGATGGGCGTAGATGTCGCGTCGCATCGCCGGCGTCCAGAAACTGCGCACATGTTCGGCCACGCCCGCCTCGCGCCCCGCTTCAGGCTGGCTCGCGAAAAAGGCCGCGATCTGATTGGCCATGCGCACGAGCTTCTCAGCCTTCATGGCGCTCCTCCGCCGCCAGGTTCTCCGCGCCGTTGAACACAAGCGCCCCGCCGTTGCGCGCGAGCGCCACCAGCGTCACGCCGTGGGCGCGGGCGCGCTCCACCGCAAGCGACGTGGGCGCGGAGATCGCCACCACGGCGCGCGCGCCGAACGCAGCCACCTTCTCCAGCATTTCAAATGAACACCGGCTCGTGATGACGAAGAAGCCTTCAGCCGGCGACGCCTTCTCGCGCAGTAAATGGCCGATCAGTTTATCAAGCGCATTGTGGCGGCCCACGTCCTCGCGCACCGCCTGCACGCCGCCCGCGCGGTCGCACCAAGCGGCGGCGTGAGTCGCGCCCGTGCGCGCGCCAAGAGACTGGCGCTCCACGAGTTCGTCGAGCGCGCGCGTCATGGCCGCGTTGGTGAGCATGAAAGGCGCAGCGGCGATAGGCTTCGCGCAGGGCATTGCGGACAAATCGTCGATCCCGCACACCCCGCAGCCCGTGCGCCCCGAAATGTTGCGACCGCGCGCGAGATGCCGCTGCATCTTGTCGCCGGCCAGCGAGACGACGAGCTTGATGCCGCGCTGGGCGTCGTCCTCCTCCACATGAACAGAGCGCACGTCCGCGATGGAATCGATAATGCCCTCCGTGAAGGAGAAGCCGATGGCGAAATCCTCAAGGTCCTGCGGCGTGCACATCATCACCGCGAAAGGGATCGGCGCATAAACGATATTGATGGGCGTCTCGACGGCGACGGCGCGCGTCAAAGTCTCGCGCCCGCCGGCGAAGGACACCCGCTCGACGGCTTCCTCAACCGCCGGCGCAGGCAGGCTCACGTCACTCGGCGGCATTGGCCCGCCCCGCGATGATGCGCATGAGATCGGCGCTGCGCTGATCTTCCTCCTGCCAGTCGGACCAGCGATTGGTGCGCTGCACCTGCACCGCCGTGACTTTGTATTCCGGGCAATTCGTCGCCCAGTCGGAATGGTCCGTCGTCACGACGTTCGCGCCCGTCTTCGCATGGTGGAACGTGGTGTAAACGACGCCCGGCTGCATGCGCTCGGAAATATGGGCGCGCAGGGACACTTCGCCCGCGCGGCTTTGCAGGGCCACAAGATCGCCCTCGCGCAGGCCGCGCTGCTCGGCGTCGAACGGATGAATCTCCAGCACGTCTTCCGGGTGCCAGACATTATTGGCGGTGCGCTGGGTCTGCACCCCGACGTTATATTGCGACAGAATACGCCCCGTCGTGAGGATGAGCGGGAAGCGCGCGCTCGTGCGCTCGTCGCTCGCCACATATTCCGTCACCATGAACTTGCCCTTGCCGCGCACGAAGCGCTCCACATGCATGATGGGCGTGCCCTGCGGCGCCTGCGCGTTGCACGGCCATTGCACGGAGCCAAGCTCATCGAGCTTCGCATAGCTCACGCCGGCGAAGGTCGGCGTCAGCGCCGCGATCTCGTCCATGATCTGTGCGGGATGATCGTAGTGGAAGTCGCAGCCAAGCGCGCGGGCGAAACCCAGCGTCGCCTCCCAGTCGGAAAGGCCGGCGAGCGGCGCCATCGCCTTGCGCACACGGCTGATGCGCCGCTCGGCGTTGGTGAACGTGCCGTCCTTCTCCAGAAACGAGGAGCCGGGGAAAAAGACATGGGCGTATTTCGCCGTCTCGTTCAGGAAGAGATCCTGCACAATGACGCATTCCATGCTGCGCAGGGCCTGCGTGACGTGCTGCGTATCGGGATCAGACTGCGCAATGTCTTCGCCCTGCACGTAAAGGCCCTTGAAGCGGCCCTCGATGGCCTCGTCCAGCATGTTGGGAATGCGCAGACCTGGCTCGCGCGAGAGTGCGACGCCCCACATGGCTTCGAACATATCGCGCGTGGCGTCGTCCGACACGTGGCGATAGCCTGAGAACTCATGCGGGAAGGAGCCCATGTCGCAGGCACCCTGCACGTTATTCTGCCCGCGCAGCGGATTCACGCCGACGCCCGGCCGGCCGAGATTGCCCGTGGCCATGGCGAGATTGGCCATGCCCATCACCATGGTGGAGCCCTGCGAATGCTCCGTCACGCCGAGGCCGTAATAGATGGCAGCGTTTCCGCCTGTGGCGTAGAGCCGCGCTGCGGCGCGAATCTCACCCGCCGGCACGCCGCAGATCGACTCGACCGCTTCGGGCGAATTGTGCTCCAGCGCGACGAAACGCGCCCATGTCTCGAAATCCTGCGCGTCGCAACGTTCGCGCACGAAGGCTTCGTTGACGAGGCCTTCCGTGACGATCACATGGGCGAGCGCATTGATGAGCGCGACATTGGAGCCCGGCAGAAGCGGCAGATGATGCGCCGCCTCCACATGGGGCGCGCGCACGAGATCGATGCGGCGGGGATCGATCACGATCAGTTTCGCGCCCTCGCGCAGGCGCTTCTTCATGCGCGCCGCGAAGACGGGATGAGCGTCGGTCGGGTTTGCGCCGATCACCATGATGACGTCCGCCTGCGCAACGGAGCGGAAGTCCTGTGTGCCCGCCGATGTGCCGAAGGCCGTCTTCAGCCCATAGCCCGTGGGCGAATGGCACACCCGCGCGCAGGTGTCGACATTGTTATTGCCGAAGCCCGCGCGAATGAGCTTCTGCACGAGGAAGGTCTCCTCGTTCGTGCAGCGCGAAGACGTGATGCCGCCGATGGCCTCGCGCCCGTGGCGCGCCTGAATGTCGCGGAAGCGGCGCGCAGCGAAGGCGAAAGCCTCCTCCCACGTCGTCTCGCGCCAGGGATCGGTGATCGCCTCGCGGATCATCGGCTTGGTGATGCGATCCTTATGCGTGGCGTAGCCCCACGCGAAACGCCCCTTGACGCAGGAATGGCCCTCGTTCGCCTTACCCGCCTTGGAGGGGACCATGCGCACGATTCTGTCGCCCTGCATCTCCGCGCGAAAGCCGCAGCCCACGCCGCAATAGGCGCAGGTGGTTTCAATCGCCCGCGCGGGCGCCCCCATTTCGATAACGCTTTTCTCGTTGAGAGTGGCCGTTGGGCAGGCTTGCACGCAGGCGCCGCAGGAGACGCATTCAGAATTAAGAAAATCCGGCCCGCCGGTCGCCACCATGGAGGCGAGGCCGCGCCCGTCGATGGTGAGCGCGAACGTGCCCTGTACTTCTTCGCAGGCGCGCACGCAGCGCGAACAGACGATGCATTTGGAGCTGTCGAACGCGAAATAAGGATTGCTATCGTCGGTGGCGATCGTGCGGTGGCGCGCGCCCTCCTGTCCATAGCGCACGTCGCGCAGGCCCACGGCGCCGGCCATGTCCTGCAATTCGCAATCGCCGTTCGCCGAACAGGTGAGGCAATCGAGCGGATGGTCGGAGATGTAAAGCTCCATCACGCCGCGGCGCAATTGCGCAAGGCGCGGGGTCTGCGTGCGCACCACCATGCCGTCTTCGACAAGCGTCGTGCAGGAGGCTGGCGTTCCGCGCCGCCCCTCGATCTCGACAAGGCAGAGCCGGCAGGAGCCGAAGGCCTCCAGAGAATCGGTCGCGCAGAGTTTGGGGATCTGCGTTCCGACGCGCATCGCCGCCGCCATGACGGAGGTTCCGCGCGGCGCGCGCACCTCCTGCCCGTCGATGACGAGGCGCACGGTTTCGCCTTCGCGGGCTGGGGTTCCGAAATCCGTTTCCTTCGGCGCGGACATGGTCTGCTCCTATGGCGCGGCTGCGCGGCGTGCGCGCAGACCGGGCTCAAAATCTTCCGGAAAATGTTTCATCGCGCTGCCCACCGGCAATGGCGTGAGGCCGCCCAGCGCACAGAGCGAACCATGCTCCATCACGTCGAGCAAGTCCGCCAGAAGGGCGCGATTGGCGGCAGGCTCGTCGCCCGCGAGCGCTTTGTCGAGAGTCTCAAGCCCGCGCGTGGAGCCGATGCGGCAGGGCGTGCATTTTCCGCAGCTCTCCGCCGCGCAGAAGCTGAAGGCGAAACGCGCCTGCGCCGCCATGTCCACGCCGTCGTCGAACACCACGACGCCGCCATGGCCGAGAAGCCCGCCGGCCTGCGCCAGCGCTTCATAATCGAACGCCACGTCCAGCGCCGACGCGGGAAGATAAGCGCCGAGCGGCCCGCCCACCTGCACGGCGCGCACAGGCCGGCCGCTCGCGGTTCCCCCGCCGATGTCCTCCACGATCTCGCGCAGAGTGAGACCGAAAGGCGCCTCGAAGAGCCCGCCGCGCTTCACATTGCCTGCAAGCTGGATCGGCATGGTTCCGCGCGAACGGCCGACGCCAAGCGCGGCGTAGGCGTCGCCGCCTTTCGCCAGAATGAACGGCGCGGCGGCGAGCGTGAGCACATTGTGCACGATGGTCGGCTTGCCGAAGAGACCCGCATGGACGGGCAGCGGCGGCTTGGCGCGCACCTGTCCGCGCTTCCCCTCGATGCTGTCGAGCAGCGCCGTCTCTTCGCCGCAGACATAGGCGCCCGCGCCCATGCGCAGCTCCACGTCGAAGGCGGGACCAAGCAGGCCTGCGCCGCGCGCGCGCCAGATGGCGTCCGACATCACGCGCATGGCGTCAGGATATTCCGAACGCAGATAGATCACGCCGCGATCCGCGCCGGTGACGAAGGCGCAGATCATCATGCCTTCGAGCAGGAGGAACGGGTCGCCCTCCATGAGTATCCGGTCGGCGAACGTGCCGCTGTCGCCCTCGTCCGCATTCACGACGACATATTTGCGGGCGGCCTGCGCCTTGCGCACGGCCTCCCATTTCACGGCCGCCGGGAAGCCCGCGCCGCCGCGCCCGCGCAGACCTGAGGCGATGATCTCAGCAAGCGCGGCCTCCGGCCCGATCTCTCTCGCGCGCGCAAGGCCCGCGAATCCGCCATGGGCGCGATAATCGTCCAGCGAAAGCGGATCGATCACGCCGCAGCGCGCGAAGGTGGCGCGCGTCTGCCGCGCCATCCAGTCGAGCGCGTCGATGCGGCCAAGCGCCAGCGGATGCGCGCCGCCTGCATGAAAGCCTGAATCAAACAGGCTCTTTACATCCTGCGCGCGCGCGGGCCCAAAGCCGATGCGCCCCTGCGGCCCATCGACCTCGATGAGCGGCTCCAGCCACATCATGCCACGCGAGCCCGTGCGCACGATCTCACACGCAAGGCCACGCGCCTTCGCCTCGCGCGCGAGCGCGTCGGCGACCGCGTCCGCCCCGACGGAGCGCGCCGCTGCGTCGCGCGGCACGTAAAGGCGCAGGGCGCTCATCGGCGCGCCTCCGCGACCAGCGCGTCAAGCCGCGCGGGATCGAGCCGCCCAATCAGCGCATCGTCGACAAGCGCAGCGGGACCAAGCGCGCAATCGCCGAGGCAATAGACGCTCTCCACAGTGAGCGCGCCGTCGGGCGTCGACTCGCCCGGCGTAAGGCCATGGACCTGCGCGAGATGCGCGACAAGCTTTTCGCAGCCGCGCGCCTGACAGGCTTCCGCGCGGCAGATTTTCAGCACATGGCGGCCGGCGGGCGCGCTGCGGAAATCGTGATAGAACGAGACGACGCCGCGCACCTCCGCCTGAGAAATGTTGAGCAGGCGCGCGAGCAATGGCTGCGCATCGGGATGGATGAAGCCGAACGCGTGTTGCAAAGCGTGGAGGATGGGCAGAAGCGGCGCAGCGCCCGCCCCGTCCTGCGGCCCGAAGAAATCACGCGCCCGCGCAATCTCGGCGCGCGCGATGCGTTCCGCCTCCGCAAGATCGAATGTCGCCACAGCGCCCAAGCAGATCTCCCTCTCGCTCCGCCTTTTGTGTCCGCTGATTTGTGCCACGGCTACGCGGCAAAAGCGAGGCGCTAGAGCGCGGCGTCGCCGCCGCCCGGCGCGCCAAAGACAAGGCTTTTCACAGTCACCGGGATCATGGCCGACGGCATGCGGATGCGCCCGATGTCCACATAATCGAAATCCCGCAGCACCACGCCGTCGAGCACGAGCACGTGGTTGGAAAGACCCATCTCCTCGCGCAGCATGGCGCCGAGGCTGGCCGCCACGTCGCCCTCGCACATGAGGTAAAGCGCAGTTCCAGCCGCCACGCGGTCAGCCAAGCCCTGCGCGACGCCGTGGGCGAGCGCCCGCACCCGCTCCCACGAGGCGTCGCCGCGCCAGCGCAGGGCGAGCGCGATCTCGCGCGCAGGATCGTCGTCGTCGAACAAAGCGCGCGCATGGGCGATGGCGACGGCGAGCCGATCCGCGACGATCTCGCCGGAGAAGTCGAAAACCGGCTGCAGCACAGGCAGATTCCGCCGCGGCAGAAGCACGGGGTGGGAGCTGACGTAGCTCGTCTGCCCGCTCATCTGCACGGAATATTCTGACGCGCCGAGCGCGGTCGCGCGAATGCATTCGCCCGGCTCCAGCAAAGCCCAGGGCGCGCGGCCCTGATCCCACCGCCAACGGATGGCGCGGCCAAGGCGCCAGCCCATGTCGCCGAAATCGCGCGCCTCGCGATGATAGACATATTCCGCGACGCCGCCGGAGAAGATCACGCCGTCCACCGCGCCAAAATCGAGGATGGGCTCGGTGACGAAGAGCGCGCGTGCGGCCTCCGGCATAGGCCGGACAAACAAGGCGTCGAAGAGGTCGTCCGCCATGAGATCGGCGAGCGCGCGCAGCCCCTCTTTGTCGACGCGCGCGCCAAGGCCCCAGTCGAGTCCCGCGCGTCGCAGGAAAGCGGCGCCCGGCGGATCAAGCCGCGCGATCCGGTTCTCCGCGTCGAAAGCGATCTGCCGCCCGCCGATGTCGAGCGCAGCCACGGCGCGCACGCGCCCGTTTTCGATGAGCGCGATCTTCGTCGTCGCGCCGCCGATATCGATATTGACGAGGCGCGTCATCTCGCGCCGCGAACGCTCCACTGCGCCCGAGCCATAGGCGGCGAGCATGGCCTCCATATGGTCGCCTGCGGCGGCGGCGACGAGTTCGCCCGCCTCCTGCGCCAGCGCATTGAGAATGGTCGCCGCATTGTCCTTGCGCGCAGCCGCGCCCGTCATGATGACGACGCCGGTCTCCACGTCGTCGGGCGTCACGCCTGCGGTGACGAAGGCGCGGTCCACGATGTCGCGCAGGCGCGCGCCGTCGATGAAATCGCCCTTGAACGGCGTAAGCGACACGGGCGAAACGAACAGCGTCTCACGCGCCTTCGCCTGCCGGCGCATGGCGAGCGGCTCGCCCGGCCCGCGCATCAGCAGACGCGAAAATACGATCTGCACGCCGGAGGAGCCAACATCCACGCCCATGCTGACGAGCGGCGTCTCCACGTTCTCGCGCGGGTCGAGAACGAGGCCGTCATCCGCATCATGATCGTGGTCGGCTTCCTCGCCGGGGGCGTGGGCGTGGCGCGCGAGGGCGCCGAACGCATGGTCGGCGAGCGTATGGGCGCCGGGCTTGCGGGGAGGAGAGGGCGCGTCCGCCAAGTCTGTCCTCCAATGGGAGAGAAAGAGCCCGGCGCGCAGGCGCCGGGCTCGCGTCGCTTACTTCTTCGCCTTGCGTTCGCCGCGCAGATATTCGCGCACGATGTCGGCGGTGAGCACGACGTAGGGGTCGTACTCGGGCGCGTCTTCGATCTGATTGAGGTTGTTCAGCCCCATCTGACGGAAGATGCGCGCCTGCGAGGAGATGAGCCGCACCGGGCGATCAGGATCAGCGTTGAAATGCTGATGGATCGTGTTCGGCGGAATGTAGATATAGTCGCCGGCTTCCCATTCGAGCTTTTTGACTTCGGCCTGCGGCGTCCACTCGAACGTGTCGGTGATCTCCACGTCGCAATCCTGATGCAGGTCGTAGCCGCGGCCCTCGATCACATAGACGCATTCCTCAGCGAGGTGGCTGTGCTTGCCCGAGCGCGAGCCCGGCGGAATGATCTGCATATAGGCGTCGACTGTCTCGATGCGCGTATTCATCGCCTCGTTCATGAGGTGCTTGAGCAGGCCCTGACGCGACATCTCCCACGGCATTTCGTGGGGCTTCACGATCTTCTTGCGCCGCGCGTTGCGGGCGGGCGCGTCGCGCGCCTCGTCGAGCAGGCGCTGATAGAGACGCTCGTTGGCGCCGCCTTCAAGCCATGCGGCTGTTTCGTCCCAGGCCATCAATAGCCTCCCTTCGGATGGTTGTAATCTTCCTCGATCTCGCGGGCGACGAAGCCTTCGGCTTCCGGCGTCACCTCCACGGGGCGCTCCTTCACGGTCTTCTGGAAGAGCATGTTGAGGAAGAGATACATAGGCTTCGTCTTGATGACGAGCGCGCGGGCGGGCTCGGTCGTCGAGGCGTTGAAGTGCTGGTGCACGCAATTGTTGTGCACGATGGCGATGTCGCCGGCTTCCCAGTCGTAGCGCACGCCGTCGTGAATCTCGTAGCCCTTGCCGTCGAGAATGTAGAAGGCGGCTTCGTTGACGTGCCCATGCTTCTGCGAGGAGGCGCCGGGGGCGTATTCCTCAAGATGCATGTGGAACGTCTGGGTGATGCCGTCCTTCGGCTCGACGTAATGGCGGCTGAAGCACAGCGGCCCGTCGATGAAGCCCAGCTCCTTGGCCTTGCGCACGCGCGGCACGGCGCGCAGGCGGTCAAGCTCCTGCTTGACGTTGTATTCGCCCTGGATGCCGCGCACGAACACGCGGTCCTTCTTGTTGTGGTACATGGTGGCGCGCTTCTCATCGAGCGCCTCCGAATTGTGGCCCATGGCGCCCACGGGGGCGGCCTTGGTCACGCGAGCATCATCATCCATGTCGGATCCTCCGCAGAACGTCGTCCCACTTGTGGGGCCGTCGCGATGGGGCAGAAATACACGGCGGCGGGGGCTCTGTCATGTGCCGCGCTTCGGTACGGGCGGGCGCCCCATTTTCCGCTTTGCCGGCCTGCCCAAGCCGGCTATGTGTCCCCCATAGCAAAACCACAGGCCCGTCGGAGGAACCCGCCTTATGCGCTACATCGACTGCTTTAACCATTTCTTCCCCAAGGCCCTCTGGGACAAGATGCTCGCCACGCCGGGCGCTGCGGCCGACATCGGCTCGCGCATGCGCGGCATTCCCTGCATTTACGATCTCGATGAACGCAAGCGCGTCGTCGACATGTTCCGCACCAAGCACAATTACACTCAGGTGATCTCGCTGGGCATGCCCCCGCTCGAGGCTCTGGGCACGCCCGAGCAGGTTGAGGAATTCGCCAAGCTCGCCAACGACGGCATGGCCGAGCTCGTGGCCAAGCACCCGGATTACTTCTGCGGCTGGCTCGCCGCCCTGCCGATGAACTCCAGGGCGCGCGAGAAGGAATATGAGCGCGCCATCGCCATGGGCGCCAATGGCGTGCAGATCCATACGAACATCAACGGCGTGCCGCTCGACGACGAGCAGTTCCGCCCGCTGTTCGCGATCTCCGAGAAGAGCCAGAACCCGGTCTTCCTGCATCCCTCGCGCGGCGCCTTCGACCTGCCCGACTACAAGACCGAGAAGAAGTCGAAGTACGAAATCTGGTGGACCTTCGGCTGGCCCTACGAGACCTCCGCCGCCATGGCGCGCCTTGTGTTCGGCGGCGTGATGGACCAGTTCCCGAACCTCAAGGTTCTCGCCCACCATCTGGGCGCCATGGTGCCCTTCTTCGAAGGCCGCGTCGGCCCCGGCTGGGATCAGCTCGGCAACCGCACCACGGACGAAGATTACAAGACGCTGCTGAAGAACATGAAGCGCCGTCCGCTGGACTACTTCAAGGACTTCTACGCCGACAGCGCGGTCTTCGGCTCCAAGGCCGCGACCGAATGCGGCCTCGCCTTCTACGGCGCCGACCGCGTGCTCTTCGCCTCGGATTGCCCGTTCGATCCGGAGAAGGGCCCTGGCTACATCCGCGACACCATCGCGATCCTGGAATCCCTGAACCTCAGCCAGGAAGACCGCGAGAAGATCTGCTACAAGAACGCGCAGCAGCTTCTGAAGATTAAGTAAGCCGCGCAGGCTTAGCGAAGAAAAAGCCGGGCGCGAGCCCGGCTTTTTTATTGGCGTGCTCAGGCTCCGCAGGCCTCATTTCTTCTTGTAGGGGCCGAGCTCCTTCAACGTCGCCTCGATGAAGCTCGCGTCGATGACCTGCTCCACCTGCACATTCCCCTTCACGTCGCCCTGCTCCTTGAAGAAGGCGAGATCCTTCTTGAGGCTCGCGATGTTCATCGCCCCGTCGGGATGGGCGCCGTGGACGGTGAGCGCGCGCAGAACGGCCGGATCCTTCACATTGGAATATTTAGCGAGAATCTGCACGATCTCTTCGCCGCCCGGGCCTGAGAGCTTGCCGCCTTCCACCGCATCGTTGAAATCGCGCGTCGCCTTGACATAGGCGCGCATGAATTTCTGCGCCGTCGCGCGCTTTTTCGTGGCGAAATCCTCGCTGAACAGGATCACCGCCGTCTGGTGGTTTGGATAGAACGCATCGTTGCCCATGAGCACATGGGCGGCGCCGAGTTTCACAATGTTGGAGACGGAGGGCTCCGTCGTCACCGAACCTGCGATGGCGCCGTTCTGCAAGGCGGCGGCGTGTTGCGGGAAGCCGAGATAGACCTTCTCCACATCGTCATAGGCAAGGCCGACGCTTTTCATCGCTTCGTTCAGCACGGAGGCGTCGCCGCCGCCCTGCCCGCTGATGGCGACCTTGCGGCCCTTGAGGTCCTTGAGGCTTTTCACCTCGCCCTTGTCCCACAGCGTCTTGCTGATGAGGAAAAACTGGAAAGGCGCGCCCTGTTTGTTGTGCGCCTTGTCGGCGACCATGCGAATCTTGATGCCGCGATCAATGGCGTTGTAGAGGCCGGCGGAGGGCGCGCCGCCGCCCACGTCGAGCTGGCCCGCGCCAAGGGGCGCCACCATTTTCGCGCCCGTGTCGAAGGTCACGAACTCCGGCTCAATGCCCTCGGCCTTGAAATAGCCCTTGGCGTCGGCGATGAAAAAGCCGACGTCGCTCACCGCATTGACGATGGCGACCGAGACTTTCTCGGCGCGCGCGCCCCCGGCGAAAGCGGCGAGGGCGACAGCGGCGCAGGCGGCGCCGAGCGCGTGACGTTTCAACATGACGTTCTCCTTCGCGTCAAAAAGCGAAAGGCCGCGCCAGAGCGCGGCCCTTGATCACTTCTGCTCCACCTCGTCGGCGAGCTTTTGCAAGATCGGCCGCCACATGGCCTGTTCGGAGCGGGCGAATTCGATCAGCTCTTTCGGACCCATGAGGCCCACGAAGGAGCCGAGCTGGCGATAACGCTCCTGCATTTCCGGCCGCTTCTGCACGGTCATCAGGTCTTCGCTGACCTTGCGCACGATGGCCTCAGGCGTGCCCAGCGGCGCAAGCACCGCGTTCCACCCGCCGGAGCGGAAGCCCGGCAAAGTCTCCGCCACGGTCGGCATGGATTCAAAGCCCGTCAGGCGCTTGTCGCCGGAATGGGCGAGGCCGTGAATGAGATTGCCCTCAATCGCGCCGCCGACGCCGGGATAGCCGTCGAGCACAATGCCGACGCGCCCCGAGGTGACGTCGTTCATCGCCGCCGCAGGCCCGCCGGTGTAGGGCACGAAGGTGAGCTTCACGCCGGCCATCTGCTGAAACAATTCCATCGTCAGATGGGTGACGCGTCCGCGCCCCGTCGCCGCGAAGGAGATTTCGCCCGGCTTCTTTTTCGCAAGCTCGATCAGCTCCGGCACGGTCTTCACATTGAGCGTCTTCGACACGCCGATGAACATCGGCTGCGTCATGAGAAGGCCAACGGGAACGAAATCCTTCGGCAATTCGATGGGCAGATTGGGGGCGACGCCCGGCGCGCCCTTGATCGCAAGAAAGGTGGAGGAGGCCGGCACATAGAACGTGTAGCCGTCAGGCTCGGCCTGCGCGGCCACGCGCGCGGAAATGCCGCCGCCGCCGCCGGGATGGTTGAGCACCTGAACCTGCTGACCCCAGAGCTGGCTGAAGTGATCGGCCAGAATACGGATCGTCACGTCGTTGGAGCTGCCCGCCGCGGAGTCCGAAATCAGCCGCACGGGCTTGTTGGGATAAGCGCCTTGCGCCTGCGCGCCAGCGACGCCGAGACCAAGCGCCGATGCTGCGCCAAGCGCTGCGGCGAGGCCGAAACCGATCAGTTTGACTGCCTTCATGACCTACCCCTCTCGTTGCCCATCATGTCGGAGGCGGCCTGCGGCCGCCCCCTCTCAGGTCCGCGGCGCTTATTTGTCGGTCTTGGAGAAGCCCGGCCCCATGTTCCAGTCCATCGCGTAATAGGGGCGATCCACAAGGCGGCACCAGTTTTCCCAGCCGCGCTCATAGGTGAAGCCCGCGCGCCCGCCGGCGTTCTTGGCGACTTCCTCCTCGCTCATGGACACCACTTCGCCCTCGCCGAGCTGATAGGCTTTGATGAGCATGTCGGCGTTGATCTCCATATAGACGGAGGTGAACACCACGTCGCGCAGCGACTTGCCCACGACGACCGAGCCATGGCCGCGCATCAGAGCCACCGTGCGCTTGCCCAGCGTCGCTGCGAGATCGCGGCCCATGTCGATGGAGGTGACGAGCAGATTGGTCGCGCCGAACTTATGCGCGATGTCCCATGTGGGAATGTCCGTGCCGATCGGCGCGCACATATGCATGATGGGGCGCATCTTCTTCTTCGACTGCACGGTGAAGGGCACGACATTGGGGCTGTGGTTGTGCACCACCGCCATCACATCCGGCCGCGCCTCATAGACCGCGCCATGGATGAAGCGCTCCGAATAGGGCTTGCCCGGCTCATGGCCGACGACGGTTCCGTCGTGTTTGAACTCCATGATGTCGCCGATCTCCACGCAATTGGGAGCGCGCGCGCGCGACATGAGGAAGTGATTGGGATTGTCCGGGTGGCGGATCGACACATGGCCGAAGGAATCCACCACATGGTGATAGGCCAGAATGCGGTTGGCGGTGACGAGATCATCCTTGATCTGGCTAAGGTCCGACATGAATCCTCCCGATGCTGTCGTCGTTTCCTAGCACGTTTACGGACGTGGGAAAGGGGGAGGCCCAGAGGCTGAAACGCAACAGAAAGCGTCGCCCGCGCGGGCCCCTTCGCTCCGATCCCTCTCCGGCCTGAAGCCTCCCGCATTGGGGCGCGCTCTACGAGCTTCGACGAAAGCGGCCGCATGGCTGCCGCCATTTGAGATTCCTTGATCGTTCCGGGCAGCCCCTGGCATGGTCTTTACCGTGAGTCGCGCGGGCGCTACTCTTTGACGTCATGGTCATGATCCCACTTAATAATTTCGCTCCCCGACAGCCTAACGCGGCGCTGGGTCCGCAGGTGGACCCATACGCCGCTGCGGCGCCGCTCTGGCGCGACGTGGAGATCATGCTCGAACGTCTGGGAGCGGGTGTGAGCTGCGGTCTGGATGGACGCGCACGCATCGCCTGGCGCGGCGCGCGCGCAAGCTTTCCCCGCCGCGCGGACGGGCGTCTGGCGCCCGTGGAGATGACGGCCCTCGCGCGGTTTCTCGTCGGCCTGCCCGCGCTCGCCGACGCACGCGAATCCGCGCGCCTCGCGGAGCCTGCGCCGGCGCGCGTCGTCTTCGATCCGACCTGCGATCTCTTCTTCGCGCAAGCGCTCGGTTGCGGGAGCGATGCGATCATCGCTTGCGGACGCGACCGCACGCGGCTTCAGACGAATTTCGCGCGCGCCTGCGAGGATCACCGCGCTTTCTGCAAGGCCCGCGGCGAAGCGGCGATCTTCACCGACACTCACGCGGGCCTGCGCCTCGCGCTCCTCGCCACGTAAAGCCGCGACGGATCAAACGCAATCACGCTTAACAGCCGATAGGCAATCCAAGGGAGCGGGCGGCGCCCCGTCCCGCCGCCGCGCCGGTCGCGAAACAGGCCTGCAACAGATAGCCGCCCGTGGGCGCCTCCCAATCGAGCATCTCTCCCGCGACGAACACGCCCGGCAGTTTAGCAAGCTGGAAGTCAGGGGCGATCTCGTCGAAGGCGATCCCGCCCGCGCTTGAAATCGCCCGCGCCAGCCCGGCCACGGCGGCGACGTCGAGCGCGACGTCCTTCACGCGCCGCGCAATCGCCGCGGGCTCGCGAACCAGCGCGCCCGGCTCGCGCGCAAGCGCGGCGGCGATAGGCGAAAGCCCGCACGCCTTGCGCAGAACGTTGGCGAGCGATTCGCCTGCGCGCGCGGACGCGATGCGCTGCGCAAGCGCCTCCTCGCTCACGTCCGGGCGCAGGTCGATATGCAGGCGCGCCCGCCCCTGCGCGTCGATCTGCGTGCGCATGACGCGCGAGAGCGCATAGACCGCGCCGCCTTCAAGGCCCGTCTGCGCGACCACGCACTCGCCGCGCGCGCGATGATCGCCAATGCGCAGCAAGACGTTCTTCAAGGGCGCGCCGGCGAAACGCAGCATGGGCGCCGACCAGCCGATCAGCGCGCCGCTGTTGGCGGGCGCAAAGGGCGTGATCGCGATCCCCTTCTCTCCCAGCGTTTTCGCCCATCCGCCGTCCGCGCCGAGCCGCGGCCATGAGGCGCCGCCCAGCGCCAGCACGATGGCGTCGCAGGCGACGCGCTCAATCTCGCCTTGCCCGTTTTCGATGATAAGGGCGCCCGGCTCCAAAGCGCGCAGCGCGCAACGCAGGCGCACCGTCACGCCTAGCCCCTCAAGCCGGCGCAGCCATGCGCGCAACAAGGGCGAAGCCTTGAAGCTTTTAGGAAACACGCGCCCGCTTGTGCCGACAAAAGTTTCTTCGCCCAGCGCTGCGCTCCATGCGCGCAAATCCTGCGGCGTGAAAGCTTCGAGCGCGGGGCGCAACGCCTCCGCCTGCGCGCCGTAGCGCGTGAGGAACGCCGCGAAGGGCTCCGAATGGGTGAGGTTCAAACCGCCGCGCCCGGCCATCAGGAATTTGCGGGCGAGCGAGGGCATACGGTCGAAGACGGTCACGCGCGCGCCCGCCTGCGCCAGAACCTCCGCAGCCATGAGTCCGGCGGGCCCGCCGCCTGCGACGGCGACGAAGGGGCGGAGGCGATCAGGCGCGGAGGACTGGCTCATGCCGCCTCGTGACACGGCGCGCCCCCGCGCGCAAATCGGGCGCCCGCGCCCCGGACATGCTATGGGCTGTCCATGAACAGACGCGCGAAAGACCGCCAGCAGCGAGGCTGGGACGAAGACGATGTTGAATTCGTGGAGGTGGCGGACGGCGCCGAGGCGCCCCCCGCCCCCGCCCCGCGCCCGCCCCGCGCCGCCGCCGCAGCGGGCCTGCGCACCTATGAGGCGCAGGAGGCCGACGCCGGCCTGCGGCTCGACCGCTTTCTCGCGGCCCGCGCCGAGGCCGCCGGCGAGGCCCTCTCACGCACGCGCCTGCAAGGGCTGATCGAAGCCGGCTACGTCAGCCTCGACGACGCCCCCGCGCGCGATCCCAAGACCAAAGTGCGCGCCGGCCAGCGCGTGAGCGTGAACGTGCCGGAGGCTGCGCCCGCCGAGCCGAAAGGCGAGGCCATTCCGCTCAACGTGGTCTTTGAGGACGAACATCTCATCGTCATCGATAAGCCGGCGGGCCTTGTGGTCCATCCCGCCGCAGGCCACGAAAGCGGCACTTTGGTGAACGCGCTCATCGCCCATTGCGGCGATTCGCTCTCAGGGATCGGCGGCGTGAAGCGGCCCGGCATCGTCCACCGCATCGACAAGGACACGACGGGCCTGCTCGTGATCGCCAAGACCGACGCGGCCCATCAGGGCCTCGCCGCCTTGTTCGCCGACCATGGCCTCACTTTGCCGCTGGAGCGCGAATATCGCGCGGTGGTCTGGGGCGCGCCCGCCCGTGCGCGCGGAACCGTGGACGCGCCCATCGGCCGCCACCCGAGCAATCGCGAGAAACAGGCCGTGGTGAACGCCCAGCGCGGCCGCGAGGCCGTGACCCATTGGGAGGTCGAGGCGCGTTTCGCCGGCGCCGACGGCGCGCCCGTCGCCGCTCTGCTCGCCTGCCGACTGGAGACCGGCCGCACCCATCAGATCCGCGTGCACATGGCCCATGTGGGCCATCCCCTGCTTGGCGACCCGCTCTATGCGGCGGGCTTCCGCACCAAGGCGGCTCACCTGACGGAGCCCGCCCGCGCGGCGCTGGAGACGCTGGGCCGGCAGGCGCTTCACGCCGCGCGGCTCGGGTTTGAACACCCGGTCACCGGCGAATGGATGGAGTTTGAAAGCGAGCCGCCCGCCGACATGCAGGCCCTGCTCGCCGCCCTGCGCGGTTAGGCCCCCGGCCTTGCAAGGCCGGGCCCGCCATGCAAATGTTATAATGTAACAGGAGCTGGCGATGACCTCCCGCGAGCCACAGGCGCACGCGCACGCCCACAATCATGAGCATGACCACGCGCACGGTCACGCGCACGGTCACGCGCATCATGACCATGCGCATCATGACCATGCGCACGATCCGGCGCCCGCCTCGTCCCACGCCCCCGGCCTCTCGCTCATCCGCATGTCGGCTGCGCAACGCCTGACGGGCGCAGGGGCGCTCGCCGCGCTTCTGTGGCTCGGCGTGTTCTGGGCCCTGACATGAGGGACGCCATGACCACGCCCGCCGCGCTCCGCTTCCGGGATCTCACGCTCTCCTATGACGGCCACCCCGCCGTCCATCATCTCTCCGGCGAGGTGGCGCGGGGCGCCCTGCTCGCAATCTGCGGCCCGAACGGCGGCGGCAAGTCGACGCTGCTGAAAGCGATCAGCGGCGCGCTGCGCCCCACTGGCGGCGCCGTGGAATTGCTCGCCTGCGCGCCGCGCGACGTCGCCTATCTCCCGCAAGCCTCCGACGTGGACCGCTCTTTCCCCATCGACGTGTTCGATCTCGTCGCCATGGGCCTGTGGCGGCGCATCGGCTGGTTCGGCGGCGTCTCGAAAGCGCAGCGCGCCCGCGTGACCGAAGCCATCGCCGCCGTGGGGCTCACGGGCTTTGAGGATCGTCCCGTCGGCACGCTCTCCGGCGGGCAGATGCAGCGCGCCCTTTTCGCGCGGCTTCTCGTGCAGGACGCGCCCGTCATTCTGCTCGATGAGCCGTTCAACGCGGTTGACGAACGCACGATCGGCGAATTGCTGGCGCTGGTGCGCCGCTGGCATGAGGACGGGCGCACGATCATCGTCGTGTCGCATGATTTCGAACTCGTCCGCCGCGTCTTCCCGCAAACGCTCCTGCTCGCGCGCGAAGAAATCGCATGGGGCGACACCGCGCAGGCGCTCGCGCCCGACAATCTCCTCGCCGCCCGCCGCATGGTGGAGGCCTTCGACCGCGAAGCGCACGAATGCGAGCGCGCGGCATGAACACGAAAACCCGCGCGAAAACCCGCGCGAAGGCCAGAGCAAGAGCCGATCATGTATGACGCGCTGATCGGCCCCTTCGTCGAATTCGAGTTCATGCGCCGCGCGCTCGTGGGCGCCTGCGCGCTGGCGCTCGCGGGCTCGCCTATCGGCGTCTTTCTCCTGCTGCGGCGGATGAGCCTCACGGGGGACGCCATTGGCCATGCGATCCTGCCCGGCGCCGCCATCGGCTATCTCGTCGCAGGCCTCTCCCTGCCGGCCATGACCATCGGCGGCGTCATCGCCGGCCTGTCGGTCGCGCTGCTCGCAGGCCTTGTGGCGCGCGCCACAGCCCTGCGCGAAGACGCCTCGCTCGCGGCGTTCTATCTCGTGTCGCTCGCGCTGGGCGTGACGATCCTCTCCGCTGGCGGCTCCACCATCGACCTGTTCCACGTTCTATTCGGCAACGTCCTCGCGCTGGACGAAGCGACGCTCATCTTCCTCGCCGCCGCCTCCACGATCACCTTGCTGGCGCTGGCGCTCATCTACCGCCCTCTGGCGATGGAGACGCTCGATCCGGGCTTTCTCGCCTCCGTCAGCCGCGCGGGCGGGCCCGCGACGCTTCTCTTCCTCAGCCTCGTCGTTCTCAATCTCGTCGCGGGATTTCACGCGCTGGGCACTTTGCTGTCGGTCGGCGTGATGATCCTGCCGGCGGCTTCGGCGCGTCTGTGGACCGCCGACGTCACGCAGATGACGCTTCTCGCCATGGCCTGCGGCCTCGTCGCGAGCGCGGCGGGCCTGTTGCTGTCTTACCATTTCAATCTGCCGCCGGGTCCGCTCGTCGTTTTGTGCGCAGGCGCCTGGCATGTGCTGTCGCTTATTTTTGGGCGCGCCGGCGGCGCCATGCGTCGCCTCGCCCCGCGCCGACATCTTGAAGCCTGACGGAGAGTTCGCACCCATGAACAGACGTGATGCGCTGCGCTTGTCCTGCGCGCTTTTCGCCGCGACGCTCGCCTGCGCCTTCCCCGCGCGCGCGCAAACGAAAATCCCCGTGGTGACGACCTTCTCGATTCTCGGCGACCTCGCCGCGCAGGTGGCGGGCGAGCGCGCGCAGGTGAGCGCGCTTGTGGGCCCTGGCGCCGACGCCCATGTCTATTCCCCCACGCCCGGCGACGCGAAGACGCTCGCCGGCGCGCGACTCATCATCGTCAACGGCCTTGGCTTCGAAGGCTGGATCGACCGGCTTGTGAAAAGCGCCAATTCCAAAGCGCGGATCGTCGTCGCGACGAAGGGCGTGAAGCCCCTGCGCGCCAGCGGGCAGGACTCCCACGGCCATGGCCATTCGCACGGCGCCGTCGATCCCCACGCCTGGCAGTCCGTCGCGAACGTGAAACTCTACGTCGCCAACATTCGCGAGGGCCTGATCGCCGTCGATCCGGACGGACGCGCGGCCTATGAGGCCAACGCCGCCGCCTATCTCGCGCAGCTCGACGCGCTTGAGGCCGAGATCAAGGCGGCCGTGGCGAAGATTCCGCCCGAACGGCGCAAGCTCATCACGACCCATGAGGCCTTCGGCTATTTCGAAGCGGCCTATGGCGTGCGCTTCATCGCCCCGCAGGGCGTCTCCACCGAGGGCGGCGCCTCCGCACAGGACGTGGCGCGCATCATCCGCCAGATCCGGCAGGAGAAGGCGACCGCCGTTTTCGCCGAAAACGTGAGCGATCCGCGCCTGTCGGCCCGGATCGCGCAGGAAACCGGGGCGAAACTGGGCGGCGCGCTCTATTCCGACCAGCTTTCTCCCCCCTCGGGCCCCGCGGGGACTTACATCGACATGGTTCGCCACAATATAAGGGAGCTGACCCGGGCGCTGGCCGATTAGCCTGCGACGCGCCCGCCCCCTTTGGAGCGCCATATGTCCGATAAGATTCCCGTCACCGTGCTCACAGGCTATCTGGGCGCCGGCAAGACGACGCTGCTCAACCGCATCCTGTCCGAGGACCATGGCCATCGCTTCGCGGTGATCGTGAACGAGTTCGGCGAGATCGGCATCGACAACGACCTCGTGGTGGGCGCCGACGAGGAAGTGTTCGAGATGAACAACGGCTGCATCTGCTGCACCGTGCGCGGCGATCTCATCCGCATCATCGAAGGGCTGATGAAGCGGCGCGGCAAGTTCGACGCGATCATCGTGGAGACCACAGGCCTCGCCGATCCCGCCCCCGTGGCGCAGACCTTCTTCGTCGATCAGGACGTGCAGGATCAGGCGCGCCTCGACGCGGTGGTGACGGTCGCTGACGCCAAATGGCTCTCCGACCGCCTGCGCGACGCGCCCGAAGCCAAAAACCAGATCGCTTTCGCCGACGTCATCATCCTCAACAAGCAGGATCTCGTCAGCGAAGACGAGCTGCGCGAAGTGGAGGCGCGCATTCGCGGCATCAATCCGTACGCCAAACTGCATAAGACGACGAAATGTCAGGTGCCGCTCGACGCCGTGCTCGGCCGCAACGCGTTCGATCTCGACCGCATCCTCGAAATCGAGCCGCAATTCCTCGAAGTCGACGATCACGACCACGATCACGGCCATCACCACCACGGCCATCACCACCACGGCCAAGACCACCACGGCCAAGACCACCACGGCCAAGACCATCATCATGGACACGGGCTGAAGGCCTATCACGATGAGGAGATGCAATCGGTCTCCTTCCGCATCGACGGCGAAGTGGACCCCGCGCGCTTCATGCCGTGGATCAATCTCATCGCCCAGCGCGAGGGGCCGAGCATCCTGCGCTCCAAGGGCATCCTCGCTTTCAAGGGCGAGGACAAGCGCTTCGTGTTTCAGGGCGTGCACATGATTCTCGACGGCGACCTGCAACGCGAATGGCGCCCCGACGAGAAACGCGAATCGAAGATCGTCTTCATCGGCCGCAATCTGAAAGAAGACGACCTGCGCTCAGGCTTCATGGCCTGCGCGGTGGAGAAGAAGCAGTAACATGGCGGAGCAAAAGCCGTTGGGCGGGGATTATGATTCCTCGCTGACCTCCTCCGTCCAGTCTTTCCACGCAGGCGCCGAAGTCGTGGCCGCAGGCTTTCCCGGCGGCGCGCCGGCGCTCGCCCTCGCCGACGGCGGCGTGCTCTTCGTCGATACGAACACGCGCGTCACGCCGCATCCGGACGCAGCCATCCTGCTCGCGCAGATCGACGCCAAGCGCATCGTCACCGGCGGCGACGACGGGCGCGTGGTGGAGACGCGGCCTGACGGAACCTGCGTCGAACTCGGCGACGAAAAGGGCCGCTGGATCGACGCGCTCGCATTGCGCGAGGACGGCGCGACCGCATGGTCGGCCGGCAAGCACGTGCGCGCGCGCGACCCCAAGGGCGTCGTCAAGAATTTCGAGGCGCCTTCAAGCGTGCGCGGCCTCGCCTTTCTGCCGAAGGGCTATCGCCTCGCCATGTCGCATTACAATGGCGTGAGCCTGTGGTTTCCCAATGTGGCGGGCGCGCCCGACATGCTGAAATGGCAGGGCTCGCATCTCGATCTTGTGATCTCGCCCGACGGCGCCTTCTGCGTCACCGCCATGCAGGAGAACGCGCTGCACGGCTGGCGCATCGCGGACAAGAAGGACATGCGCATGACCGGCTATCCCGGCAAAACGCGCTCCTTCTCCTTCTCAAGCGACGGACAATGGCTCGCGACCTCCGGCGCCGACGCCTGCGTGGTCTGGCCCTTCCAGACGAAGGACGGGCCCATGGGCAAGCCGCCGCGCGAATGCGGCGTGCGGCCGAACAAGGTTTCGCGCGTCGCCTTCCATCCCAATGGGCCGGTGATCGCCATCGGCTATGAGGACGGATGGATCCTGTTCTCGCGCATCGCCGACGGCGCCGAGCTTCTCGTGCGCAAAGGGCTTGGCGAGGACGAGAGCGCGCCCGCTCGCGCCAAGCCCGTCGTCTCCGCGCTCGCGTGGGACGGCCCGGGCAAGCGCCTGCTGTTCGGGCTGGAGACCGGCGAGGCCGGCCTGTTGCCGCTGCCGCTGTAAGGCGCGGCGGCTATTCCACCATGCCGAGCGCGGTGAGGTATAGATCGAGCATCTCTTCCTCCTCGATGCGCTTCTGGCGGTCCATGCGGCGCATGGAGACGATCTTGCGGATGATCTTGGCGTCGAAGCCGTTGCCCTTGGCCTCGGCGTAGACGTCCTTGACGTCGTCGGCGATGGCCCGCTTCTCCTCCTCCAGCTTCTCGATGCGCTCAATGAAGGCGCGCAGATGCGAGGCGTTGACGGTGGCGGAATCCATGGGCGTTGACCTGTTCTGGAAAGACGAAGCGCAGTCCGCAGCCGGGAGGCCGCGCGAACGCGCGAACTTCCGCAGGTTTGCGGCGCCGGCGGGGCCGGGTCAATCAACCTGACCCCTTAATCCCCATTATCCAGACCCGGCGAACGCATCCCCAGAAAAGGCTTGCGTTCCGCGCGGGGCCGGTGGCCGGGGTCGCGTCAGCCGTGCTTGCCCTGCCCCGCAGGGCTCTGGGCGAAGGCCTTCATCTGCTCGGGCGTGGCCGCGCTCTGGTGCTTCGCCTTCCACTCCTCATAGGGCATGCCGTAGACGAAGGTGCGCAGCTCCTCCTTCTCCAACCCAAGGCCGCGCTCGTCGGCGGCGTCCTTGAGCCAGTTGGAGAGGCAATTGCGGCAGAAGCCCGCGAGATTCATCAGGTCGATGTTCTGAACCTCGGGGCGATTGCGCAGGTGGTTCATGAGGCGGCGGAAGGCGGCGGCCTCAAGCTCGGTCTGGGTCTTCTGGTCGATGTTCATGCCGGTCTCCTGAGATGGGGGCGCTGGCCGCGCGCCCCGGCGCGGCTGCCGTGAGATTCGATCATATGGCATTGCGGCAGGGCGAGCACAGGGGCGAGCGCCTGCGCGATGCGCCCCGCCCAGTCGGCCTGACCTGCGGGATCAGCGATCAGATCCTGCCGCAACTCTATGAGCACATGGGGCAGGCCGCGCGCCGTTGCGACGTCATAGAGGGTGTCGCCCTTGAGCGCGCCGTCATAGGGCTCGTTGTCGCCCACGGGGCCAAGGCCCGCCGCCTCCAGCCTTTCCAGAAGCGGCTGGGCCAAGCGTGCGTCGAGGTCCCACAACAGCCCCACGCGCCAGGGGCGGGCTGCCCCGCGCCACACGGGCGTGAATGAATGGATCGAGACGACAGCTGGAACCGACCCGGCGGCGGCCATGTCCTGCGCGAGCCGGGCCGCCGCCTGCCGGTAGGGCGCCCAGTAGAGCCGCGTGCGGCGCTCCACCTCGCCGGCGTCCGCCTTTTCATTGCCGGGAATGATCGCCCCGTCCGAGAGCTTCATCACGAGCGTGGGATCGTCCGCGCCCCTGTTGGGGTCGATCAACAGGCGGCTGAAGCGGGTCAGCACGGCGGGCGCCTCGAAACGGGCGGCCAGCGCCCGCGTCACGCCCGCCGCGCCGATGTCGTAGCCGATGTGCCGGTCGAGCGCGCCCGCCGGCAGACCGAGGTCGCCATAGACCGGCGGCAAAGCGTTGGAGGCGTGGTCACACAGAAACAGGACGCCCGCGTCCAGCCGTCCGGAGACGGTCTCGACGGGCGCGAATTCGGAGGAGGGATCGCCGCTGGCCTGCACGGGCGCACCTTAACGGCGCCGCTGGCCTCTGTCATGGTCCCGCCAGACTGTCGCGCTAGAAGCGACGAGGAGCGGCGCGCTCAATTGACTTGGGCGCCCCGCCCTCCGATCAATGCGGGCGTTGAGCCGCTTGCGGCGATTCGCCCTTTTGACGACCGAGCCGATTTGACCTGATGCCAGACGCTTGTTTCCCCGGAAAATTCTTGCGAGCCGCAGCCTTTGTCGGCGCCTTTTCGGCCGGCCTTCTGGCCTCGGGCGCCGCGCTTGCGGACCTGCGCCTGTGCAACAACGCCTCAAGCCGCGTCAGCGTCGCCCTCGCCTACACCGACGGCAAGGGCTGGGTGACGGAAGGCTGGTGGAACCTCAAGTCCGGCGCCTGCGAGACGCTGCTGCGCGGCCCGCTCGCCGCGCAATATTACTACGTGTACGCCATGGACGAACGCGGCGGCGAATGGAAGGGCAAGGCCTTCATGTGCACGCGCGACCGCGAATTCCGAATCGAGGGGCGTGAAAACTGCCTCGTGCGCGGCTACGACCGCACGGGCTTCTTTGAAGTGGACACCGGCAAGGACGCGAAGAACTGGACCGTCCAGCTCACCGATTCCAACCAGCCGCAAGGTCCCAGATGATTGAGGTCAGATGAGACGTCACAGACGCGTAAAGATTCTCGCCACCCTTGGCCCCGCCTCGCAGGATCCTGCGGTGGTCGAGAAATTGTTCCTCGCCGGCGCCGATGTGTTCCGCATCAACATGAGTCATTCCAGCCATGACCTGTTGCGCGAGCGCGTGGAGACGATCCGCGCGATTGAGAAGAAGCATCATCGCTCCATCGGCATCCTCGCCGACCTGCAAGGCCCCAAACTGCGCGTGGGCGAATTCCGCGACGGACCTGTGACCCTTGAAAAGGGCGCGTCCTTCACGCTCGACAGCGACCCCGCGCCCGGCGACGCAACGCGCGTGCGCCTGCCCCATCCTGAAATCCTGCGCGCGCTCGAGCCGGGACACGTCGTGCTGATCGACGACGGCAAGGTGCGTCTGCACATCGTCGACGCGCGCCCTGACCGCGCCGTCGCGCGCGTGGACGTGGGCGGCAGGGTGTCGAACCGCAAGGGCGTGAGCCTGCCTGACACCGTGCTGCCCATGTCAGCCATGACCGAGAAGGACCGCGCAGACCTCGACGCCGCGCTGGCCGCCGGCGTGGACTGGATCGCGGTCTCCTTCGTGCAGCGGCCCGAAGACATCGCGGAGGTCAAGAAGATCGCGCGCGGGCGCGCCGGCGTCCTCGCCAAGATCGAGAAGCCGCAGGCCATCGCGCGGCTCGACGAGATCATGGAGATCTCCGACGCGCTCATGGTCGCGCGCGGCGACCTTGGCGTGGAGATGCCGGTTGAGAAAGTGCCCGGCCTGCAAAAACGCATCACGCGCATGGCGCGCCGGCTCGGCAAGCCTGTGGTGGTCGCCACGCAAATGCTGGAGAGCATGATCTCCTCGCCTGTGCCCACGCGCGCGGAGGTCTCCGACGTCGCGACCGCCGTCTATGAAGGCGCGGACGCGGTGATGCTGTCTGCGGAAAGCGCGGCGGGACAATATCCCGTCGAGGCGGTGACGACGATGAACGACATCGCCACGGAAACCGAGAGCGATCCAAATTACCGCGCGATCATCGACTCCCAGCGCAGCGCGCCGGAAGCGACCGGCGCCGACGCCATCGCCGACGCCGCGCGCAGCGTCGCCGAGACGCTGGACCTCAAGGCGATCTGCGCCTGGACGTCGTCAGGCTCCACGGCCTATCGCATCGCGCGCGAACGCCCCAAGCCGCCGGTTCTCGCGCTCACGCCGAACCGCGACACGGCGCGCAGACTGACGCTTGTGTGGGGCGTGCATCCCATCGTCACGAAAGACGCGAGCGACGTGGAGGATATGGCCAAACGCGCCGGCAAATTCGCCAACCGCGAAGCCTTCTCGCGCGAAGGCGACCGCATCGTCGTCGTCGCAGGCCTGCCCTTCGGCACGCCCGGCGCGACGAACATGCTGCGCATCGCCTTCACCGCTTCGGAGAAGTGAGCCGCGTCAGGCGAGCGTGAGGCGCGCCTGACCGATCCCGCCGAGGCTCGCCTCGATCAGCACGGGCCCATCAAGCGGCGCCTGCACGACGACAGGTTCGTTGAGCGTGCCGGTTGAAAGAAACTGGCCCGCGCGCAAGCCGCCCAGACGGTCGACCTGCGCGTTCGCCCATGCGACGACGGGGATCAGCGGATCGCCGTCCGCATGGCCGCCGACGCGCTCGTTGCACACCTTGCCGCCGACCACGAGCTTGCAGGGAAGCTGGGAGAGATCGAGCGCGCGAAAATCGCGCAGCCGCGCGCCGATGGCGTAAGCGCCGTTGCTGAAGGAATCCGCCACGCGCGTCGCAAAGCCCGCGCGCGCAGGATCGACGAAGCGCGAGATGATCAGTTCGATCCCGACGAACGCCTCCGCGAGCGAATCCACCACGTCCGCGCGCGTAAGGGGGCGGCCCTGCGGGACGAGATCGCGCGCGAAGACGATTCCAAGCTCCGCCTCGATCTTCACGAGCCCGCCCGGCGCCATGCGATGAACGCCGCCGTCCTCGCGCAGGTCGCAATCAAGGATCGGCGCGGCCCATGGGGGGCCGCCTTCGATCTCCTTCGGCGCGAAGCCGACCTTCCAGCCCGCCGGGCGCGCGCCCAGAAGGCGGGCGACCTCCGCCTGCGCCTCGTAGGCGGCGGCGAGGCTATCAAGCTCAAGGTCCGGGCCGGGGGCGAAAGGGACGCCGGCGCGGCGGGCTTCGGCCAAGCGGGCGGCCAAGCGGGCGGCGAGGCGAAACTGGGGGCCTGCAGGCATGGGCTCAACCTTGGCATGGGGATTATGGCGGCGCGCTGGGGCGCGAGTCGAAGCCGGGAGGCTCGCTGGAGGCGGGCGGCCTGTCAATTGCGGCGCAAAGCTCTGGAAGGCGCGGCCCTTCACGCCCTCAGGGGCATTGATCCCGGCGCGGAAATGGGGCATAGGAGCGCCACGTTCGGCTTGGGCTCGCCCCGCTGAAGCACCAAACACCCCCGGGGATTGAGATGAAAGTCCGCAATTCGCTCAAGTCGCTGCGCTCGCGCCACCGCGCGAACCAGCTGGTCCGTCGCAAGGGCCGCGTCTACATCATCAACAAGGTCCAGAAGCGCTTCAAGGCGCGTCAGGGCTGATCGAACGCGCGCCTTTTCAGGCGGCGCAAAAGCCCCGGCCTCGCGGCCGGGGTTTTGTTTTTGACGGGCGCCCGCGCCCGCCCTAGTCTCTCCACATGATCGGCTGTCGCGCCCCTCGCGCTATCCTCGTCGCCGCCCCGCGCGCCCGCGCGGCTTTTGCGGCGCTCGCGATCATGTGCGCGCTTGCGCCTTCCCCGGTCAGCGCCCAGCGCAACGATGGGCGAAACGCGACCATTCCTCTCACCGCCATCGACCGCGACGCTCTGCGCGCCCGCGCGCTTGATGAACTGTTCGCGCGGCTCGCCGCCGCCCGTAATCCCGAAGAGGGCGCGGGCGTCGCCGGCGCCATCGAACGCGTGTGGCTGAAATCGGGATCGGACACCGCCGATCTTCTGATGGAGCGCGCGCGCAGCGTGCTGAATCCGAAGGAAGCGGGGATCGCGTGGGATCTGCTCGACCGCATCATCGCGCTTGAGCCCCAATGGGCGGAAGCCTATCGCACGCGCGCGGCGGCGCGTTTTCTCGCCGGCGATCGCGGCGGCGCGGTGGAGGATCTCGGACAGGCTCTGGCGCTGGAGCCGCGTCATTTCGGCGCGATGAGCGACCTTGGCTCCATATTGCTCGCGTCAGGTTTCGACAAACGCGCGCTTGACGCGCTGCGCCGCTCGCTCGAGCTTCATCCCCAGCAGCCGGACTTGCGCGCCACGGCTGAACGGCTCGCGCCGGGCGTGGACGGCCGCGACATCTGACGCGGCCGTCGCTTCAACTCACCCGCGCAGAGCGAAGGCGCGCTTCACGTCGTCTGAGAAGAAATTGAACGCGGCGGCTGCGGCCGCGCAAATGAGCGCGGCGACGAGGCCCGGCGACAGGCTCGCGGCGAGTTCGGATTCATCCCCATCCACGCCGAAGCCCAGCAGCACGTCGAGCGACAGCAAGGCGAAGACCGCGAGATAGATCGTCGCGCCGATGCGCGCCGGGCGATAGCCGCAGCCATAGGCGAAAGCGAGCGCGACGACGAAAGCGCCGTGGGCGACCATGAGCTGATGCGAGCGCGCCAGGAAATTCGCCGGCACGATCCCCATGAGCCCAAGGAAGGGCAGGAGCAGAGAGGCGACGCCGATGGCGAAGAGCACGCCCGCCACGATCTGGCGCGCCTGCAAGCCAGCGGAGGAGCTGTAATTGCTGTGCGATACCGCGTTCATCATCGCCTCCCATGTCCGCGCCGGCGCCACGGCCCATCCGTGGCGGAGCCGCGGCGCTTTTCAGGAAGGCTATCGTATTAATACGTAGGTGACTACCCCATAGCGGCCCGCCATCCTTCAATCCCTGCGCAACGCGCCATAGGCCGCGCTGGACGAAGCCCGCCGCCTCAGCGCTATTGAACGAGGAAGGCGCCCAGACGGCGAGCGGCGCGAGCGCGGCCACAGCGCCATCGCCCGCCAGCAGGATGGGAACGGCCAATCGCGGGAGCGCGCGCGCATCACGGGCCATGAGGCGACGCCGATCGTGAGCGGGAGGGCGGGTCTGGTGGGCGCGACAGGGATCGAACCTGTGACCCCTTCCATGTCAAGGAAGTGCTCTCCCGCTGAGCTACGCGCCCGGTCCAAGGTCCGGAAACGGCGGAGAACCGCCTGCGGAATGGGGCTGCTATAAGCGTTCGGCGAGGCCCGCGCAAGGCGGAAAACGCCGCGCTCTCACGCCGCCAGCATGCGCTGCACCTCGTTGACGAGATCGCGCAGATGGAAGGGCTTGGAGAGGACTTTCGCCTCCTTGGGGGCGTTGTTGTCCGGATTGAGCGCCACAGCGGCGAAGCCCGTGATGAACATCACCTTGATGTCAGGATCGAGTTCGGTCGCGCGGCGCGCAAGCTCGATGCCGTCCATCTCCGGCATGACGATGTCGGTAAGCAGAAGCTCGAAGGGCTCTTCCCGCAAGCGGTTATAGGCGGACATGCCGTTGTCGAACGAAGCGACGTCGTAACCCGCGTTCTGCAGCGCCTTCACCAGAAAACGGCGCATGTCGTTATCATCTTCCGCGAGCAGGATTCTCATAGAGGAAACACCGGTTTGAACTCGTTTCACATCAGGCCGCGCCGACCTGCGGCCGCGCCTTTGCGGTCCATAAAGCGCCCACTTGTTTAACGACTCGTGAAGGCGCGCGCGCCAATCCGCGCAACGTTAAGAACCTCCTGCCAAGGCTCCAGCGCGGCTTTGGCGGGCCGCGCTCGACAGGCCGGCGTCAAGACGCCATGATGCATGGGAAGGAGCCACGAGTGACTCGCAGCCGGCCCTCCCCCGATCTCGCCGCCTCCGGCGACGCGCAAGGCGCGCCGCACGACGACGCGTGGGCGCAAGAAAACCTGCGCAGGCGAGACGACGCTTTCGATCCGCCCTTCGCCATCCTTGAGCCGAACAGGGCGTTCGGTCCGCTCGTGCTCTCCTCGCCCCATTCGGGCGCGCGTTATCCGAAAGCCTTTCTCGCCGCCTCGCGTCTTTCGCCGCTCGCCTTGCGCCGCTCGGAGGACGCCTTCGTCGATGAAGTCTTCGCAGGCTGCCTCGCCCACGGCGCGCCCATGCTGAAAGCGCTTTTCCCGCGCGCCTATGTGGACGTGAACCGCGAGCCCTACGAGCTTGATCCGCGCATGTTCGCCCAAGCCCTGCCCGCCTTCGCCAATACGGCCTCGATGCGCGTCGCCGCAGGACTTGGCACGATTCCACGCATCGTAAGCGAGGGGCTCGAGATTCATCGCGGCCCTCTCGACGTCGCGGAGGCGCTGGATCGCATCGAACGGCTCTACAAGCCTTATCATCGCGCGCTGCGCGAACTCATCGCCCGCGCCCGCGCGCGGCACGGAACCGCGCTTCTGCTCGATTGCCATTCCATGCCGACGCCTGCGCCTCACTCGTCCTTCGAGCGCAACAAGCCTGACGTCGTGATCGGCGACCGATATGGCGGAAGCTGCGATCCCGATTATTCCGACTGCGCGGAGCGCGTTCTGAGGGCGCTCGGCTATCGCGTGCAGCGAAACAAGCCCTATGCGGGCGGCTACATCACGGAACATTTCGGCGCGAGCGCGCGCGCCTGCGACGCCCTGCAGATCGAGGTGAGCCGCGCCCTCTATATGGACGAGCGGCGGATCGAGAAACATCAGGGCTTCGCGCGGCTCGCGCGCGACATGGAGCGGGTGGTGGAGGAGCTGGCGGCCCTCGCCGCAGCCAAGGCGCGTCTGGCCGGGCCGGCCTGCGGAGCTGCGGCGGAATAGCCGCGCTTGACCCAGACGGCGATCAGCAGGGCGACCCCGAAAAGAAAGCACCCCCGAAAAGAAAGGAGGCCGCCTGCGAAGCAAGCGGCCCCAAGTCGTAGGGAGGAAACGCCCAAGGAGGGCATCGGCGACGGCAAGGCCGTCGCGTAAAGACAATATGCTATTGCACCGCACAAAAATCAAGATGTTTTTTCGCAACTGCGGCGCCCCAAAGCGTCTTTTTGGAAACGCCTTATTTTTCAGCCGTCTTGCTCGGATGCGGATCGCGGATGCGGAGATAGATGAGGCTCGCCGCTACGATCTCAGCCGCGAGAAAGCCGAACATGACCTGATAAGCTTCCGCCGGATAGACCCGGGCGCCGTCCAGCGTCTGCGCCGGGAAGAGGCCGATCAGCCAGCCCGTGACGATCTGCTGGAGGAAGACGCCGCCAATGGCCGCGATATTGGTGAGCGACAGGCCGCGCCCGATCAGCCGCGCCGGGAACAGCGACTTGCTGTGCGCCGTCAGCAGAGGCGAGAAGCCGAAGGAAAAGCCGATGGCGACCATGAACGGCAGGACCATGCCTTCCGGCAAGCGCACGAGGGCGGCCACCGCCAGCAAGCCAGCCGACAGGCCCGCGCCGATCAGCGCCGGAATTTTGTAGCTGCCGAAGAATCGGTCCGTCGCGCCCCAGAAGAACAGGCCGGCGATCTGCGCCACCACCATGGCGAACAGCAAGCCGCCGCGCGCCTCCACCGGCAGGCCATAGACATGGGCGAGCCAGGGCCCGCTCCATAAGCCGAGCACGGCGGCGAAGGCGGGATAGGTGGTGAGCTGCATCAGGAAAATGATCCAGAAGCCCTCAACGCGCGTCGCCGCCGCCACGCCGCGCGCGAGCTCGCCCGCGCTCTCCGCCCGTGCAAGCCGCGCCGCGCGCGCCTCCGCGCTTTCCCGCACGAGCAGATAGACGAGCAGGGTTGCGAACAAAGCGACCGCGCCGACGACGAGAAAGGCGTTGCGCCAGCCGATCGTCACCGCCGCGAAAGCGAGCGGCGCGGTGGCGGCGAGACTGCCGAAATTGCCGCCGCCCACATGCAGGCCGGTGATGGTGGCGAACTGACGCGCAGGAAAGCGCGCAGCGTAGATCGCCAGAGGCGCCATCAGGAAACTCGAACAGCCGAGCCCGATGACAAGCCGCGCGGCGACGAGATCGACGTAATCGCGCGCGAAGGCGAAGGCGAGCGTGCCCAGGATCATCACGCCCGACGTGGTGAGCATGGCCGCGCGCGCGCCGAACCTGTCGATCGCCATGCCAAGCGGTATCTGCACGGCCGCAAAGGACAGAAAGAAGATCGAGGCGAGCACGCTCAAGGCGCGCGCGTCGAGATCGAACTCGCGCGCAAGATCAGGCCCGATGACGCCGATCGAATTGCGGAAAAACTGGCTGATCATATAGACGAGGGTGAGAACCCCCACGAGCACGACCGCGTCCATGGACGCGAACCGCCCTCCCTTTTGCGGCGCGTTCAGTTGCTCGCCTCCCCTGTTGCGGCCTCAGCCTTCGGCGGGCGCGCTCCGTCATGAACAACGCCCCTCGCCACGCTCGCCGCCCTCATGTATGGAACGGACATCCGGCTGCGGCCGGGCCACATTACCGGAACGTGAGCCGAATGAAACCCGTCGATTTCGCCGCCTTCGTCGATGAGCTTGCGCGCGTCTCGGGCGAAGCGATTCTGCCCTTTTTCCGCACTGCGCTCGCCGCCCAGGACAAGAACAAGGGCGGCGCCTTCGACCCCGTGACGGAGGCCGATCGCGCCGCAGAAGTCGCCATGCGCAGACTCATCGCGCGCGACTTTCCAAGTCATGGAATCATCGGCGAAGAATTCGGCGACCATGCGCCCGACGCCGAATATGTCTGGGTGCTCGATCCCATCGACGGCACGAAAAGCTTCATCTCCGGCATGCCCACATGGGGCACGCTCATCGGCCTCACCCACAATGGCGCCGCCTGCTACGGCATGATGCACCAGCCCTTCACGCGCGAGACCTTCGTGGGCGACGGCGCAGCGGCGAGCTGGCGCGGGATCGGCGCGCAGGGCGAGCGCAGCCAGCGGCGCCTCCACGCGCGCCGCTGCGGCGCGCTGTCGGACGCCGTGCTGATGACGACCCATCCCTCGCTGCTGGTTGAGGGCACGCTGGAGCCCTTCCGCCGCGTCGAACAGGACGTGCGCCTGTCGCGCTATGGCGGCGATTGCTATTCCTATTGCATGCTCGCGGCGGGCCATGTCGATCTTGTGATCGAAAGCGGGCTGAAGCCCTTCGACATCGTGGCGCTGATCCCCATCGTCGAGGGCGCGGGCGGCGTTGTCACCGCATGGGACGGCGGACCTGCGACGAAGGGCGGCGCGATCATCGCCGCGGGCGACGCGCGCCTGCACGAACAGGCGCTGAAGAAGCTCAATCCGTGACGATCAGCGCGCGACGGCGTAACACGCCGCCAGCGTCTCGGCCTCGCCCTGCGCGCCGGGGATGAAGGCGTCGAACCCCGCCCAGAATTGCGCACGGATCGCATCGCGCTCCTGCAAAATTTCATGGCGCGCGCCGGCGAGATGAATCACATGGCCGGCCTTGAGCCGATGGCCGAAGCGCTCCGCCGCTGGCGTCGAGACGACCCGGTCGTCGCCCGCTGTGAAGACAAGTGTGGGCGTGAGCGTGCGTCGCGGGAATTCAGGATCAGCCAGCGCGTCAATGACGCGGAAAGCCGCGCCCACCCAGCCAATGGTCGGATCGCCCAGAGCGAGATCAGGCGCGGCCGCCACGATGGCGGCGTTGCGCGCATAGCGCGCGGGATCGCTGGTGAGCCTGTTGCCCTTGAAGGGGCGCGTGTGAATGGACGTGGCGCCTCCGCTTGGCACATAAGAGGCGCCAAGCCCCATTACGTCGAGCGCATTGGCGAGCGCGCGCATGAATCCGGGAAACGGCAGGCCGCGAATGTCGATCAGCGGCGCGAGAAGCGTCATCCGCGCGAAAGGCGAACGGCCCGCATGCGCCTGATGCAACAAAACGGCGCCGCCCATGGAATGGGCGAGCGAGAACCACGGCTGCGGACAGAAAGGCTCCAGCGCCTGCGCGACCACCGCATCGAGATCACGCTCATAAATCGCGAAATCGTCGATATGGCCCTTGCGGCGATCCTCCAGCTCGCGATCAGACAGACCTTGCCCGCGCCAGTCGAAGGCCACGACGCAAAAGCCGCGCGCCAGCAATTCGCCGATGGTCTCAAAATATTTCTCGATGAACTCGGCGCGCCCCTGCGCGATCAGCACGCTGCCGCGCGCCGGTCCCGCCGGATGCCAGCGCGCCGCGCGAAGCGCGAGCCCATCGGCCGTGCGCGCGCGCACGACGATCCCGCCCGGAGGCGCTGGATTGTCGGGCGTGAGCGCAAGGTCCATGAGCGTCAGCCTCCGCGCACGAAGGCCTGCGCGGCGCGGCCCACGAACCCATACGGATTGTGGAAGGATTCCAGCATCTCAAAATGGTTCGTTCCCTTCACCACGATGAAGGACGCCAGCTTGCCGGCGGCCTTCAGCGCATCGGCGAATTCGCGCGCCTGACGCATGAACTCCGGCGATTCCTGGTCGCCATGGGCGACGATGACAGGGCAGTGAATCCGATCCAGATGACGCATGGCGCTCAGATCCTGCACGAGCGCATCGGTGAACTTCACATAGAGCGAACGCTTGGAGCGGCGCACGGGCTCCAGCTCATACATGCCCGACATCAGCACGGCGCCGGCGAGCGGCTTCTCCGGCAGGCCATGGGCGCTCCAGTCCGTGACGAGAACGCAGCTCGTCAGATGCGCGCCGGAGGAATGGCCCATCACGAACACGCGCCCGTCGCCCCCATGGGCGCCCGCATTGCGGATCACCTGCGCGACGCCCGCGCGCACCTGCGCGACCATGATCTCCAGATGGCCGTCCACCGGATCGATATTGGTGAAATCCATCACCGCCACATGGGCGCCATTGGCCAGAAAGGGCTCAGCAAGATGCGCGAACAGCGAGGCGTCGCCTGATCGCCAGGCCCCGCCGTGGATGAAAACGACGATGGGCGCGCCCTTCAGGCCGCAGGAATAGAAATCATAAGATTCGATCGGCGTGGAGCCGTAGCGGATACGCTCATGGGGCAGACGGGCTTTGGCCTCGGCGGCGGCGGCGCTGCGGCGCGCCGACGTCATGTCCTGATTCGGCGCCCAGAAAGACTGATCATAGGCGCGGTCGAGCGCCTCCTGATCCATGTCGAGCCACACCTTCGCGCCCGCCTGCGTCATCGAAACTCCCCCCGTCACATCGGCTGCGCCAATTGACAGGGTTTCGGCGCCGCCCGCAAGCGGGGTGTCGGCCTCACGCGCGCAGAGCCCACGCAGGCAGCGCCCTCAAATGCCGCCGCCGTCTGCATAAAAGTCGCGCTTCTGGTCGCGCCGGTCCTGCGCGCGCTTGAACAGACGCCGCGCGGCCGGCCGCAGCAAGGCGTCCGCCACAGCCGCCGCGAGGCCCGCGAAGACGCTTTGCGCCAGCAAGCTGGCCAGCGCGAAGACGAAGAGCGCGCCCGCGCCCTCGCCCGCCAGCCGGCGCATGGCGGCGTCGCGCGCGCGCGTGCCCGGCAGGCCGAAACGCCGCTCAAGAAAGCGACGCAACGGCGCAGGCTGCGCGTGAGCGGCCTGCATCTGCGCCAGCGCGCCCTCATTCACAAGGCCGATGGCGACCGTTTCGTTCGTCAGCCGATCGATCAGAATGAATCCGCCGAGGTCGCGGCTTTGCGCGTAATCGGCGAAGACAGCCGGCCGGTCGAGCGACAAGGTGACGAGGCCGACGCCGTTCATGGGCAGACTGTGGGCCGGCGCGGGCTGAAAAGTGTTCACGTCAACCGCATGATGCAGGCGCTCCACCTGCGCCTGAGTCTCGAAGCCGGCGAGCTTGAGGAGATAGCGGCGGCCCGCGCGCAGCGGGTCCTCCACCGTCCAGAACACGTGGGCGGCGAACCGCTGGCCCACGCGCGCCTGCGCGCCATCCCCCGCCAGCGCGTCCCCGCGCGAAACGTCGATCTCGTCTTCGAGGGTGAGCGTGACGGACTGGCCGACGCCCGCTTCCGCAAGATCGCCCTCATAGGCGACGATGCGCGCGACGCGGCTCCCGCGCCCGCTCGGCAGGGCGCGCACAACGTCGCCCGGCCGTACGCGGCCTGCGGCGATCGTGCCCGCGAAGCCGCGGAAATCCAGATTGGGGCGGCTCACCCATTGCACGGGCATGAGGAAGCCCGCGTCCTTCTGCGCAGGCAGGCCGACTTCGAGGCGCTCAAGATGTTCGAGCAGCGTCGGGCCCTCATGCCAGGGCGTGCGCGGCGAACGACGCGCCACATTGTCGCCGTCGCGCGCGCTGACGGGTATGGCGACGACAGATTCAAAATCGAGTCCGCGCGCCGCCTCCCGGAAATCAGCCACGATGCGGTCGAACACCAATTCACATTTATGATTTGAAGTAAAAATATATAAACAAATTTTATTTGTAAAATTTTCGCCCCTTGCACAGGCGCAAATCGCT
>Ga0315899_10000761_pt1 | contig 38472 bp, 68 predicted proteins | sample LakEriMetagenome_2_FD_203518 | JGI IMG/M metagenome (GOLD analysis project Ga0315899, IMG submission 203518) | Freshwater fungal communities from buoy surface, Lake Erie, Ohio, United States - Buoy 4 MA112 | ecosystem: Environmental > Aquatic > Freshwater > Lake | place: USA: Lake Erie, Ohio...
GCCATGCGGATATCGTCAAATGTTGCGACAACTTGGTCCGTGTTTAGTTCGAAAACTTCATACATGGTCATTCCCCTTAAGCTTTCATGCCTGCGGCATAGTGCGAAAACAGTTCGGCATATTTCAGGTTAGTGCGAAGGAAGAGCTTGCCGAAAGCCTTCGAGTCGCGGGCTTTGCCATACTCAAAAGCGAGAGCGGCGGCTTGGTCATTGGTGAGCTTGGTCATGTGCGTTCCCCGTTGCTGATGAACATAGGTATAGGCTAGCTTGCCCTATGCGTCAATTGTTTTTGTCATTATTTTTGTTGCAATGTGTGTTACGTTGCATTTGTTGACATTTCACTGTATCGCCTTATCTTCTGTAGCGTAACGTAGGAGATTGTCATGCTATCTAAAGAGTTCGCGCAGGAAGTGGCCCAATTAGTTTTCGATATGCTGGAAGCAAAGTGGGAGGCTAGGCGTTTGGCTACAGCCGAAAGAAAAGCGGAAGAGGCGCGCCAAAAGGAACTAGAAAAGCAAAGGAAGCTGGAAGAGCGGTCGAATCGTGTGCCAGCTAAGGCTAGGGATATGATTAACGCGCTCGCGCAGGCAATGGAAGAAAACGGCGGCTTGCCTGTTCCGGAATGGAGGTGGCGAGAAGTTGTGGCGGCATCCATGCGGCATGAAAAGCCTATGTACGTACGGGTGCTATTTCATCGGTATAGGCAAACGCTGGAAATGGGCGGGCATATCCGATACGAAAATGGCCTTTATAGCGTTACCGGCGGCGTCACAGAAAACGTCACCAACGTCACAAACGCTACGTGACATAAGTTTTTCGGCATCACTTGACGCGCGCCACATTGGGGGTTAAGCTGCGCGCAGCTTCCCCCTTGTGACGCGCTAAAAGCCCCAAAAATTGAGGGGCTTTTTTTATGTAACAGAGAAGGGGAGCCAAGATGCAGCGAAAGACAAAGAAGCCGGACGTTCAACCGTATCGCGATCCGTACCAGGATGAGGCTATCGTAGGCGCGTTGCGTCCATTCTGGCGCGTAGAAGATCGAACGGCTCAAAGATGGGGAGGGATTGTTCGGTTGCAGTCGCTTGTGTCGCCGGAACTTTCAGCGCGTTATGGTTCCGCATATGCAAAGCTGCAGGCCGCTATCAAATCGTTCGACAGTCAGGAAACGGCGCGCCTTGCTTCCGTCTGCATTCGCGGGCTTGAGGCATTGGACAAGGCGGCGGGAGAACATGATGAATCTTTCGAGCCGCGCGCTTTGTATCTTTCCCATGCTGGCAAAAAATATGTTGTGGCGCTGGATCGTGTCGATCTGCCAGCTATCAAAGCGCCTGACGGGGTTCCGGTCCTATCGATACAAGAATTGCTCGAGGCGCGTCAGATAGTGCTAGACGGTCAGATAAAGGCCTTAGACGCTATCCAATCCGCATTTCAGGGCGCAGAAGTATCGTTCAAAGGTTCGGGCGATGCGTTGCCATTTTAGTTACTTTCGAGCTATAAAAGGTTTTTATATCTCAAAGGGGTGGAACCTTGGCTCAGGTTGACGTTGAACGCGACGAAAGAGGACGGATCAAGCCGGGCAAGAGCCTCAATCCGTCTGGCATGGACCGCAAGAAAGCAATGATGCTGCGGAACCTTGAGGACCTGACGCCACGCGCCATTGCGCGCCTTGGTCGATTGGTCGATTCGCAGAATGAAGCCGTTGCGCTTAGCGCGTCTCGTGAGGTTCTGGACCGCACGTTGGGCAAGCCCAAGCAAAGTGTCAGCGTTGACGTAACGTCAACGTCTGCTCTGCATCTCCAGGCATTGCAGGAGCTAGCGGACCGGGCGCGCATTGCAGAGCAAAGGACCATTGACATCACGCCTATCGAAACCCCCATCGAAGAAAAAGACTAGGCGCGCCAATGGGTTAGGCAATGTAATGTTATAACATAACGTGTCAAACGTTTGACAGTGTCAAAGTCCCGACATGTCAAAAGTCCGACAGACCCCCCCCGTACCGTCAGCACCGGGGTGCAGCTTTGGTATTACCCACCTCTGCCTATTCGTAACCATTTTTGAAAAAACGTCGGTCAAATATTATTTACGTCACCAACGTCACCGTAGCGCATCATCGCGTTACCTACAGCCGGGTGCCTCCGTTACGAACGCACCAAATCCTTTAGGATTGGTGCGTATGTGACACCCCACCCCCCCTACCCCCTGTGTATGAAAAGGCAGGCTGTCGGAAAAATATAAAAAACATGTTCTACTGTCCCCCTATAGGAGGCGAGCATGGACGAAGAGATTTTTACCGTTGAGAGCCCAGCCGAGTGCGAAGCAGCCCAGCTTTGTCATGCCCTGATAGACCTGGCGGCCGCAGTAGATGTGGCCCGCGACCCAGAAGCTCGCCAATACCTGTTGCAGACCATGAGCGCCGTGGCCTATGCCTTGAACCCACCAAAGGGAGATGTCCGTGAGTTCAAATCCAAAAAATAGCTTTATCGACTTCATTGAGATTTACCGGAACGACCCGGTATCCTTTGTCAGGAACGTACTGGGCGCACACCCGTTGCCTTGGCAGGAGGAGTTCCTCAAGGCTGTGGCACGGGGCGAGCGCAGGATCAGCGTACGGGCTGGACACGGTGTCGGAAAATCGACGGCCTGTAGCTGGGCTCTCATTTGGTTCATGGTCACGCGGTATCCACAGAAGTCCGTGGTCACGGCTCCGACAGCCGCCCAGTTGTTCGACGCCCTGTATTCAGAGTTGAAGACATGGATCAACAAGCTGCCGCCCATCCTGAAGGACATCTTCGAGGTGTTCTCTGACCGCATCAATTTGAAGGACGCCCCGGAGTCGAGCTTCATTTCGGCCAGGACATCCAGCGCCGAGAGGCCGGAGGCACTGGCGGGTGTCCACTCTGAGAACGTGCTTCTGATCGTTGACGAGGCGAGCGCCGTCCCTGAACAGGTCTTCGAGGCTGCTGCCGGTTCGATGTCGGGACATTCTGCGACGACGATCTTGATTTCGAACCCGACAAGAAACTCAGGGCTGTTCTACAAAACACACCACGAACTGGCGTCCGATTGGTTCAGGATGCACGTTTCTTGCTTGGACAATCCTCTGGTTTCGTCCGACTTCGTGCGGCAGATTGAGGTAACCTACGGGCGCGACAGCAATGCGTTCCGTATCCGTGTTCTTGGCGATTTTGCGGCGGCAGACAGCGACACCCTTATTTCGGCAGAACTGGTCGATGGTGCGATGGCGCGGGATGTGGTGACGGGCGACGATCCTATGGTCTACGGGCTGGACGTTGCTCGCTTTGGTTCCGACCGTACGGCTCTTTGTAAGCGCCGGGGGAATGTTGTGGTTGAGGTCAGGCACTGGGGTGGCTTGGACCTGATGCAGACTGTCGGCATGATCGTGAACGAGGCCAAGCTCGACAACCCTGAAGAGATTTGCGTCGATACGATTGGTCTGGGTTCTGGTGTTGCGGATCGTCTGCGGGAGCAGGGGTACAATGTCAGGGATGTGAACGTGGCCGAATCTTCGGCTATGAACCCCAATGCCAACAAGCTGCGGGATGAGCTATGGATGTCGGTGAAGGACTGGCTGGCCACACGGGCTGTGAAGCTGCCGAATGATGTGACCCTGCGCCATGAACTTGTGGCTCCGAGGTACAACTTTACGTCTTCCGGCAAGGTTGTGGTAGAATCAAAGGACAGTATGAAGAAGCGCGGGATGCGGTCACCTGACCTTGCAGACGCGCTTTGTCTTACGTTCGCGTCCAATGCTGCAATGGTAGGTGGGCGCGGTACTGCATGGGTGACGGGCAAGAGCCTGCGCCGTGGGATTTCCGGGGTCGTCTAGGGCTGCTATGCGTCTGCGGCTTTAGGCATGTGTTGGAGGTGAATGCACCTTTTTCACTTTTATAGGACGCATTGCATCCATGCTGCACGGGGGTATGGATTAAGATAATGTAGGCGACACGCTTATGCGGAGCTTCCATAGCCCGTGCCTATTAGGAGAGTGTGATGGCAAAGACACCAGCCTGGCAGCGGTCAGAAGGCAAGAACCCGAAGGGCGGCTTGAACGCTAAGGGTCGTGCTTCGGCAAAGGCCGAAGGAATGAATTTGAAGGCTCCAGTTAAGGCTGGCGATAATCCTCGTCGTGCGTCATTCTTGGCTCGTATGGGTAACATGCCGGGACCAGAACGGGATGACAAAGGGAAGCCAACTCGTCTACTTCTATCGTTGCAAGCGTGGGGTGCAAGTTCGAAAGACGATGCCAAGGCCAAGGCAAAAGCCATCTCCGCGAGAAATAAGGGAAAGAGCAAATGAAGAAGCCGCCCGTTTGGAAGACTGCCGATCCGACGAAGAAGGACAAGAAGCTGTCGCCAGCCAAGAAGGCTTCTGCAAAAGCTATGGCAAAGGCCGCAGGGCGTCCCTACCCGAATTTGGTAGACAACATGAGAGCATCACGAAAGAAAGGTAAGTAACATGGCATCGTTTCTGGCAAATGGTCGTACTTGGGGTGACGCGGTTGCGATCACTAAGTCCGACACTGAGAGCAATACTTTTTCGTCCATCTACGTCGGTGGTACGGGCGCTGTGGCTGTTGAGACAGAAGACGGCACGACTGTGACGTTCTCGGCAGTTCCCGTTGGCGTCATCCTGCCGATTCGGACGCGCAAGGTTCTTGCGGCTACGACTGCCACTCTCCTTGTCGGGTTCAAATAATCATGGAAGACGAGATGGAAGGTGGTTGCCCGCTGGCAACCCGCGACCTGACCCTGAACCTGAAGAACCGGGGCAAGGCGATTGATAAGGCAGATTACGGTCCTATGGACCCTAATCTGCCGAACAACGAGTACTGGGCTCGTATGGCTTCCAAGTGGGACGCAACTCCCGAAGAAGCCAAGCAGATGCTCTGCGGGAACTGCGCTGCGTTCAATCAGACCGAATCGATGATGGAGTGCATTGAAGAGGGTTTGGCTCCTGACCGCATGAAGGACGCTATGGAAGTGGTTGACGCTGGCGATCTTGGCTTCTGCGAAATCTTTGATTTCAAGTGCGCAGCAAAGCGTACATGCGCTGCCTGGATTGTTGGTGGTCCTATCACTGACGACATGGAAGAGGGCGAGGACGAAGGGGAGAGCGAAGATGAAGAATATAGCGATATGCGTCCCGGCGAGGGATGAGGTATCAACCGGGTTCGCCCATGATCTCGCGATCATGAGCGCCCGGTTTTACGGTAATGCTCAGGCTGGTACGCTGTTTAATGTGAACTTTGTCTCTGGGACGCTCATTGCTGACCAGAGGCAAAAGCTCGTCATGATGGCGATCAAGCAGAAGGCTGACTATGTGCTGTTTTTGGACAGCGATATGCGGTTCCCGCCCAATCTGCTTGAGTACCTGATGTCGCATGACAAGGACATTGTTGCCTGCAACTACGCCACCCGCCGGTTGCCGGTTAAGACCGTGGCCTTCTCTGACTTCGCAGAGCTTAAATGCGTCTATTCGGGTGATAAAACGGGGCTCGAAGAGGTAGATGCTGTCGGCATGGGCGCGATGCTCATCAAGACAGAAATTTTCAAGAAGCTGCCCCTGCCGTGGTTCTCGATCAGCTATTTACCATCCGGTAATATGTATATTGGCGAGGACATCTACTTCTGCAAATTGGCACAGGCCAATGGTATGAAGGTTTATGTGGATCACGATCTTTCCAAGCAAGTGAAACACATAGGCGTGATGGAGTTTACCCACGACCACGCAGAAGCCTGCCGCCCTGACCCTATGGACGAGGCGGCTGAGATTGTTGCTCGCTTACAGGAGGCTGAGGATGAAAAAGACAAAGTCTGAGAAGAAGATCAGCAAGGTCATGAAGGAGTACAAGGCTGGTGGCCTTCACTCCGGTAAGGGTGGCCCAGTGGTCAAGTCCAAGAAGCAGGCGATTGCCATTGCTCTGTCGGAAGCCGGTAAGTCCAAGAAGAAATGACTGAGGTTCGGGCGACAAAACGGTGTCCGCATTGCGGCCTTCATTTGTCGTCCGACTTCTTTTATCGCGCCAAGACTCGCACAGACGGGCTGTCGTCTCTCTGCATCCCGTGTTCTAAAAGACATGCAATTCATTGGAACGCGAATAATAGAGACAAGGTGCTGAAGCATAAAAAAGAGTGGGCTGACAAGAATAGGGCTCATCTGCGCGAAAGTAATAAGAAGGCGCACAAGAAGTGGTCGTTGAAAAACGCTCATAAAATAAACGCCAAGTATGCCAAAAGACGATCTGACAAGATTTCTGCTACACCGCCGTGGTTTGACAGCAACTTAAAGTATCAAGTTAACGAATTGTACGATTTGGCCAATGGATTAGAAAAATATACTGGCAAAAAGTACCATATCGACCACATCCACCCACTTGTTGGCGAAAATTTCTGCGGTTTACATGTCCCGTGGAACCTACAAGTGTTGTCAGCAGACGAAAATATCAAGAAAAGCAATCTACCGCCCTCTTCAGAGGCCGATCTATTCTTTGAGGCTCCCAAATGGACCATTACTTTGAGGGAATACAGGGCTGGTTTAACTTCCAAGGCCCCTACAGGCAGGCAGTCAGGGAGTTCCAAGACGGCTCCGTCTTTGTTGAGCTTGGGTGCTGGAAGGGTAAGTCGGCGTCTTTCCTCTGTGTCGAGGTGGCTAACAGCGGCAAGGAAATCAGCCTCAACTTCATTGACCACTGGGGCGGTTCAGATGAAGAAGCTCATAAAGCAGACGCGGAGCTTGAGAGAGTTTTTGATATTTTTAAGAGCAATGTCGCTAAAAGTGGTGTAAAAACGTCTGTACATAGGATGTCTACAGTTGAAGCGGCAAAGAAGTTTGACGACTGTTCAGTAGACTTCATCTGGGTCGATGCTGGTCATGAGTATGAAGATGTCATGGCTGATCTTGAGGCATGGTGGCCTAAACTTAAAGTGCAGGGTATTATAGGCGGGGATGACTTTCCGATGCTCGGCGTAGAATCGGCAGTTAAAGAATTTTTCCCGGCCTTTGAGACTGGCTCCGAGAACGGTTGGTCGTGGTGGCGGGTACGCAAGAGAGGCTAAAAGTCCATGCAGGGTATTGAGCGATCAAACTACAACCCCGATCTGATCCCCATGTCTGCCGATGGATCGGATGATGTCTCTTACAACCCTGAGACTGGCTTTGTCGCTCAGTTGAACGAGCCGATGGACGAGGAAGAGTTCCGATATACGGTCTTCCAAGCCATTGAAGACGCCCAGACCTACATCGATAGCTATATCGCCCCTGAGCGCGAACAGGCTATGTCCTACTACTTGGCTAATCCCTTCGGGAACGAAGAGGATGGCCGGTCTCAGGTGGTCCTGACCGAGGTCCGTGACACGATCTTGGCTATGCTGCCGTCCTTGCTCCGTATCTTCACGGGTGGCGACAAGGTTCTGGAGTTCGTGCCCAAGGGACCAGAGGACGTTGAGGTGGCCCAGCAGGCCACTGACATGATCGACTACATTTTCATGCAGGAGAACAACGGCTTCCGTGTCCTCCACGACGCTATGAAAGATGGGCTGCTTCTCAAGACCGGCGTCCTGACTTGGTACAAGCTGGACGATGAGAAGGTCGAGTACTACTCATATTCGAACCTTACCCGCGACGAGGCCAGCTTCATCTTGAGCGATCCAACCGTTGAGATGGAATCGTTTGAAGAGGTGGTAGATATGATGACGGGGGAGATTCGCATCTCCATGTCCGTCCGTCGCAAGGTTACTACGCCTCGCTTCGTTATTGAGTGCATCCCTCCAGAACAGTTCCTGATCGACAACGAGGCCACCAGCTTCGATGACGCTATCTATGTGGCTCGTCGTAAGCTGGCGACGATCTCTGAGCTTGTGGCGATGGGCTACGACCGCTCTATCCTCGAAGAGAACGCCGGGACCGGCGGCTTCGAGATGAACAACGAGGTCATTACCCGCAACCCGGCTGACCAGTCGTTCTTTGGTCTTTCTCTGGGCAACGATGAGACGACCGACAAGGTTTTCTACGTCGAATCGTATATCCGCGTGGACAAGGACGGCGACGGTATCGCTGAACTGCACAAGGTCTGCACGGTGGGCAACGGGGCCTACATCCTGCATGACGAGATCGTTCAGGATATTCCGTTTTCTATCCTTGCACCAGACCCGACTCCCCACACGATCTTCGGGCAGTCGATTGCTGACCAGACGATGGACCTTCAGCTTATCAAGTCCTCCATCATGCGTAATACGCTGGACAGTCTGGCCCAGTCGATCCACCCCCGCACCGGGTTTGTTGAGGGCCAGGTCAATATTGACGATCTCATGAACAATGAGACTGGCGCTCTGATCCGTATGCGCTCCCCCGGCGCTATTGTCCCGTTCACGACCCCGTTCGTAGGCCAGCAGGCGCTCGGCGTCATGTCCTACATGGACGAAATCAAGACCCAGAGGACCGGCATCTCGCGTACCTCTCAAGGCCTGGATGCTGACGTACTGCAATCGACCACCCGTGCGGCTGTACAGGCGCAGTTGTCAGCATCTCAGGACCGTATTGAGATGATTGCCCGCATCTTCGCAGATGGCCTTAAAAGGTGCTTTCAAGGGCTCCTTAAACTGGTCGTCAGGCATCAGGACAAGGCCAAGGTCATCCGTCTGCGTGGCAAGTTTGTGCCCATCGACCCTCGCGGCTGGGATGCCGGTATGGATATGGTCGTCAACATCGCGCTTGGGCGCGGTTCTGATGACCAGAAGATGATTTTCCTGAACCAATTGGCTCAGAAGCAGGAAATGGTCATCGAGAAGTATGGCCCCTACAACCCGCTTGTGGACCTTCAGCAGTATCGCGCCACTCTGGCCCAGATCATCCAGCTTTCCGGCTTCCAAGACCCGTCACAGTTCGTGAAGGAAGTGACGCCAGAGGCTGTTCAGCAGTTCATGTCTCAGATGAGCGAAAACAAGACGCCAGACCCGGCTGAAATGCTTGCGAAGGTTGAGGCTGACAAGACGAAGGCTGACATTGTTATCAATGCGGCAAAGCAGGAGCTTGATCGTCAGAAAGCCATCGCAGATGCCGATCTGAAGCGCGACCAGTTGATGGCCGACTTCATGCTGCGGGCTTACGAAATCCAAGCGAAGTACGGAACGCAGATCGATGTTGCCCTGATTAAGGCTGAACTCGACAGTCAGCGCGCTGATCTTCAGGCGACATTCGCAGCGTCTCCGGTTCAGGTGGGGATTTGATGCTTTCTGAGCTTCAGATCAACGCAATCAATGAATCAACCAAGGTTCTTGTTGAGAGCGGGCAGTATATTCTTCAAGCCCATAGGTTTGGGCTGGACGAGATAGATCACGCCCTAAAGTTGTTGCATTGGGCAAATATTCCGCATGGGGCCAAGGTGGTCGATCTGGGTAGCGGGACCGGCGCAGTGGCATCTATCTGGTCTAAGTTTAGGGGTGACCTTAGCTTCTGCTTGGTCAACCTAAGCAAGTTTCAGTTGAGTTTGCTCCCTAAGTTCTGTGAACAAATTTGCTGCAACATGGAGCAAGTTCCAGTTCCGGACGGCGAGTTTGATGCGGCTATTTGCATGTTCTCGATAGGGCATACGAATCATGAGGCGTCACTGGCTGAGATGAGCCGCATAGTGAAGCCTGGTGGCATTGTTTTTGTCTATGACATGGTTGGAAAGAGCCCGAGATTGTCTGAGCTTTTTTACAACCTTCTGGACAAAGAAGAGATGGAAGGAATCGCAAAAAACTGCGGTCTTTCTTTGGATTATTACATGGAACCGGCAGATCAGGGGTGTTCTGCTTCGACTATGGAAGGTTTTGACGAGGTTTTCGGACCACTCAAACCAGCCATCTGGCGATGGGTTAAGGGGGTCTGATGTCAACTTATGAGCAAGAAGAGCTTTGGCGATCTGCCAAGGCTTTTGCGGGAGACAAGCTCTTTAACGAGATTTTTGAGCGTCTGACCGAGAAATACATTCAGACATGGGCAACTTCCGACCCCGGAGATGCCGTTGTCAGGGACGATGCGTATCACATGGTGCGCGCCGTGGCTTCACTTAGGACTGAGCTAACTGCCTTGGCGGCAGAGCCAGATGTCGTGAAGTTCAACAGTCGCTTGAAGCGATCATGATTAAGGGGTAAAACTATGAATACAACCGAACAATCGCAGCCTGGCGAACTCGGTACAGCAGATGTCGCTGCCCGCATTTCGGCTTTCCTGGACGGAGGTGATCCGCAACCAGCCCCGAAAGAAGGTCGTGGCAATGCCGAAGTCGAAGAGACAGAGGCGGCGGCTGATGCGTCCGAAGAGACTTCAGTGGAAGACGGAGAGGCAACCGAAGAGGTTCCGTCAGATACCGAAGAGGATGCAGAGGTCGAGGCAGCGGAAGATGGCAGCGATGCTGACACCGACCCTGATGCTCTCGTCACCGTCAAGATTGACGGCAAGGTCGAGAAGATCACGGTAAAGGAAGCAGCAGAGGGTTATCAGAGGCAGGCCGATTACCAACGCAAGACGCAGGCACTGGCTGAAGAGCGTAAAGCTATTGAGTCGGTACGCCAGCAAACGGAAGCGGAACGGGCTTATTATGCAAGTACCGTATCCCAGCTTCGGAGCCAACTTGAGTCCTTTGCGCCTCAAGAGCCCGACTGGAATAGGCTGCATCAAGAAGACCCGATTAACTTCCCGATAATTGAGAAACAGTGGCGAGACTATAAGGCCAATCTTCAGGCAGTTCAGCAGGAAGAAGCCCGTCTCAAGCAACTCGCTTATCAGGAAGAACAGTACAAGCTCCAGAATGTTGTCGAAGAAGGACGCAAGTTCATCATCGATAAAATGCCGGAGTGGAAAGATGAAGCGAAATGGAATGCGGCCCGTGGGCAGCTTCGCGAGTATGGCAAAAAGATTGGCTATACGGACGAAGAACTCGCAATGGCTTATGACCCTCGCGCCATCTTAGTGCTGGAAAAGGCCCGTCGCTATGACGCGCTTCAGAGCAATTCGCCGAAACCAAACCAAAAGGCGACTCCGAAGCCGTTGAAGCAAGGGACAAACGCACAGTCTCCGCGCCGTGAGAATGATCTTGCAAAGGTAAAACAGCGTCTCAAATCATCTGGCCACGTCAATGACGCGGCTGCACTCTTTGCAATGCTCGACAGGAGATAAGCATATGGCTTCGGTTACTAAGGCAACGACCTACGACAACGTCAACGCGATCCGCGAAGACCTTGCCAACATCATCTACGACATCTCGCCCGTTGACACGCCTTTCATGTCCAACATTGGCCGTGACACTGCGTCCAACACCTACTTCGAGTGGCAGCAGGATTCTCTTGCCGCCGTTAACACATCGAATGCCGCCATCGAAGGTGCCGCAGCAGGCGATGCTGACTTCGTTGCGACTGTTCGCACGGCCAACTACGCTCAGATCAGCACGGCTATCGTGTCTGTTTCGGGTACGGCTGATGCAACGAACAACGCGGGTATGCGTACCCTCATGGCCTACGAAACCGCGAAGAAAGCTAAAGAGCTGAAGCGCGATATGGAAGCCATCCTCACCAGCAACCAGGCTGGCGTCGCTGGCAACAACTCGACGGCTCGTAAGACCGCTGGTCTTCCGGCTTGGCTGAACGCCAACTATCAGGCGAACGGTGCTACCGTTTCCACGATGTCTGGCGCTTCGGGCAACGGCTATCCGAACGCTGCTTGGACCTCGCTCTCGACTTCGACGGACGTTGCTCTGACGGAGACGATGCTCAAGACTGCTATCCAGCAGGTTTGGGAAGACGGTGGCGACCCGAAAATCTTCATGGTCAACGCCTACAACAAGACTGTGGCTTCTGCGTTCTCGGGCCTCGCCCAGCAGCGCATTAACTACACGACTGCGACGCCGCTCAAGATCATCGCGACGGCTGACGTTTACCTTGGTGACTTCGGTGAGGTGGCTATTGTCCCGAACCGCTTCCAGCCGGGTAACTTCGCCTTCGTGCTCGACCCTGAGTACGCTTCGGTCTCGTACCTCCGTCCGTTCCGCACTGTTGACATCGCCAAGACCGGCGACTTCGACAAGAAGGAGATGATCGTTGAGTACGGCCTCCGCATCAAGAGCCAGAACGCTCATGCGGTCATCGCGAACCTCATCGCTTCGTAAGCAAAAAGGAGGGGCGGGTCTTCCCGTCCCTCCAACCTATAGGGGAAACCATGTCTGAAGAATACCGCCCTGCTTCCTTTGATCTTTCGTACGACTCGCACTCTGGAACCCTCCAGAAGATGCACATCACGAACGATCAAAAGTTGATCTTCGAATCAACCGTTGAAATTGACGATCTTGCTGAAAGAAACAAGTTTGACCGAGACAGCCTGTCTCGTAACGAAAAGCTGCCTGACGGTATGGTTCGTGTGGCTAGTCTTCCCATGCTGATCTACCAAGACCTGAAGCAGCGTGGTATTCTGGACGACAAGGCCGCTCTGCGTAAGTGGCTCCAATCCGAAGAGGCCCGTCCCTTCAGGACGCACTGGGTGGCAAGCTGATGGCAATCATTACCAACTATTCCACCCTGCAAAGTACTATTGCCGACTACCTGAATAGGCAGGATTTGACGGCTCAGATTCCGACATTCATCCAGCTTGCCGAAGCTGACATGAACACGCGCCTGCGTACCCGCGAAATGATCGTCCGTGCGACGACCACCAATGACGACGAGTTCGTGCGCCTGCCTCTCGACTTCCTTGAGTCGATCAACCTCCAGTTGACGGATGGCCAGAGCCCTCTGCGCTTTGTGACGCTGGACGAGGCTGACATCATCAACAAACGCCAGACGTACAACGCTCCTACGTTCTATTCTCTTATGAATGGCGCAATTGAGCTTGTTCCGCCTCCTGCGACTGGGGCTGACGTAGAGATTGAGATGGTCTACTACGGTAAGATCACGGCTCTTTCGACCGAAAATACGTCGAACTGGCTTCTTCTCAAGGCCCCAGATGTTTATCTTTATGGGGCTCTTGTTCATGCCGCTCCGTTCTTGATGGACGATCAGCGCATTTCAGTTTTTGGCTCGTTCTACTCTCAGAGGATCGAAGCTTTGAATGATGAGTCGCAGAAGTCCCTGCATAGCGGCTCTCCACTCGTTGCGAGAACCCGCAGGGTCTACTGAATAGGAGATAAGAATGTCCAAGTCGAACGCCTTCGAGAATGACCTCCTTGAACTGATTTTCAACGCTGTCGCTATCGCCAATCTGGCTGACAATGCTGCTTCGTCTCCTTTGACGAACCTGTATGTGTCGCTCCACACGGCTGACCCCGGCGAGGCTGGAAACCAGTCCACCAGCGAGATCGCGTACACCAGCTATGCCCGCGTAGCTGTTGCCCGCTCTGCTGGCGGTTGGACGGTTACAGGTAACTCTGTCTCGCCTACTGCCAATATCGACTTTCCGGCTGCTACTGGCGGCTCTGGAACTGCGACATACTTCGGTGTTGGCTCGGCTTCGTCTGGTACGGGCGTTCTGTACTACAGCGGAACTGTGACGCCTAACATTGCTATTTCTTCTGGTGTCACCCCGCGTCTTACTACGGCTTCCACGATCACTGAAGAGTAATAGTCATGGCGCACGTTACAGCGGATCGCGTCAGGGACACTTCGACTTCGACCAGCACCGGGAACTTCGTTGTTTCCGGTACTGCGCCGTCTGGCTTCCGTACGTTGTCGGCTGTTTTGTCTGTCAATGACACCTTCTACTATGCCATTCAGTCGCAAGGAGCGAACGAGTGGGAAGTTGGCATTGGAACATACTCGTCGGCAAATACGTTCGCGCGCACCACTGTCCTTTCGTCTTCCAATGCCGGGTCTGCTGTTAATTTCTCGGCTGGCACGAAGGATGTGTTCCTGACGCTCGCAGCGGCTAGAACAATTCAAAGCGATGCTTCTGGCTCCGTTGGAACCATTCAGTTTGCGGCTGGAACTGTCTCAGCGCCAGGAATAACAACTGTTGGAGATACCAATACAGGCATCTTCTTCCCTGCCGCTGACACGATTGCTTTCTCGACTGCCGGGACGGAAGACTTTCGCATTGGATCGTCCGGCCAACTTGGTATCCAGGGCGCAAACTACGGCACATCTGGTCAGGTTTTGACATCCGGCGGCTCTGGTGCTGCGCCTTCGTGGGCTGCTCCAGCAAGTTCTGTCATTAACGTCCAACCTTTTGACTCTTCAGGATTCTGGACAAAACCATCCGGCTATAGCGCATCATCGCGTGTTCTTGTCCAGTGTTGGGGGGGCGGTGGTTCTGGTGCTCGCCAGTCAACTGCTACCTCTTGCGGCGGCGGCGGCGGTGGCGGCTACAACGAACGCTGGCTTAGTCTTTCTCAAATGGGGGCTAGTGAAACAATTACCATTGGTGCTGGTGGCGCTTCCCGCACGGGTTCTAATCAGGCTGGCGCTCAGGGCGGGGATACAAGCGTCGGTACTTTGGTTTTTGCTTATGGCGGGGCTGGTGGCACTTTAACCTCCGGTGGCGGTGGCGGTGGCGGCCAATTATCCGCTGCTTCTGGTATAACTCCGGGACGACCTTTCGTTTTAACAGGTGCCGGAACCGACGAAATTCAAGGCAATGGCAGTACAACTAACATCGGCGTAGCAAACAGAAACGCTGCTTTGTTTCATGGTGGCGGCGGTGGTTTTGGAACTGTTGCGGCTCAGTCTGGAAGTGGCAGCGTCTGGGGCGGCGGCGGCGGTGGTGGTGGTAACGCTACTGCGGCACCCGGAACATCTTCTTACGGCGGCAACGGCGGCGCTGGCGGCGCAACAGGTACGGCAGGAACTCAGCCCGGCGGGGGTGGGGGTGGTGGCACATCCACTTCAGGCGCTGGTGCCGCTGGCCGCGTGATTATCACCGTCTTCCCGGCGTAAGGAGAGAATGATGTCTAATTACGCTGTTATCAATTCTGAAACCAACATCTGCGACAATGTTATCTTGCTGGATGAAGGCTCCTCGTGGACGCCTCCCGCCTCGCATTACATCGTAAATATTGATGAAGGGCAGGGCGGTATTTTCTGGAGCTACGATCCTGCCACACAGACTTGGTCTCCTCCTCCTGAGCCAATTGAAACATAAAACTAAATCCTCAAAATTAGTGGATGTATTAGGGAATGTCTGATTGGATCGGTATATCGTCAGCACCAATATCGTCCGGTCCAATCTCCGGCGCGATGGTGGAGCCATTTGCCGTTACGGCAGCAGTTGGTGATGCACAAGGCTCCTGCACAGTCGAGGCAATTGGTGCTTCTAGGGTAGCTGCGGTTGGAGATGCTTCGGCAGAGGCTATCGTTTCAGGTGTTGGCCTTGCCTTATTCCAATCTGTCGCGTCTGCCTCTGGCTCTGCAATTGTATCTGGAGACGGGGCTAGTACATTTGCGGCCACAGGGGCGGCTACTGGAACAAGCACGGTCGTCGCTTACGGGAACGCAATCGCCGAGATCGTTGGCTCTGCCTCTGGCATCGCTGTGGTCACAGGTATTGGCGCAAGCACCTTTGCCGGTGTCGGCGCAGCGTCTGGAACCTCAACAGCTTCCGCCGATGGGGCAAGCATTGACGTTGTTTCTGGGACTGGATCAGCAACAGGGGCGGCAGCAGTTGCTGGCATTCTGACAGCTACGGGAACTTTTGTCGGGGCGTCTGTTGGAACATCTGAAGCTATAGGTATACTTCGGGCTACGGCTGCCTTTGCTGGAACGGCAGATGGTTTTGCTGTAGTATCCGGTGTCATAAAGAATGTCGGGTGGACGCCAGAGCCGGTCGATCCAGATATTTGGGTTCAGCAGCCAGTTGCAGAGGACACTTGGTCCCCGCAGAGCCTGACCTCAAATAGTTGGGCTGAAGAAGCGGTTGGAAGCGATACTTGGGTTCCGCAGAGTGTTCAATCTTCAAACTGGCAAAGAGCCGCTTAGGAGCCATAAATGGCCGATTCATATACCCCAAACCTTAATCTCACGAAGCCAGAGGTTGGCGCTAGTCGCGATACGTGGGGCAGCAAGCTCAATACCGACATGGACACTATTGATGCCCTGTTTGCTGCGGCGGGAAGTGGTACGTCTGTCGGCCTGAATGTTGGCGCTGGTAAAACTCTTACCATTGCGGGGACACTGACCGCCACTGGGACGATCACGGCTACTGCCGCTGCTGTAAATCTTGGCGCTGGCAATACATCGATCAAGGACGGAACTGACGCAACGAAGATTGCCAAGTTTAGCGCCGCTTCGATCACGACTGCGACAACTCGCACCTACACGCTGCCGGATGCCAATACTACGCTTGTCGGAACGGACGCTACGCAGACCCTGACCAATAAGACGCTGACGAACCCGGCCATCAATGGCTTCACGGGAGATACGGCTGTCATCAATATTGGTTCTGGTCAGGTTTATAAAGATGTGAGTGGCAACGTCGCTATCGGCACTGCCACCATCCCCGCCGGTGCAAAGTTCACTGTTGTAGGCGATCAGTTCCTCCGCACGGGTGGCGCTCTTTTCCACTTTAACTCTGACAACAGCGCGTCTTGGAAAACATACAACTCCTCCGGGGTCTACGTTTTCTACAACACAGAGGCTCGACTTCAGTTTGGTGCATTGGGCCAGATTGGTATTGCGGGTGCTAACTACGGCACGGCGGGTCAGGTTCTGACTTCTGGGGGCTCTGGGGCTGCGCCTTCTTGGACCACAGCAGTTGCGGCAGATGGGTCTATCACCCCCGCAAAGATTTCGACCGGCGGTCCGTCTTGGGATGCTGCAGGGCTTTTGTCGTTCAACAGCGGATACGGCTCATCTGCGGTTGCGTACGGATGCCGTGCTTGGGTGAACTTCAACGGCACTGGAACTGTTGCTATTCGAGCATCTGGAAACGTCACAAGCATTACAGATAATGGTACAGGTGATTATACTGTAGACATTACAACTGATATGCCAGACGCCAATTATGCCATTGCTGTTTCAGGTGCTCAAGGTACTGACGAGACAAACAGAGGTCTTGGAGAGGTTATACCAGGCTTTATTACAGCATCATCTTTCAAGCTCCGCACTGGATATAATGTTGGTAGTCAGGCTGCCACTGATTATGCCATCGTTAATGCAATAGTTCTTCGTTAGGAGAAAAGGTAAATGACCGATCAGCGTATTATCTATCAAAAAAATGATGGCGGCGTCGCTATCGTTATACCTGCGCCTGAATGCGGATTAACTATTGAAGAAATCGCAGCCAAAGTCGTTCCTGTTAGCAAACCATACAAGATCGTTGATGTCTCTGACATCCCTACTGACCGCACATTTCGCGATGCTTGGGAGTATGTGGAATGATTACGATCAACATGGATAAGGCCCGCGAAATCCATAAAGACGCAATGCGTCAGGCTCGCGCGCCTTTGTTCAAAGACCTTGATGTCGCCTACATGGTTGCGATTGAGCAAGGCTTGGATGCGGCAGCTATCGTCAGCAAGAAGCAAGAGCTTCGTGACGTTACTTCCGATCCAGCAATTGCTGCTGCTTCTACACCGGAGCAATTGAAGGCCGTTTGGCCATCTGTCCTCTCAGGCACGTAATATACGAGCGGCGCGATGGAAACCCAGACAATCATCAACATGGGTCTCGGCGTTATCCTGACGGTTGTAGGGTGGTTTGCTAGGCAGATATGGGAAACAACTCAGAACCTCCAGCGTGATCTTCACGATCTGGAGGTTAATCTCCCTACGAACTACGTGCAGAAATCCGACTACTCAGAAACGATGAAGCGGATTGAAGTCATGTTTGAGCGTATTTTTGATCGTCTGGACCAGAAGGCTGACAGATAGGAGAAATAGTGGACCCCTTAACTATTTTGGCAGTGGCGAAGGGGAGCTATGAGGCCATCAAGACAGGAATAAAACTCGGTAAAGAAGTGCAGGGAATGTTCAAGGACATTTCTTCACTTATGGATTCCGTAGGTAAGCTGACGCAAATTGCAGCAGACCCTCCAAAGCCAAAGCTGTTCGGAAAAGAGAGCGCCGAAAAGTTGGCTATGGACGCCTTTATGGCGAAGCGTGAAGTCGAGAAGATGTTTGCCGAAGCCAAGAACCTTTTCATATCAGAACAAGGTTTACAGGCTTGGGATTGGGTGATGGCCGAGACAACTCGGATCAAAAAAGAGCAAAAGGCAGCGGCTCTTGTTGCCCAGAAAGAAAGAGAAGAACAGATAGAGGAGATAAAGTTCTTCGGACTAATAGCAGCAATCCTCGTGTTCATCCTAGTGATGGGCGCAATTGGAATAATGGTCATAGCGAGATAATCATGGAAACCAGCCTTAAAGACGATCTGAAAGCACTTGGTCCTCGCGCTAAGGCTGATCTCCTCAAAAAGCTCGCAGATGCAGCACCTGAAATCCTATCGCAATATGAGATAAACACAGCCCTCCGCGAATCGCACTTCTGGGCTCAGGCGGCTCATGAAACCGGCAACTTCCGTTTCATGTTCGAGGTATGGGGTCCGACACCAGCGCAGGCTCGATACGAAGGCCGTAAAGACTTAGGCAATACCGAGGCGGGTGACGGGTTCAAGTATCGCGGTCGCGGCATCTTCCAACTTACTGGCCGCGCCAATTACAAGAAGTACGGGGACAGTCTTGGGATTGATCTGGTCGGAAATCCTGATCTCGCTGCCCAGCCGGATGTGGCGCTCAAGATCGCATGTGAGTACTGGAAGTCGAGAAAGCTGAACGCGCTTGCCGACAAGGATGACTGCGTTGCCATCACCAAGAAGATCAATGGGGGACTGAACGGGATCGCTGACCGCAAGGCTTGCTTGGTCATTGCGAAGAAGATGTGGGCTGACAATTATGATGGACCGGCAGAACCTCCGAAAACGATGGCAACCAGTAAGCAAGGAAATGCGGCTCTGGTTACTGGCGCTCTTGGTGGTGTTGCGGCAGCTAAAGAGGTCGTTGCTCAGGTCCAAGAGGCGTCCGGCATCTTCGAGACGGCCTTGGGGCTTCTGAAGAACACCAACTTCCTGATGATGGCGGCTATCGTTCTTGCTGGTGCAGCGATCTGGTTCTGGCGCAAGAAGCACCTAGAGGAGAACGGGGTATGATACCTTTCCTGTTCACGCCCATTGGTCGATATATAGCTATAGCGGCCTTTGCCTTTGTGGTTCTGGCTGGTATTTATGTTAAAATCCGCTCAGAAGCCGTGTCGGAGTACAAAGCCGAGGCCACGCAGGAAATCTTGGAGAGAACCCAAAATGCGATCCGTGCTGGTGATAATGCCGCTATTACTCCTGACCGGCTGCTCGAAAATGATGGGCATCGTAGAGACTAAGCCTGCGGCCTGTACGGTCTGGAAAGACATCTCATGGTCAAAGTCGGATACGCCGCAGACCATTGTTGAGGTAAAAGTAAATAACGCGCGCCGAGAAGGCTTTTGCGAGGGTAATAAGTAATGCCTTTGGCTCCTATGAACATCCCTCCTGGGGTCGTAAAGCCCGCAACTCCACTTCAGGTGAAGGGGCGTTTTTGGGATGCGAACCTGATCCGCTGGCGTTCTGGAAAGCTGCTTCCGGTTGGAGGCTGGCAGCGCATTACCAGTTCCCCTCTCGCCAGCACACCGAGGACGATCTTCACCTTCACAAGCACTGGTGGAACGCCTCTTGGCCTGATTGGGTGCGAGGACAAGCTCTTTGCCCTTCAGGGTTCCATTTACACGGACATAACACCGACTGGGTTTGTTGCGCCTGAAGATGATACTGTCGGCGGCTATGGAGCCTATGACTACGGCGAGTTGCTGTATGGTCTCGACTTCGCGTCTGTAACCATCTCAACGGCTGTCAGAACGAGCAATGTCGTTACGATCACAACAGCCGAGAACCATAAGTTCATCACCGGGATGTCGGTTCTGATTGCCGGTGTCACGGATGCGAGCTTTGACGGTACATTTACGGTTACTGTAACAGGGCTCACAACCTTCACCTACGCCCAGACTGCAACCAATGCCTCCTCAAGTGGTGGTACGGCAGCATTGCCGGTGGCAGATCGTCGTCCCGAATCCTCTGCCTTCCTTCCCCCGTTCTCTTGGACGATTGATAACTGGGGCGGTGAGATGCTTGCTGTCGCCTCCAGCGATGGCCGTCTTCTGCATTGGCAGGAGGGCGAGGGTCAGGCCACAGTTGTAGGTGTTGAGCCAATTACAACTATCGCCCGCGTTTCCAACATCGCTACAGTTACGACGACTTGGAACCATGGCTTCACAACTGGCAATGTGGTTATCATTACTGGTAACTCTGTCGGCTCTCTTAATGGCACGTACACGATTACCTCTGTGCCAAGCCTGACAACATTTACCTATGCCAACTCTGGAACCAATGCGACTGGAACCGGCGGCATTGCTTCAGCCCAGACTGCGGACTTGCCGCCGTCAAATAATCGTGCGGTCATTGTCACTCAAGAGCGCCACGCTGTTCTGATTGGCTCTGGTGGCAATTCCCGTCGTGTGGCATGGTCTTCGCGTGAGGACTATACGGACTGGGATTTTGCTGATCCAACCAATACGGCTGGTTATCTTGATCTGGACACATCCAGCAAGATCATCATGTGCGCTGCTGTCCGTGAGGGAACTCTCATCTGGACGCAGGATGAAGCATGGCTGATGCGCTATATTGGCTTGCCCTACATCTACAGCATTGAGCGAATTGGCTTTGGCTGTGGGCTGATTGCTCCTCGCGCTTTTGCCACTACTGCTGGCCGCTGCATCTGGATGGGCAAGGAGAGCTTCTGGCTCTATGACGGCGGCGTCGTTCGTCCTCTGGCCTGCGATGTCGGCTCCAGTGTTTTTGATAATATCGACCCAGAATTTGGCCCGATCTACACGCACGGGTCTGAAAACAACATCTTCCCAGAGGTGTGGTTTTGGTATCCGTCGCCTGGCTCGTCTGTTCCAAACCTAAGCGTCTTCTACAACTACGCAGAAGGCTGGTGGGGTGTCGGTAACACAATGACCAGAACGGCCTGCCACGGGGCTGGGGTGTTTCCATATCCTATGGCCGCAGACGAGAACAATGAAATCTACTATCAGGAGAACGGCTGGACGGCTGCTGGTGATCCTATTGAGACAGAACGCTATGCCGAGACTGGCGCTTTGAACATCCAGAGCGGCGGTACCTTGTCCCATCTGAAGCAGGCTATCACGGACAACGGCTATTCCTACGACAGCACCCAGATCACGGTTTATGCTTCCATGACGCCGCAGGGTACGGAATATACGTATGGCCCCTTCAACCCTAGGTCTGATGGGTATATGGATATGAGGGTGACTGGGCGTGATTTCCGTATGCGGATTGCGTCTACTCAGGATGGTCCGTGGAGCATTGGCGAGACCAGAATTGACTTCCAAGGTGGAGGTGGACGATGAGAGCGAACCTTCCTCCCCCTCCCCAGACTTATGACTCGTCCTACTTTCTTAGGGCTTTCTCCAGCTTGGACGGGTTATTGAGCTTTTCTGTCAGCAGAATTGAAGCAGTTGATGGTGTCCTGCTTCAATCGCCAGACGGTTCAGTGTATAAGTTAAGTGTAGATAATGCTGGAAACCTAACGACTACGGCGGTTCCACTTGGACAATCAGGAGCGCCTCCTTACTAAGCTCCGAAGGGCGCTGCGGGTTGGGGGAAACACACATGAGCTTGAAGACATTCTCTTCGGGCTTGAGACGGGAAAGATGCAGGCGTTTTGGAACGATGGGGCTCTTGTGGTCACAGAAATCGTTCAAGCGCCAGCTAAGAGATACCTCAGTGTCTTTCTCGCTGCGGGGGACATGGATTCGGTGATGGCTTTGGACGAAAAGTTAAAAGCCTTTGCGAGTGAAAAAGGATGTGAGTTCGGTCGCGCTTTGGTCCGTCCCGGCTTTGAGAAAGCCCTCAAGGCTAAAGGCTGGAAACGCAAGATGATCGTCATGGAGTATGAATAATGGGTGGCCAACCTTCAGCACAGACAATTACCAACAAGACCGAGCTTCCAAAGTGGCTTGAAGACGTTACTAAAAGCAATCTGGCTAAGGCTCAGGAGATTGCTGATCGGCCATATGAAGCATATACGGGTCAGCTTACGTCTGGGTTTACGCCTGAGCAGTTGCAGGCATTTGGTATAATCCAGCAGGGCGTGGGGCAGGCGGCTCCGAACTTTGAAACGGCACAGAAGGCTGCTGCCGGTAGTGCCGCCTATACGCCTCAGAATGTTCAGGCTGGCAGTTTCCTTACTGGAGATATTTCCAGCTATATGAACCCGTATATTGCGAATGTTGAACAGAAGGCCATTGAGGCGTCTGGACGTTCGCTTGAGCAGGCCCGCAACCAGATTGCTGCCAATGCGGCGAAGGCTGGAGCTTTTGGCGGTTCTCGGCAGGGCATTGCTGAAGGCGTTGCTGCGGCTGAATCGGCTAGGGGTGTCGGAGAGCTTTCAGCCAAGCTGCGCGCACAGGGTTTTGATACCGCTGCCGCACTTCAGTCTGGCGATTATGCTAGGGCTCTTCAGGCTTCTATGGCCAACCAGGCTGCTGGTCTTCAGGGTGCTGCGACCAACATCGCTGGTGCTACTGCATTGGGCAATCTTACTACTGCGGGGCAGGCGGCTCGTCAGCAGGAAGCGGCTCTCGTTGAGAATGTCGGCATGCAGAAGCAGGCAATGGCTCAGGCTGCGCTTGATGAGGCATATGCCAAGTTCCTTGAGAAAAAGAACTACCCAGTTGAAGGTCTTAACCTTCTCTTGTCTGCTACATCTGCTACGCCGTACGGTGGAACGCAGACGCAGACAAAGACGGGCGGTCCTGGTGGCAACAGCTTCCTGACGGGCCTCGGCGCTGTTGGCACTGGTGCTTCTGCGGCTCTGTCGATTGCTCAATTGGTGGCGATGTAATGGATACGGCGCTTCTGTTCTCCGGCGGCAAAGACAGCCTCGCTTGCTTGTACCTCAATAAGCATCGCTGGGATTCGATCTTTGTTGTCTGGCTGAACACGGGTGCTGTAGATGAGGCTACTTTTGAGTACATGATGAAGTGGAAGGAACGCCTTCCGCACTTCGTAGAACTCAAGTCTGACCAGCCTACCAATGTGCGTGAGTACGGGTGGCCCGTAGATGTTTTGCCGGTGAACAATACGCATCTCGGCAAGTTCATCACTGGGGAAGAAGGCCCGGTCATGCAGCCGTATCTGAATTGCTGCGCCTCGAATATCTGGTTCCCGCTGCATCATGGTCTGAAGTCTCTCGGCGTCACAAAGGCCATCAAGGGCCAGCGCAATGATGACGAGAAGAAGTCCACATCCCGTGATGGCGATACGCGCGACGGAATTACCTACGAGATGCCGATCCAAGATTGGACCGAAGCTGATGTGTGGAAGTATCTAGAGCACATCGACGCAGACATAGCTCCCGGCTATCGCGCTGGTGAGAAGACTGGTCGTGATTGCTGGGACTGCACGGCCTATCTGTCCGACAACAAGAAGCGAATCGCAAACCTTCCTGAAGAAAAGAAGCAGGAAGTCCTTCGTCGTCTCGGCATCATCAAGGCTGCGATTGACGATCAGTGGAGAATGTAATGGCTGAGATTGGTGACATCGCATCCTATATCTACAGCCGCGCGCAAGAGATCGGCGTTGACCCAAACCTTGCGCTTGGTATTGCTCGATATGAGGGTTTGAACCCCAATACGATTGGCTCTCCGACATTCGGCAACCGCGATGCTGGCGGATATTCGTTTGGGCCTTTTCAACTTCACTCAACATCGAGAGACCCGAATACTATTGCCCCCGGCGGCATGGCCTACGAGTTCCAGCAAAGATATGGATCGGCTCCTAGCCGCGAGAACTGGCAGCAGCAAGTAGACTTCTCGCTTGAGCGAATGAAGTCTTCAGGGACTGGTCCATGGTACGCTGTTCGAGATCGTGGTGGCCCACAGGCAGTTTCGGCTGGCGGTCAAGAATATGCTCGCTCTCTTGGTCTTCTTGGAACGCCAGAGCAAAGACAAGCCGTCTTTAGCCAGCCCGACAAAACCACAGTAGCGGCAGCGCCCGGTCCGATATATTCTCAGGACTTAGGGACATACGCACAGCGTTTTGGAAATGCCGTCGCTCCTGACTGGGTTGACGCCCCGAAGCCGATCACGGCAGAGGAAGCAATTAAGCAGCAGGCAAAAGCAAAGGAATTGCAGGAATTGTCCAAAGGATTGCAGGGCTTTCTGGCCATGATGCAGATGGGACGCCAGCAGCAGCAACAAGAGCCTGAACTTCCGGCTCCGAGATTTCAGGGCGGTCAGTTTCGACCGCTTCCCAAGATGAGAGGGTTCCTCTGATGCCTACATTGATGGACGTTATTATGCAGGAGTATCGTGGGCAGTCGGGGACTCCTGACTACACACTTGGTAGTCGCCGCACGATGATGCCTCCCGGTGGTCAGTTCAATGATGCTGGCCGTCTTGGCAATATGGGATTGCGTCAGGTTCAGGCTACACAAGCTCCTGCTGGTACTTCTCCGATCACTCCGGGGATGCCTTCTGCAATCTCTCCCTTTGGTGCAGCCCCAACTCCGTTGCCCGCGCCTATGATGCCGTCACCCGAACTTCAAAGGGCTGCGTTTGAGCGTATGCTTCAGAATGAAGGCATTCCTCTGACTGCACCGGCTGGGGCTCCTATGGCAAATGTCCCTCTTCCTCCCCGCATTCCCGGTGGTCAGACGCGCGGTGTCCGTGAGCCTGGCTTCTTTGAGCGGCTGTTTCAGGGAACAGACTTCCAGTCCAACAATATGCCGGTCACGATGACTTTGCCGAGCACTGCTGAAGCGCCGCCTCAGTACATTAACTATGGCGATCCTAACAGCGCTGCCGACTTCTTCCGTGCAGATAAGGCTTTAATGCAGCAGAACCCGTCCTTCTTCGGGCTTCTGGGAGGTTCAAATGGCTGAAGGTTTTCTCGGTGGCTTTGGCGACTTCCTGACGGGCGGTGGCATCTATTCCGACCCGAAAGCTATAAATCCTACTTATGGCGTCCCAGAAGGTGATGTCCGTCAGGCTGCGATCAATCAGCTTTCTCAACTGTCTGCGCTTGCGCTTGCGGCTGGTCAGCCTATGGAAGGCGCACAGCGAGCACAGCTTCTGGCTCAGATGGGTCAGACTGGCGGCCAGTTCAACACGAACCTCTACAATGCTGCACAGCGCCGTCTGATGACCTCGCAGATGCAGCAGCAGCAGAGGGACATCGAAGAGCTTGGCGCTATTCGTGATCTTCAGCAGAAAGACCCAGAAGGCTTGGCAAAGCGTATGGGTGGAAATATTACGGCTGAAATGGTTCGAACCTTTTCTCCCACTGATCTGCGCGAAGTCCTGAAGCAGATCACCATCAAGCGCGCAACTATTGAACCGACTCAGGCATACTTGACGGCTTCTGGTGGTGGCGCTCCTGCTCCTATGGGCGGGGCTGCTGCGGCTCCTGTCGCGTCTGCTCCAACTTTTGCTGCTCCTGACCCTTTCTTGCAGTCTCTTGAGCCAAATGCTCGCGCATTGGTTCAGCAGTATAGCAATGCAATCAATGCGGCGAACCAGCAGGGCAACGCTAAGGCTGCGACTGACCTTGCAGAAGCCCTCTACAAACAGGTTCCGGGTCTTAAGGAAGCGCAAACCGAAACCGCAAAAACAAAAGCGGCAGAGATTGCTGGTGCGCCTTCTGTATACGGAACTGCCATACAGACAATCAAAAACATTGATGCAGCAATTGCACATCCAGGACGCGAAACAGGAACGGGCGCGAGTGCTGTTCTTGGATATGTTCCTGCAACTTCTGCCCGTGACTTTGCCGCCCGCGTTGAACAGCTTTCTGGCTCTGCGTTCTTGGAGGCGTATCAGTCTCTTCGCGGTGGTGGCGCTATTTCGCAGGCAGAAGGTGACAAGGCTCAGCAGGCTGTTGCTCGCCTAAAGGACCGCTTCATTAGTGAGGAGGATTACCTCACGGCCCTGAAGGAATATCGTGACATCGTTGAGACTGGCGCAAAGCGAGCACTTCAGAAGATGGGCGGTCGCGTTCCTGAAGGTTACGACGCAATTCCACAGATGCCCAGTCTTGGAAGGCCGCAGACTGCACCAACTCAGAGGCAGGGCGCACCGCAGCGTTCGCTCACAGGTGGTACGACACGTATTATCTCAGTGGAGCCGATGTAATGCCAATCTATACGCTTGAGACTGGCGACGGACGCCGATTGAAGATCGAAGCGGATGCGCCTGAGTTGGCAATTGCCGAGGCTGATGCTTGGGCGGCTTCTAATCCGAAACAGAGTGCAGCAGGGGAGGCATTTAGCAATATTGGGCCAAGCGCGGCTCAGTATGCTTCCGACATCGTTGCTCCTTTCCTTGCTCCGGTTGAAACAGCACAAGCGATCGGACAACTTGGTAAAGGTCTGTACTCAAAAGCTGCTGGCGCTTTGGGTGCAAAGCAAGAGCTGGGTGAGAAGGAAAAGAACGAGGCTGTAGCAAATGCTCTTGGTGAATACTTCAAGGGCAGATACGGCGGCGCAAAAGAAATTGAAGAGACCTTCCGCAAAGACCCCGTTGCACTTCTCGGCGATCTAAGTGCTGTTCTATCTCTTGGCGGCGGTCTTGTTGCTCGCGCCCCCGGTGCTGTTGCTGGTCCAGGCGGCGCTGGTGCTTTGGGTCTTATCTCTAAGGCCGGTCGAAATGTCGCAAAGGTTGGCGAAGCAATTGATCCTCTGATGATTGCTGGACGGACAACTGCTGCAACTGGTGGTTTGCTTGGCAAGGCGGCATCTGAGTTGACTGGCGTCCTGTCTGGCACTGGCGCAACTCCGATTGAACAGGCTTATCGCGCTGGTCGTACTGGCGATGCTAGCTTCACGACTGCAATGCGAGGTGCTGGTGAAACAGAAGATGCGCTGCGTCTTGTTGAGAGCGGTATCGATCAGGCTCGTCAGGCGCAAGTTTCTAACTACTTGACAGACATCAACGCGCTTAAAAATGACAAACAGGTTCTTGATGCGAATCCAGTCATAAAGGCACTTGATGACACCAAAGAAATCTTTTCTAGCAAAGGTTCGGTGTTCGATGATGCTGCATCAGCAACATACGCCGCCGTAAGATCAAAGTTGGAAGAGTTTCTGACAAATCCTCAAATGCAAAATACGCCGTTTGAGTTTGACAGAATGAAGCTCGCAATAGGCAACATTGTTGCTGACGCGCCAAAAGGGAGCAGGGCTGCTAAAGTCGGTACAAAAGTATACGACTCAATCGTTGAGGAGATTACGAGCAAGGCTCCGACTTACGCAAAAACGATGTCTGAATATTCTGAAACGCAGAAACTGCTTTCAGAAATCAGAAAGACATTTTCTGTAGGCGGCAACCCTGATACGGCTCTTCGCAAGTTGCAGTCCGTGATGCGTAATAACGTCAATACAAACTACGGTCAGCGCCAGAAGTTGATTGACGTTCTTGCACAATACGAGCCTTCTCTTCCTAACGTGATTGCTGGTCAGGCTCTTGGCACATTCACACCTCGCGGTCTTGCTGGTCAGGCGGCTCGCTTGCAAGCTGGTGCTGCTGGTCTTCTTGGTGTTGGTGGTGCGGTGTCTCCGGGCGCTGCAATGCTGGCAATCCCAACTCTTGCTGCATCCTCGCCTCGCCTTCTCGGTGAGACGGCCTACGGCTTGGGCCGCACAGCCGCAGGCGTTGGCGCTGTAGCTCCCTATGCCACTCCGGCCCTTCGGACAGGATACCAAGTTGGCCGTGCCAAAGAAGAACTAGACAGAATGGCTCTAGAGTCGGCGGGCCTCCTAGGCCAATAACTTTAAGGGGCCAATTGGCCCCTTATTTTTCCCTATTGACGGAAACAGATATTTCCGCGTAGTCTGCCTTCAGTCGCTGATTCGCGGCTAAGGGGAGACGCAAATGCAAGTGATCCGGTTGGACCATGACGCCTTTTCTGGTGTCTACACATTGTATCTACACGACCAAGAAGTCGGATACATTTCCAAGATCAAATACGAAAACAATGGCCGTAAGGGCTTCCGTGGCGTCAGCGTTCACGGACAGGTGATCTATGCCTACAGCCTGCTCTCGGCCCAGAACCTTCTGGTGGAGGCTTACCATTGAACTGGCTTGAGCATTACAAGGCGGTCAAGCACCGCATCGCTGTAGAGGCTCCTATTCGCGCTGGCAAGGTTGTAGTCGTTAAGCCAGTCGTGAAGATCGCCTACGTAGGCCCAGAAGTGCTGCCGGAACCGGAGGAAACACCGGACACCCAGCTTCTAACCGGCCTTCGTCCCTACAGGCTTGCGCCTTTGTTGCTGCCGATCTTGCGGGCTCACGACTTGCGGTTCTTGGACGTCAAGTCGCCCAGCCGTAAGAAGGTCTACAACTTGGCTCGCTTCGAGATGTACTACGTTCTCCAGAAGGATGGCATGTCCCTTAGCCAGATCGGCGTTGTGTTCAATCGGGACCACTCGACTATTTTGCACGGTATTCAACGGTGGAAGGAAAAGATCGGTGAGTGATATTCAGAATTTGCTTCATGCGCGGTCGGCTACGCACGGGAACTTCGGCAACGTGGCGAACGTGGCGCAGAGGATCAAGCGCGTACTTCACGACACTGATGGATGGCCTTTCCTGTCAGATGAACAGGCTGAAAGCCTCGACATGATCGCAATGAAGATTGCACGGGTTCTTTCTGGTGATCCGAGTCATTCAGATCATTGGGAGGATATTGAAGGGTATGCACGATTGGTGAGCAATAAGATCGCATCAGACCGCGCGATTGATAGCATGGAGCGGTCCATCAGGGAAAAGGTGGAAAATGACAAACAATCAACTGCAACAACTGATCCAGAGAATTGAGAAGCTGGAGGACGAGAAGTCCACACTGATGCTCGACATCAAAGAGGTCTATTCGGAAGCGAAGTCCATGGGCTTTGATCCGAAGATCATCAAGAAGGTCGTGTCCATCAGAGCCAAGGATGCAGCAAAAGTCGCTGAAGAACAGGCACTTCTTGATACCTACATGACCGCACTCGGTATGCTGGCAGACACGCCTCTTGGTCGCGCTGCGATTGAAAGGGACTTGCGGTGAGGGAGGACTTCTTCCTTGAGATGATGCGGAGAAGGCTTGAGTCAGACGAAAGTCAGATGCTGGCCTTAAACCGCTCAGTCATACACGACATGCTGGCAGTCTTTGGCCGTCAGCGTTCGCGTTACCTGGAGTGCAAAGATGCACTGAAACAATATGCCTGCGACTGCACTATCTACTGTGGTCGCGAGCATTGGGCTGAAGATTACTGCGGTTATAGAGCGCAAGATTTGTCTAGGGAGAAAGACGATGGCAGCGATGAAGTACAGGTCTGACGACATTCAGGAACTCAAGACAGAGATCGATTTCCTGAACTGCAAGATTGAGAATTACAGGCGCGGTCTGATCCGCATTGTCGAGATGGAAAGCTATCCAACCGAGTCAGGGAGCACCGACTACGATGGTTTGTATCCGACAGGTAAGTTCGCATTGAAGGTTTTACATGGGGAGTGGCCGGAATGAACCGCGAAGACATAATTCAAGAGATGATCCGTAGTGAGGAAAGATACAAGCAGTCCCTCGCTGATCTCAAAGCCTTTGAATTTCGGATGGCGGTGATCATGATCATTGGTGGCTCATTCCTGCTTGGCGGTTCAATCAGCTTTCTTCTGTATAAGGTGATGCAATGACCGACGATCTTGTGAAGCGGCTGCGTGAAGTAGGCAACAAAAACGGCTTAATGTATGCGGACTATGATACGACCATAGAAGCCGCCGACCGCATTGAGGCGTTGAAAAAAGAACGTGATGAATGGAAACTCCGCACAATGGCAGCAATGCACTTTGTTCCAGACAACGTGACATTCGGTGAAATTCGCAACATTCGCGCCGCACTAGGGGAGAAGAAAGATGGATAAGGAGCAAGACGATCTGACGCTTGTCTATATGTGGGCCTACAAGCAGGCCAAGCAAGAGTACAAAGATCGCATTGACGAACTAGAAGCGGCGCTGCTGGAGATCACGAAAACTGCGCCGTTTGGACATCCGCAAGAAATTGCCCGCGCCGCACTAGGGGAGAAGAAAGATGGATGAGGATCGGTTTTCAAAAGGTCCAATGGCTGCACTTGATCCAGCTAAATACTGGGAAGCCCAAGCATCCATGTGGCATGAGAACTACAAAGAAGCTATGGCGCATGAAGAAGAAGCTCGTCGCTATAAGGTAGCTCTAGAGCGAATACGTGACTCTGGCTATGGCACAAAGGAACGCATCCGTTTGATTATTATGAAAGCACTAGGGGAGAAGAAAGATGGATGATCTTGAAGTAGTGCCAACGGATACGCTGAATAAGATGTTGGAGATGCAAATCCGTATTGAGCAACTGGAAACGGCGCTGCAAAGAGCAAACGCAACTACTGAAGAATACGAGCGCAAGTTCTATCTTGGAAGCGACCGCATTGAGCAACTGGAAGCGGCATATGCCCAACAGCAACAGGTCTGGAGCGATGCAATCGCCCGTGCGGATTGTTATGAAGCGGCGCTGCGGAAGATTGCCGCCATTGAAGATGAGGTTATCAATGTGCCAAAGACAGAAGAGGGGGCGCATCTTTGGACATATCTTTGGACAGCTTTAGATATGTGCTTTGAGCTTTCTGAAGCCGCACTAGGGGAGAAGAAAGATGGATGATCTTGAAGTAGTGCCAACGGATACGCTGAATAAGATGTTGGAGATGCAAATCCGTATTGAGCAACTGGAAACGGCGCTGCGGGAAATCTGCGATGGCCCGCGTGATGCTGACAAGTCTTATGCAGAGTTGTTTGCAGAAGTGTGTTGGGAAGCCCGCGCTGCACTAGGGGAGAAGAAGTGAGAAAACCTCCGCATTTGGGTGTAATTGGGTAGGTTTTCGGGTGTTATGAAACGGCTAACAACAGCACCAAAAGTATGCAATCGGCAACAACTTGGGATGTATGCGAAAGGGGACAAAAATGAGCAGCGATATTTGTGTTCAGCTACGAGAGCGCGGCGAGGATGTAGCGGCAGACTTTATTGAGAGACTTGGCAAACGCTTTGTGGATGAGGAACGAAAGTGTTTAATTTTGGAGCGGGCTTATTCACAACAGCAAAAGGTGTGGAGTGAGGCAATTTCGCGACGGGATAAGCTAGAGGCATTATTTCCTGCCATTCTGGAATACCTAGAACAGGAAGCAGATGTAATTGACGGGGGAAACGGTATTCCAAGTCCAAATACTGCAATGTCATTGCTGGTATGGACTCGTCATGCTCTTGAAGAGGAGGGGAAAAATGACTGACAAAAAAGAACCGATCTACGCAAAGGCACCAGGCCAAGGGAAGAAGCCTATGATTATGAGAGCCTTGGCGCAGTCGGTTGGACGCAGAGCCCAGACTGTCAAGGTCACGCTACCTACGCTCAAATCTATGGAAGAGAAGAAATGAGCGGCCCTCTTATCATTCTTGTCGGCTTCATCTATGCCTACGTGGCTGTGGACCAGTACATGAATGGTAACACCGGCATGTCCATCGCTTACGCAGGATATGCCTTTAGCAACATTGGACTATGGATGCTGGCAAAATGACTGGAGCCCAAATCATCGCAGCCGTCTTCGTCTTTCTTGTGCTTGTATACCTTGCGGCACTGGCAATCATTTTCGTATGGTTCTCGAAGGCAATGGAAGAGGACTGGGAGGATGGCGACCCCGGTCCCAAATGGGGAAAAGATCATGACAGAGGAAGAGATTGAGAACCTGATCTACCGGCTAGATGTCAGTCTCAGGAATGATTGGGGGGTGACCAAAGATGAACGATCACGGATGCGGGCGCTCTTATACGAAAGCAGAGATGCAATCAGAAAGCTATCAAACGAAAAACAGCAGCCCGTTCGTAAGGTTCCTGTTCGCCCAGATGCAGGCTGACGGAATCACAGAAGCTGAACTGGCACGACGCACTGGCATAGCACCGGCAACAATCCGAGGCTGGAAGACGCGCGTGACACCAAGGCTGATGGACATGGAAGCTGCTTTGAACGCCGTGGGTCATGAATTGATTATCGGTGTACGGAGAGATTTGAAGCCTTCCGTAAACAATGTTGTCCAGCTACGTTTGGTCCGAGGTGACAAATGAAGTGCATGACATGCAAGTTTGCGACTGACAAAGACAAGGGCGCATTGAAGTGCCAACGCTTCCCGAAGGCGGTGATCGTTAGCCGGGAGTATTGGTGCGGTGAATATAATGAGGGGACCAATGAAATACGAACTGATAAAAGACCTACCGGCAAGCGACTATCACAAGATCGAAGCGTTCTCGGCGTCAACAGCTAAGATATGCCTGCGGTCTGCGGCTCACTTTGCGGCATCGAAAGAGACTGTCAAAGAGCCAACAGAAGCGATGAAGATCGGGACTGCTGTCCATACAGCGATTCTGGAGCCGCATCTGTTTGATAGTGAAATCGCTATAATGCCCAAGTTCGACAAGAGGACGAAGGCTGGCAAGGAAGGCGCGGAGCAATTCGAAAACGATAACGTCGGCAAGACTGTAATCGACTGGTATCAGGGCGAGCGGGTCAAGAGCATTGCCGAGTCTGTGAGGGGACATGAGTTCTTCAAGACCTACGTCAGAGACGGGGATGCAGAGGCAACGATGCTTTGGGGACAGTACGGCCTCCAGTGCAAAGCCCGTGTTGATTACCTTGCGGGTCGGACCATCTTCGATGTCAAAACCTGCCAAGACGCAAGTCCTGCGGGGTTCGCAAAGCAAGTTGCTAGTTTCGGCTACCACATGCAAGCGGCGCACTACGCGATGGGGTTCAAGCGTGTACGCGGTGAGATGCTGGATCGCTTCGTCTTCATTGCGGTGGAGTCAACTTATCCGCACATGGTCGGCATCTATACGCTCAACGTGGAAAGCCTGAAGGCTGGACAGACAGAACTTGGCAAGGCCGCCCGGATATATGCACACGCCATGAGCGAGAAGCCGGAACTCACCTACTCCAAGCGAGTGGTCGAGATCAGCATCCCGCAGTGGGCTATGCCTGAACCGTTCGAGGGCAAGTGATGGAACAGGCAAAGGTCATCGAGTTCATTGAGACTGAGCGCGTGAAGCAGGGCATCTCTCTGCGTCAGATCGGCAAGCTGTCTGGGCTGTCTCATGCGACATACCAGTCAGCCCTGCGGCTCAATCGTGGCATGACGCTGGAGTCGATCTGCAAGCTCTTGGATGCTGTTGGCTATCGTTTGAAGGTTGAGAAGAGATGATCCTCGCAATCGATCCAGGAGCTAAAGGTGCTCTGGCTTTCTTCAACATGGAGAAGGGCACGCTCGACATCGTGGACTGCCCGACTGTGGAGGTGAAACGTGGAGCAAAAGTCAAAACGGAAATCTCTCCGCAGATGGTTGCCGGTATCATCGCCTCGCGATCCCCGACACTTGCCATTCTTGAGAAGGTGGGCGCGATGCCAGGTCAGGGGGTCTCAAGTATGTTTCAATTTGGCAGGGGCGTTGGAATGTACGAGGGAGTGCTGGCTGCGCTGCAAGTACCTGTCACCTTCGTCGCGCCCCAAACATGGCAGAAAGCTCTGAACCTCAGAGGCGGTAAGGACGGCAATAGAGCAAGGGCAGCGGAACTCTATCCAGCTTACGCGAACTACTTCGCAAAGAAGAAAGACGATGGCCGTGCTGATGCAGCACTCATGGCCTATTGGGGAGCATCGAGATGAGACTGACAACGAAAGAAATCGACGAAGCGGACATGCTGGCAGAGCAGTTCTTTGAAGAGCTGGACGGTCGTGAACTCACAGTCGTCGGCCTTGCTGTTCTCATGGTCTCTGCTGGCTTCATCCTTCGCATCGCTAACACTAGGGAGGAAGCCCTCGCTGGAATGGAAAACCTGATGAAGGACATACAGCTTTCGATAGACGATACGTTTCCAGAGGATGATACGTCTATCAACTAATCCCGGCCACGGGGCTCAGTGGCAATTAAGAAGGAACTATGGAAATGGCACTTGGTTTTAGCACTGAAACGTCTTCGGGCGGCAGCAAGTTTCTGCCGGTGATTAAGTTCGACGCGAAGGCAGGGGAGTTCATTGCAATCAACCGCACTCCCGGCGAAACGACTGGTACGTGGGACAAGGAAGAAGTAGAGGTCGCTCTCCCGACAAAGGTCGTGATCGACATGGCTGGCCTTGAGGTCGGCTGGATCAGCTTCGCTCCGTCCTACTCTTGTGTGATGGTACAGGCTGGCGAGAAGCTCCCTCCGCAGCCCTCCGCAGAACACAAGCACAGCGTTCGCATCAAGATGTTCTTCAAAGAGCATGGCCTACGTGAAATGACGCCGACATCGAAGACAGTTCTTCGCGCCGTCGATCAGCTTCACGATGCCTATCTGGCTGGTGCGGCAAAGAACCCAGGCAAGATGCCTGTCGTGACAATCCACGGCACCGAGACGAAGAAGGTATCGACCCCGCAGGGCGAGCTTCGCTTCAAGGTTCCGAAGTGGGAGATTACTGGCTGGACTGAAGCTCCCACGGCCTTTAGTGGTCAGGAAGAAAAGCCCGCTCCGAAGCCGAAGGCCAAGCCTGCCCCAGTTGAAGAAGAAGGCCTGGACGAGTTCTAAGCCATAAAAGTCGAGGCCGCCATTCCGGGAGCGCATGGAATGACGGCCTCATAACCGCGAGAGGGGAGAACTACGCGGCCATGTCAGACATTAATATAATTCAGCCTACAATGCCACTACCGCTGGCTGTCGCCATTGGCGGTATGAGAGACACATCCCTCAAGGTCCATAATTTTACGTGGGCCACATTCAAAGACCGCCTGAAGAAGCCCCAGATCGGTGGCAAGGACGGCTCCTACTACATTCGTGGATCAGAACTGCGCCAGCCTCGGCGCGCTGATGACAATCTCCTGTCGGCCAAGACGATCATTCTGGACGGCGACTCCTCTGTCGATCCTGAGACCGGCGAGATCACTCCAGGCGCTCCCGATCTGCATTTGGTGGCTGGCGCTCTCAAGGAGATGGGCATCACGTTCTGCGCCCATACGTCCCACAGCTTTGTCCCCGGCAAGCTCTGGAAGTACAGGATCATCATACCGGCAGACATACAGGACCAAAGGGCTCTGGATGCGTCGGTCTCTTGGCTGATCTCCCAGCTTCACGCTCGCGGCATCTGGCTGGCTGACGTAACTGAGAACCATCGCTGGTCCCAGCCATGGTACTCGTCGCGCGTCAGCGACCGTGAGGCCCTGAAGGACTTCCTGTTCGTTGAGCATGATGCCGACAGCTTCCCGCTCCAGAAGGCCATGGATGCCCTACGGCTGGCAGAGAAGCAGGCTGAGAAGGAAGAGCAGGCTCGGCGCTCACAGGTCGTCCAGCAGCGCCCAGAGGGCAATATACAGGCGTTCAACAAGGCCTTCACTCTGTCTGATGCCAGATCGACGCTGGAGAGGGCTGGCTATCGATTTGGGTACTACGACAAGGCGAACAATTCCTACCGCTTTATGCGCCCCGGCTCGGAGACCAAGACCTACGGCGCTGTCCTGTTCCAAGGAGCGATGGGCGATTGGTGTACATACAGCCATCACGGAAGTGCTGACCCCCTGTCCTCGCGGGTATGCGATCCGTTCGAGCTTGTGGCTGTTCTTCAGCATGGCGGTGATCTGAAGGCTGCTGCACGGGCTCTGTTCCCGAAGGAGAAGTCGGTCGTTGAGAAGTTGCAGGAGAGGGCGCAAAAACAATCCCCCCCTCCTGAAAATACGATTTCAAAACCGGGTAAAATCGATTTTGGTCCCGGAGAAACTTTGCCTGAAGAAGCTCCCGTCTCTCCCTCTATCCCTCTTCCCTCTGCCCCTACGCCACCCAAGCGCGTGTCCCTTATCCCATGGGCAGACTTGCGCGACGAACCTGTCAGGTGGCTTGTCGATGGATTGATTCCGGCGGCTTCTTTCGCTGCCATATTCGGCAAGCCTGGATCGTATAAGAGCTTCGCTGCCCTGTACCTTGGGGCGATGATTGCGACAGGGCGTGAGGCGTTTGGGCGAGCCACGACACAAGGCCCCGTGATTTACATTGCTGGCGAAGGCGGGGCCGGTCTCAAAAGACGCCGCGATGCGATCATGCGCCAGCATGGCTTGCCACAAGACGCGCCTGTCTATTTCATCAAGGCTCAACTCAACCTGGCGACAACCCTGGAGGATCGCGACGCCTTGCTTGCGGAGATTCGCGCAATCGGCGTCAAGCCAGCGCTTGTGGTGATCGATACCTTTGCGCGCATGACCGCCGGGATTGAGGAAAACAGCGCCAAAGACGTGGGGGCCGCTATCGCCATCATGGGCTCCATAGAGCAAGAAACGGGCGCGGCGGTCTTGATTGTTCACCATAGCGGAAAAGCCCAAGATGCGGGAATGCGCGGGTCGAGTGCACTCCTGGCGGCTGTTGACGCCGAATTGCATTGTGAAAAGCTCACGCCGGAAGGCTCGAGCGACCGCATGGGCCGCATCAAGATCACAAAAATGAAAGATGGCGAAGATGAACTACAGCTTGGTTTCAGGATGCACGTTGTCGGGCTTTCAGATATTGATCCTTCGCAGACTTCGCTTGCATTAGAGCCCGTGTCTGAGGATGAAATTGCGGGGCTTAGGGCGCCTTCGCGCGTCAAGTTAAACGCAGATGCGGTCAAGATGATGGAAGCCCTGAAAAAGGCAATTGCGGAGGAGGGACAACCTATCCCATCAGATAGAGCCCCAAGGGGGACGAAAGGCGTCACAGAGAACCTTTGGCGTGAATACTGGAAGATGATGACAAACAAAAAAGGCGGCACAGAACGCACGGCATGGTCGCGCGCATACGAAAAGCTCGAGGAAGCCCGTATGTTCGGTTTTTGGGCAGATTATGTTTGGATAACCAAAGAGCCGGAGACGTTCACGCCCCCGGCTCAAAAGTCTCAGGCATTGGAAACATACGACGACATTCCATTCCCATAATTCGCCAATGCTTGCCTGATGCGCGCTTCCGCTCCTAAGGGGAGAGGATGCGCGCGTTGCAGATCACACCATCGCCGCACAAGTCTAGGATTTACCCCTGCAAGGCGGGCAAAAGCATTTTGTGTTAGGCCATGGTAATCAAGCAATGTGCGGAAATCAGACGGCGTCATAGCCTATGCTCCCATTGCGATTGCGAAAGTCCAAACAAGCGCGACAACCAAGGCCGCTACGGTCAATTCTATGATTGTGTTAAGCATCTTCTTCTTCCCCTTTTTCTTCCGCATATGTGTCGATCATGTGCTCCGCAATTTCGCGCCAGTCGACTTCTGCAATGAACGCCATGGCATAGTCTAAGGCGAGGCTTTCGCCAGCTTGCTCCAAAATATCTATGCAGTACCCCTTCAAATAATCGGCGAGTTCAACCTTATCCAGCTTGTGCCAGCCCATTTCACGAGGGTCGAGGCCGTCGATCATTTCAAGGTTCACTCGCCAAGTGGCGTAGCTATTCCAGCCGCAATACGTGATCATTGTGTTTCCCCATCTTTGAACGTAACAAACATGACCGTGCATGAGCGATAAGGCCGGAACTCGATCATATCGCCGTGCTTATAGGTCCGGCCCCGAACGCCTGTCAGGCCCATCTTGGCCTTGGCAAGTTTCATTAGTTCCCGCTCATAGGTCCGATTGGCCTTGCAGTAGTTTGTCCCGCCGTCGTACCCATAGCGCGTCAATTCCGGCATCGTGACAGAGGCGCGCTTAACCCAAGAGTAGTTGGCCTCGCCTCCGAAGGTGTCGGTGTATTCTATCGTGTAGTTGTGCATGGTGTTTCCCCTGTCTTTTGCGTTGCTTTCACATGTTCAGCCCATTTGTCCGCCAGCTCTGCCATCCGCAGGAGATCAGCGCGCGCATCTGATTTGCCCTTTGCGTTTCCGTTCTCCAAAACTAAGGCGATGATATTGGCCGCAGCATGCCAAGATGGTGTGATGTCGATGGTCTTCATGGTCATTCTCCATTTTCCTGGCGAATTACGCGCATTGCGTCTTCAAACCCCTGACGGAATCCTTCGCGGTAAATCTCTTTATCTTTTGGAGCCGAAAACCACTGATTAGCCATGTGGCGGTCAATTTGAAATTGGAGTTGCTCTTCGCGAAATGCCGCAACTTCTTTCCAGTCTTTCATGTCCATTGTCATTCCCCTTAAATTGCACGAACTGAGTATTGATAGCCGTCGTGTTCGTTTTCGTCAGTCAGTTGCTCCGCTGCGCTTTTTGCCATGCGGATATCGTCAAATGTTGCGACAACTTGGTCCGTGTTTAGTTCGAAAACTTCATACATGGTCATTCCCCTTAAGCTTTCATGCCTGCGGCATAGTGCGAAAACAGTTCGGCATATTTCATGGTCTTGACGCTCACGC
>Ga0315899_10000764_pt1 | contig 38397 bp, 29 predicted proteins | sample LakEriMetagenome_2_FD_203518 | JGI IMG/M metagenome (GOLD analysis project Ga0315899, IMG submission 203518) | Freshwater fungal communities from buoy surface, Lake Erie, Ohio, United States - Buoy 4 MA112 | ecosystem: Environmental > Aquatic > Freshwater > Lake | place: USA: Lake Erie, Ohio...
TAGCCTCAGCGTCAATGTATTTCGTTATATACTTCAAACCTGCGGACTTAATCGCAGAATTAATCGCTTGAGCTCTACGGACTGAATGAATAATATCAATAACATTATAACCCCACATTTGAACTTGGTTAAATCTCTCAACCTCATTCGCGAGTTTCAACATACTCTCTTTTTGTTTTATATTTTCACTTGGTCTAAGTGTTTTAGAAACACGTTTAATATCAATATTTAACGCTTTACAACGTTCAAATATCCAATACCAGTCAAAGTTTGCTGAGTTGTAACCTCCAATAATACTTGGTTTTAATTCATCTATAATGTTAAAAAACTCTACAAGACCTCTACGTTCATCGTCTTCATTAGAACACTCAATCACCTTACGGTAACCTTTATTTGTTTTAATTCCAATCATAAATATACGACCATCTTTAGGTTCTAAAGCGGTCGTCTCAAGGTCAAATACAAATCTTGTGATATCATCGTAAGATTCATATCCTTTAAATAATCTTTTTTCTCTTGAAATGAGGTATTGTTCTACCGGTGGTAATATCAATATTTTATCTTTGGTTCTTTCACCCCAAGGGTCTACACCACCATCACGGAAAAATTGAATTAATGAACGATAACCCTTTAATGATTTAACCATATATTTTAAACCATTTTCAAGTCTATCATTGGATTCTCCATTTTCATCAGTAGTTCTTAAACGTTCAATAAGGATACCGTGTTTGGACATACCTTCTTTTTGTTGGGCTTTTGACGATTGATAAAAATTTAAACCACGTAAATCACCAACCCACGCAAATGATGTGAATGTATCTTTTCTAATTTCTTTACCTTTTCCTGGGATTTCTTTGACTTTATAGATGCAGTCACCTGCGTAGTCAAACTCAATAGCAACGATGTGTTCTTCAGGGTCGTTCCCTTCCAAGAACGACTTAATTTCTTCTTCGTTTATCATATAATTAATTTATAATGGTTTATTAGCAATCACCACTTTGGTGACGTTTACCTTACTACAAATAATTATAAGATAGTCTATCTATAAAATCAAATGATTATTTTTGATTAACTAAACGATAATTTGTGTATACTCTAAGTAATGAATTATCATATTTTTTTAATAAATCATTTTTAATATTGATAGATTCTATAATAGTAAACGAAGTAGCATTTTCAAAACTTTCAGTCCAAACATCGTTCTCAAACGAAACCAAAAAGTTATTATCAGTTAATCTTTGTATTTTTCTAGCCATATTAATATAAATAAATTGTGATTGGTGTATAATATAAAAGGTTATCAGAAAACTCACCAAGGAAAGGGTCTATTGTTATTAATACAACATTACTTGATTGAGCATCAGTAAAAAATAAAAATTGTGGTAATGTTAAATTAAAATCATATGGTGGTGTTTGTTGTGTAAAACATTGAGTCAAAGGTGCTTTAAATTCTTGTTCATCTGTTAACGTATAAAAAATAAACAATCCAGGAGCACCACTTGGATTTGCTTCAACACCAACTTCAAAACCTAAACTGTTTTCTAACACATTCATAAAAAAGTCACCTAATGAAACTAATGTACTTCCATTACTCCATATTACATTAGGGTCACCAACACCTGTTCCTGTTGCAATAAAAACACAACCTGTAGTATTAATCTCACCAAAAATAACATCGGCAATAGGTGAAAAATCATCACCCGTTTGATAATCATTAATTGTATATTGTTCACCCGGTATTAATCCACCTATTGGTGGTTCAGTAGATGTTATAGAACCTGTTTGAAACAATTGAGCTCTAAACACTTTAGAAGGCTGAATATCCCCATATTTTAAATGGAAAGTTTGACCATTTAATTCATAAGGTATAGCTAAATTAGGGTCTGTGCTAGCACTATAATTTAATTCTGATATTGTTTTTCCTGTTAACATTATATTTTTGTTTATAAATATTAGTTTTATTTAAAATTTTAAAAAGAATCCTTCCATTACCGAAATATAATAACCTTCATTTGTAATAAATGGGTTATCTAATTGATTTTGGATATTAGGTGTTGGTGTCGGTGTTGTGGTCGGTGTTGGTGTAACTGTATTTGTGGGTGTCATACTTGGTGTAACACTTGGTAATGTAGTAGTTGTTGTTGTATAGTTTGGTGATTGTGTTATAATTGGTGATGTGGTTGTCGTTGTTGTATAGTTTGGTGATGGTGTCGGTGTACATACAGGACAACTTGGACAAGGTGTTGTAGTTGTTGTAGTAGTATAAGGACCGTTAACACAACAAGGAAATTCTGACACATAACAACTTTCATATGGTAAATCATCAGCAATAAATGATTCTTGAACGTATATGTTTAATTTTTCTCTAATTGGTAGAATTATAGTACCATCATCACTTCTTAATAAGAATTGACCTTCATATTTACCAACCCTATTAGTATCTTTAGACGTGAATTGATAATAAATATAATATTCAGGTTCTTGATTTGGGTCTAAAAAAGTTTTTTCCACAAAACCAGCAGGTCTAGTACTAATTTTTGGAACACCTGTATCTGTATCAACCATTGAAAAGAAAATAGCCGATAACTCAATAGTCTTCATAAAACTATTGTAATCACTTCTACCGTCTTTAACAACTTGTAATTTTAATAATGGTAATGTCGCATTTTTTTTTATGAAAAAATCCATCTATTGTTTTTATATATAAATAGTTCTTTTTTAAAAAAACAAAGGGGTCGATTTAGACCCCTTTTAACTTTCTTTTCTTAACCCCCTATCATAATGGTCAAATCTATTATGTTCGGTTGGTGTTAATAGTAATAAACCAAAATTTAAATTACCTTTTTTAAGTTCTTGATACATATGACTCATCCACGTTTGTTCGTAAGGATGTGCCCAAGTTGTCTCTAAAAACATTTTTCTACTACCTGATTTTGAAACAATTTGAGGCCAGTTACAATAATAAATTTCACCTGTAACATACGGTAATTCATCGTATATTTTAATGTTATTATATTTAACTTTAGGGGCATTTGGGTCAGTTCCTATTTCGGGTAATTTAGAATAGTCAGGCCAAAATTGTTCTCTAACTGTTTGGGGTACATTATACCAAGACCATTGTGTACTATTGTCACCAAAAAATTCTGTAAAGTTTAATTTAAGAAAATCAAAATTTTCTCTCTCAACAATATTAACTGATTTTTGATATAAGTTATTAACTTTTCTATTGAACCCATTTCTACAAACACCTTCTTGTGGGTAGAAGAACATATCATCTTCAAAGAAAAACATATACTCTAAATCTGATTTTTCAAAATGTTCAGCAATCCATTGTCTACCACCACAAATACCTAAATTTTCCATTTTAATATGTTCAAACCCATACTTTGTACAAATCTCACTATACTTAGGTGTTGTTGTTAAATCTGTTGAATTATCTAACAATATCTTTCTTGGTTTATTAATAAAATCAGTGTCATACGCTAACATTGAATCTATCAATGTTTGTAATTGATTTGGACTATTAAATCCGATAACATATAAACCAACGTTATTTTTATTTTTAGTGATATAGTTAGTTGACGGACTTATTTGATTATTTGTAGGTAATGACTTGTTAAGTTTTTCTTTAACTACTATATTATCATTTTTTAAATCTTCAAAAAATTTAGATAATAATCCGTTATTTTCAATTTCAATATAATTTACTAACTCAGGATAACGATATATCATAATAGAAAATAAACTTTCTTCAGTACCCATATACCCTTTATTAAGGGTGTCAGTTAACAATGAATAATATATTGAATTGATATTTGTTATATCATTTTTTGGTCCACCAAAAAATCCACCTCTACCAACAATATTTACATTGTCACCGGCATATTCGTTTAATTTAGTAATATCAAAACCATGAATTTCGGTATTAGTTTCATAAGGGAATGTAATAAATGTAAATTTACTAATATATTTGTCTATCTTATCTAAAACTTTATCGTGAGTAAAATAACCAGGATGTACTGTATTAACAATACCCGCATCTAACCAAAATAAATAATCAGAATTAAATTTATCCATAATTTTAGCATCGTGTAATAAAAACATTTTGCTCATAACCAATGGATTATAGAATTCTAAAGTTGCTTGTGTAGATTCTCTTAACCAACCAACTTGAGATAACCAATTTTCATCCGTTCTTATTTTTTGAATTAATTGATTGTAGTCATTGTTAATAAACCAATCTTTATTTCTTAAAATAAATTGTGTGTTGGAAACATCCCTTTTTGACATTACGAACTCTTGGAGTTTATCGTCCCCAAAAATTATCATGTTTTCTTCTATATCAAGTAATTGACCAAATTTATCAAGATAATGGGACATTGACCTTGCCCAATCATTTGATAATTTATCTCTACCGATATCCCATAAACCTGTTACAATAGTTGTTTTATTCATATTATGATATTTAATTTTTTATTTTACACACCCACACTACTTGTGTGAATTCATCTGACATAAACGGTGACAAGTTGTTCTCAATACAACAGACCTCAATATCAGAATCTTGAATTTCTAACCAATTCCATATTTTATTAACAATATTATTATTAAAATAATCAACATTAGGACCGTAATCGTGAGCCATAATGATGTCACCCGGCTTTAATAACTTTGATAATAAATTAAATTCGTGTTTTTTTTGACCACCATCACATAAAACTATTGTTGTACCATCTTGTTGGATGTAGTTTTTAATTTCGGTTTCATTAAGTATACTTGAATATCCGGGACCAAAAATATTTTCAATACGGACCTCTAAGTTATTATTGGTTTCCATATACTCAAATAATGAATGTTTTTCAGTAACATCATAACTAATAAATTTAGTATTTTCCATTGACATAGAATTTAATAAATTTCGTAGTAATAACGTCAAACCACCAAAAGCGGTCCCTATTTCTAAAATTTGTTTAGGATTTGTTGTGTTGAATAGTTCTTTAAATATTGGAGATATATTTTCATGTTGTTGAGTCATTATCCCCTCATACAAAAACCAACCTTTTAATTCTTCCATATGTTTTTACAAAAAAATTAAAGGATTTATATAAATAGTAAATTAAAATCTCAAACAGAATGTGTTATAAATTACCGTACTTTTCAAAGTATTCATTAATTCTATTAACATCTTTTGTAACAAAATAATTACCGTCAAAAAATTCAAGATTTTTTTTATGATTTTCTAAATCAATATTTCGTTGTTCATAATGGTCACCTCCGGTTACTACAGGGTGTTCAATATCAATTAAGAAATTAAATTGATTTGTGGATGGTAAAAATTGTTTAACTGCATTATAATGACCATCAGTATAAATTACTTCAGGATTAAAACCATCCGATAAATCAATTATTTTATGATGTATTATTGGAAAACAACTAGTTGGACTATCATTACTTATTGATACGATATGTTTAACTTTTCTTAAATTTTCAATTAAGTTATGATGATTAAGAATTCTAATATCATCATTTAAAAACGTTATAAAATATGAATTACTAAGTTTATAACCTTGATTTAAAAATGTCGGTAATGATGCGTATCCTGTTAATCTATCGTCAATAATAAATTTAATATCAAAATCAAATTTATCCGATAATATTTGATGTGAATTATAATCGTCAGTATCTAATCTAACAACAACCTCAACATCATCCTTATGGTTTTTAAAAGTTTCTGAAATATTATTTAATGTATTTTTTAACATTTCATATCTACCTCTTGAAGGTAATATAATTGACAATATCTTTTTTTTCATAATTTAACTATATGGTGGAAAATACCTTGATTTATTATCAACATTAGTTTGGTTATAAGTATTGGCAAAAAATAAAAAATTTGAGAACCATCCACAAATCCTCATAATTTTTTCCGATTTAGATATTGCGTACATTTCAAAAACAACTTCATTCATATAGTTTAATAATTCATCATCACTCAATCCTAATCCTCTAACTCCAGAATGGTCTACTAAATAATTAAAATCGTTAAAATAAAGATTATCAAATTTTTCATTTCTCAGAATTTCTTTCATTTTATCAAATTGACTGAAAAATAAAATAGACTTATCTTTATGTTCTAAAATAAATTGTTTAATCCAATTTAAATTTTTAGTAATTTCATCATCTTGATTACTTAGTTCAAAAGGTCTATAATGGATAACATAAAAATTATCAGGATAATTTGATAATTTAGTTTCACAATATTTAGTAGTTTCTTCAGTTAACATTGATATTTTAGGTAAATCATCTCTAGTTTGCCATAATATAAAATTCTCTAAATTATCCACACCATCAACTTTTTCATCAACATAAACATAATAAATTTTTGAATTATCAAGTATTAATTCACAAGTATCTCTTTCTGGAAAATTACCTAATGCAGGATTAAAACTTCCTGTTGAATCAATTACCAAATCATCAATTAAATCAAAATTTAATATTTTACCAAAAATATCTCTATCATACGAATCCATTTTATATGGATTTAAAGTAAAGTCCACATACGCTTTAACAGTATACCCTAATTTTTTTAATTGTTCTTGTGTTACATATATTCTGTATAATACATCATAAGTACTTCCAAAACCAGCGTTAAAGTTTGATGTTATATATGCTTTCATTCGTAATTTAAAATGTCGTGCCAAACCATATATAATGGTTTAGGTTTATTACAACTTGGTTCCCAAAGTTCAAAATGATAATGGTCGTGTTCATTTGTTGCGTAAACATCAAATGTAAATGGTATCATAATATCTTTATTCTCATCGTGAGCAACTTTCATTATAGCCTCCTCAGTACATAGTACTTTTTTATCCATAACTTTTTCACAAGTTTCCCAAAAACTCTTTAAATAAGATTTCATTGAATTAGTGTCTCCACCTATCAAACCACCAATAGGGTACGGTCCTAAAAACCCGTAATCTAATATATTATTTTCTTGATAAAAACCATAACCAATTTGCGGTCCGTTACTTGTTAAACTAGCAACTTTACCGTCACAAATTTTATTTAGTTTGTCAAATATTTTAGTATTTAATAAATTTGTAAAATCGTATTGTGTAATTTCTTTATCAGCCCAAACAGGTCTTGTAACACCTATGTGATATTTTTTATCACCATACGGAACACAATACATCCAAGGGAAAATACCTGGGTGTTGTAAACCACAATCAATCCAATAAATTCTATCACAATCATCAAGTTCTTGTTCTAACGCTTGGAACTTACCCCACATAATTTCAGGTCCTCTACCACTTAAATCAGTATCAAAATTAACATCCCTAATTTCACTAATTTGTTTATGATATTTCATATCACTTAATTCAAGTAATTTAATTTCCAAATTAGTTAAATTATTATTTTCTTTTAAATCTAACAATTCTTGTTCATTTCTTTTATGTGTGTAACATATGATAGGATAATCAATTCCTTTACAATGACTAATTAGAGACCCTTGATATCTAGTTTTTAAAGATGTTCTCGTACTTTGGAATGGATACCCTTCAGCATCCATCCAATACGCAGTTATAATTTTAGTTTTCATATTAATTTTGTGTTAAAATCTTGTGTGTAAATCACCCGTTTTAGTGTAGAAATAAAAACAATCACTCATTAGTCTAAGCATTCCGTCATAAGAATATTTCATATCGGCTTCTAAAATTGAAATACCAATCTCAAATCCGTCAGGGTAATTTCTAATGTTATTAGCAATACTATACCATAAAAATTGTTCCCATCTTTGAACAAAGAATCTAAATTTCGCGTTATTTTTAAATACTAAAATTTGTTCATTCACACAGTGAGCGTCGTCCCATTTAGTATGTTCAAACACATCATAATCAAATAATTTTTCTCTAAAAAAACTTTGGTCAGGATTTTGTTTATGTGTTCCAATTGGTGCTGGACGTTCAAATAGACAATCTAAATTGTTTTGTTCCATATGGTCAAACATATTTAATATTTTTTGCTCGTCAAAACCTTTCCACACACCCCAATCACCATCAGTGAATATAATATAATCGTGATGTACATCAGGATTTTGTTTCTCAAAATCAATTATGTGTTTAAGGGATAAACATTTTAAATTTAAATGAAAATCAAAACCACCACCAGTACAATTTAATGAATATGGTTTTATTATATTTGTGTGAATTCTATCACCTTGATTTAACAACTCTTCATTAGTTGTTGTAATAAACAAATTACAATGTTGAGTTTTTTCTCTTAATTCATTGTAAAATTCTTTAGTTTTTGATTCATACGGTTCATTTACCGCTAACGTAGTAAAACAATACTTCATACTTTATAAATTTAATTCATTTAAAAATCTTAAACACTCCTCACCACTAGGAACTGTTGGTTTATCATTTTCATCTAATTGCATACCGATGAAAAATTTTTTATCGTCTCTAGGGATGTAAGTTTCTCTTTTATCAAACCCAAAATATGTTATTGAATTAGGGTTAATATTTTGAATATATTGATATAAGATTTCTTGGTCGTCACCCCATCTTAATTCCGACTTAGATATAAAGTCGTTCATATGTGTCTCAAAGTCAACTATTTTACCTTTAATACCAAATAAACCACTTGGTACAGGAGCATGCCAAGGATGGTCTCGTATTATAAAATACTCAGTACCTTCATCTAACCATCTATTAATATAATCAACTTCTCTTACCGATACTCTACTATCCAAATCTCTTGATAACGTAATATTATTATCAAAAAATGATAGATACCTCCAAAAATAAGGAAATGATAATGAAGGTTTACCGCCCACAACAACATCAGAGACATCAATAACTGTTGCACCTTTTTTTGATAATTCATCAATTTTGTCTAAATTAGTTAAATTTGGGTGGTAATAAATAACTGTTTTCCAATCAGGTAATAATAAGTTGTTAACTTCAATATTTTTTTCGGCACCAACGTAATACTTATCTTCATACCCAAATAAACTATAAGATATTATTTTTTCCATACTTAATCGTTAATAATTTTATCTAAAAATTCTAATATATAATCTTCATTAAAATATATAGGTAATTTATTTTCTTTGAAAATAGGTTCTTCAAAATAAGATTTTAATTTATTATTATCATTGTAAACCTCATCTAAATAATTTACTAATTCGTCAATAGATTCAAAGTCGTGAGCATTAATAAATGACTTAGGATTAAAACCTTCTTCTTCTATAAATTTATTACCGTAAAAAATAGGTATTGAGTTTGATGCGTATGCGTGAATTATTTTTTCTTGTGTTAAATAGTCAGTGTTAGTATATTGATATGCAATATTGAAAACAGAATCTGAAAAAAAGTTAATTTTATCTCTATATGTTAAACCATCAATTTTACCCATATAATCAGGGTTAGAGTAGTTATGGTATTTATGTGGATTTAAACCTTCTTCATCTTTTATTGTTGCCCTCCAAGGACCTGACGATTTTATCCAATGTTTTTCCATTATTTTATCAAATAAAATTTCTCTATCAGGATTATGACTTGCTTGAACAATACTACAAAAATGTTTTTTATTTTTGATAATTTCATCAAAATTTCTGGTATCTGTTAACCAACCAAATTCTGTGTCAAACATACCACCCTCATTATGTAAAACAAAGGCGTCAAGTACTAAAGTTGGAAATCTTAAATATCTTTCGTGATTAATATGTTCATAACCTAAACAATAATAATTGTTCCCTTTATTTAAATGTGAATTGAAGTCCGGTCTCGCTTCACCACTTAGAAATATTTTCTTAACCGAATCATCATACTCGTGAATACCTTTTACAATATCATTTGTGTAGTAATCAAGTTCATTCTCCCTATAAAATTGATTGGTATAAAATACTAAATCAGGGTTTTTAGAATCTATTACTACATTATATTTTTTTGATAAAATTTTATGGAAAAAATTTAACCAAGAAAAATTACCAACACCTGGGAAACTTGCTCTTGAAATTTTTATTGTTGTTTTCATTATTTGTATTTTTATTTTTTATAAATGTTATCTATATTAATAAACTCATATCTTGGTTCATCATCAACCTTTAAATTTACGTATTGACCAAAAACTTCATTATTTGAATTAGGTCCGTCATTTGTTAACGGCCAATATATTTTTTCGGCATTAGATAACAAACACGCCCAAAATGAAAATGTACCTTGAGCCGCGATTATTTTATTAAATGAAGTTATTTCTGAAAAAATATCAAGAATTGACCCATCAATTAATTGAGGGTTATATTTCTTTAATTTTTCTAGTAAACTTGAATGTTGGTATGTGTGGTCTAAACTAACATACAAATTTTCAAAATTTTCTTTTTCTAAAATATCTAAATAATATTCATCAGGTAAAACAAACCGAGCATCGTCCCTACTATTTCTTAACATAATAACAATATCGTTATTATTTCTTTTTTCTTTAACTAAAGAACTATAATAACCTTTAATACGTTCCTTATGTGGTTTAACATAATCGTACTTGGTAAAGTAACCCAAAACCATTATTTTATGATTTGGGTAATTTTTAACAAATTCATCAACACTTCCAAAATGATATAAATCGCTATCATCCATAGTTTTAACAGGTGTATCAAATGAATTTTTACCTTTAAAACCTTTAAACGGAAATACTTGATTTACGTAATTACCTACAGATTGTTCTTCTCTTCGGATTAAAGCGTTTTCAGGTACAATAAAGTCAGACTCAATTAATTCTGCGGCGACTCTGCTAATACCATATATGAATAATTTGTTTCCTAAATTTTTTCTAAACGATGAAAAATGACCACCTAATAAACTATCGGTATATATATCGTATAACTCAACCATAATTTTTTAGTTTAAAAAAACAACACCAGTACCTGAAGAATGTCCAATGTTTGTAATATTTAATTTATCTTCATTAATGTTATTCCAAAATGTTATCATATCATCATTTAAAAAGATATCATCTAAAAGTAATACACCTTTATAATTGATGTTTTTTAAATGATTTAAAAATTCTAACTCAAAATCACCATTATGGAATGTGTCCAACAAAATTATTTTAGACTCTAATAAAATATTATCATACTTACCATTAATAACGTTATCAACAATAAATTCAATATTCTTAGGTCTTTCTTTTAATTGTAATTCATCAAATAAATTAAAAGAATACACTTTATTAGTTTCATTAGTACTTAATGCTAATGCTGATGAACCTTTTAATGTTCCGACATCTACAAATGTTGAATTATTAAAATATCTGGATAAGTAAGTTAATAATCTGTAATGTTCTTCTGATGATTTTCTTTTAAAATAATCTTGATATTCTTCATTATCTATTAATGTATGAAGACTCATATCAAAAATATCTAAAGTTTGATTTTCTAAATTAACAAATATTTCTTTCATATTTTTAATATAAATTTCCTGTGATTCTGTCACACCATCCTTTTGATGCTGAATAAGGCCAAACCACCCAATATTTTGGTTTATGTGTCGTTTGGAACTCTCTCCATACTTTACAATAACCGTCAGGGTCATTTTTCATTCTATTAATTTCATTAATGTCGGCATCTTGTCTATGAATAGTTTCATCATTTTCATCGTGGAATGCTACCACCCAAAATTCATAATCAGTTTCAGGAACTGAATCATAACTAACATCAATACAATGTTTAAAGATTGTTGCAAAACTTGATTCCCATTCTTCCTCCGTTTCGTAAATTGTTGGGTTTGGTGGGTAATGTTTATCTAAGGTATATTGTTGTACCGCTCTTCTTGAAAATCTTAAACCTGAATAAATTTCATAGTCTTTTAAAGTTCTTTCAGTACCAAAACCATATGGATTAAATTCATCAGAAATTTGTTCACCGTCCATACCAAATAGTTTTCTATTTTTTTCGTGTGAAACATTATTTTTTGTTACCCAATCTTTATCATCATCCCATTGTTTTGTTCTTCCTTTTCTAGTATATTCGTGCCATACTAATGTTTTGTGAGGGTGGAATAAATCATATCCAAATGTATATGCTCTAGCGGCAATTGAAATCTCCTCACCGTGAAAATAAAATTCAGGGTCGTGTTGTACTTCATTACTAAACTCACCAACAGTAAATGCGAAATGAGCCGAATAAAATCTTGATGGTACAGGTTCTTTTAAATTTTCCCACCCTTGTATTGTTTCAGGTAAAAAGAATACCGCACCTTCAGGGATAAATCTATCAAAGACCATTCTCCAAGGTTCTTTAACTCTTTCAGCCGGGTCATTTTCAGGATTAAATGACGATACATAACCCGTCAATAATGGTTTTTTAAAACCTTTCTTTTGTAATTGTTTAATCATTTTAATAAACTCATCATCCCAATTTTTCTCAAATCTCATATGTGAGTCTATTTGCATTGTATATTCCTCACCATCATATAATTGTTGTACTTGATTTCTAGCCCAACAAACTCCTTTAGATTCTGTGTATAAAACATCTAATACTCTAAAACGTTTATCGTCTTTGAATTCGTCTAACACATCAAACTTGTCTTCAGGGTGATATTGACGACAAATACCAATTCGTAAATTTTTAGGTCTTTTGGCATTTTCAATCATTGATTTAATTGTGGGAATTAGTTCAGGGTCTCTATAAGACGCAATTTGAATAAAAATTTTCATAAATTTCACTATTTTAGTTTAATAATAATTTTATTTTAAAATAAATAAAGATGTTTTTTTAGATTCCAAAAACATTAAAGAATCTACTACTTTCGGTGTTATAATTTGATAAAACTTCGGCGGGTGTTAGTGCGCGATTATACAGTCTAAAGATTGATTGAGTACCTAAAAAGTCAGAGGCATCACCTGTAAAACAACCGATATCAAGTTGTAAATTATTTTGTTGTACTAAAAATGTTTTAGTTAAATCATATCCGGCATTATTACCATTAATATATGTATAATAACCTGAACTTGTCCATACTGCAACTAAATGAACCCATTGGTTAACTGATGTTGAACCTGTACTTGTATAGATGTCGGCTTGTAATGTTGGTTTAGAACCTAACATCCATAGATGACCTCCGGAGTCTAGCCTCATTCTATAACCTTGATTACTATTTTTACTAAAAATTTCTAAATCATTTAACGCGGTTGGTTTAATCCATACCTCAACAGATACTTCATTAGTGATTGCCGAGAGTGAAGGACTATTTGGTATTCTAACTTTTTCATTACCATAAAATCCAAAACCACCCATTTTATCAGGTAAAAATGTTGGTGCTGCGGGAACTAAATTAGAATAAAAAACACCATCGTTATTATTATCTGTAATGTCATTCCAATTAGTACCCGAACCCGGCCAAGAAAGAGGTGAACCGGCATCTAACCAAAGTATAAGACCGTCAGTTACGATTGTACCTATTGGTTCTGAAGCATAAATACTTATTGGTGGGTTTCCAACAATTGACCAAGAATTTGTTAATGAACTAACAGGTTCTAATGGGTCAATACTATTTAATGTTGCGTACGTTGTTCCACCACCTAAACTTGAGGATTGTGTCCATAAAGTACTTGGAGTGTCATACCAAACAACTGATTGAGTAGTTGTATATGTACTGTTACGGACATTATAATAATTCCTACTATTGTAAGTCCCTGTTGGTTCACTAAATATTGTAACATATTCGGCTTGAGTATAATCATATTGATTCCAAATCCACGGTCTTGGTCTAGAGTATGGTGGGTTTTTAGTTGAGGAACAAGTTTTATTAAATGTTGGAAAATAAATACTATATGTTCCGTATGGGTAATCACTCACATAAGTATATGGGATTGTTTGAGACCCAAGAGATATTGTACCACCGGTAGATGGGTAAAACGTAATATTACCCACAACACCGTTATAATTAACACTTGATATTATTATTGATAATGCCATTTTAATATTATTTTTTATTATGGTATAACAGTACCTGTACCTAAATACACCCAATTTTGTCCGTTTAAATCACCTCTCCAAACACGACTTATTGTTGATGATGGTTGTGATACATCAACTGAGTTATATGGCCCGGCATTACCAACAACATTTGATTTAGCCCTTACTTCAAGCCATTGGTAAGCACTATCTCTATAGAAATTAGCCACCCAAGATTTAGGGAATGTTATATTGTTATAAGTTCCTCCGTATACTAAAATTTTAACATAATATTGACCCACACCATTAACACCTGTTGCGTAGTATAAATTTTGTGTGTCATTATCAGAACTTACTAATCCGGGTTGTAACCAATTATCGCCAGGGTTTGCACACATTACAGGTGGAACTACTTGAGTTGGCCCTGATAAAATAGTCGTACTTCCTACTCCTATTGTGAAATATCCGTTAGTACTTACGTATAATAAATTTGATGGTGTTCCTCCATTAATTGAGAAGTTAGTCGGTAATGTTATTGGTGTTGTATTAAATGAATCATCAAAATTACCAAACCCACCTGAGTATAACGTATAACCCGCACTACTTGATGGCCATCCTAATGTTGTTCCTGAACTGAATGAATAAATTGGGTTAACAGTCAATACGATGTCACAATTAGGTGCTTGTGTTCTTGTTGGTGTAATAGACATTGTAGGGGTTTTTGTAATAGTATTTGTAGGAGTTTTTGTTGGTGTGATAGACATTGTAGGGGTTTTTGTTGTTGTGTTACTTGGTGTTTGTGTTTTTGTTTGTGTTGGAGTTTTTGTAGGTGTTATAGTATTAGTTGGTGTTATAGTATTAGTTGGTGTATTAGTAGGTGTTTGAGTTTTAGTAGGTGTGTTAGTTGGTGTTTTAGTTTGTGTTTGTGATGGTGTTTTAGTAGGCGTGTTAGTTTTAGTAGGTGTGTTAGTTGGTGTTTTAGTTTGTGTTGGTGTTTTAGTTTGTGTCGGTGTTGACGTTTGAGTTTTTGTAGGTGTTGGTGTAGGTGTTGGTTCAGGACAAATTCCTCCTATACAATTACCACTACGTGTTGCAATACCGGCAAATGGATTACCGGTAAATTGTTCTACAACAACTATACTTGAAGCACATATTCTTGTACTATCTCCAGGATATTCTAATGTTAAAACTGTGTAATCACCATTACAATCATAATAGTAAAAATTAACTGATGATGAGTCAAAAACCGTTGTATTATTATATAAATCCCAACAGTAACATTGGTCACAATATTGACAATTACCATTTGAAATAATACCACCAGGACCTGATACGATAGATGGGACCGTACTTGAACAAATTTCAACTTGACTAACTCCAGGTTGACCCGGAGCTTGGAGTGTAATTGGTGATGAATAAAAATTAGTACAACAAGGTGTGAACGTGAATGTCACATCTTCTATTATTGGAAACGGCCCAAAAATTATTGAATCGTTATAAATAGTATAACTAACACAATTAACAACTTCAGAATAAGCATAACCCGACATATTACAATTTATAGGTGTTGCAAATGGTGTTGCGGTTGGTGTTAGTGTTCTTGTTTGTGTTGGTGTTACAGTTTTAGTAGGTGTGTTTGTTGGAGTTTTTGTATTTGTTGGTGTTTGTGTAGGTGTTTTTGTATTAGTTGGTGTTACAGTTTTTGTAGGTGTGTTTGTTGGTGTTTTTGTATTTGTTGGTGTTTGTGTTGGAGTTGGGGTTTTAGTATTTGTAGGAGTTTTAGTATTTGTAGGGGTTATAGTTTGTGTAGGAGTTTGTGTTTTTGTTGGTGTTTGTGTTGGAGTTGGGGTTTTAGTATTTGTAGGAGTTTTAGTATTTGTAGGGGTTATAGTTTGTGTAGGAGTTTGTGTTTTTGTTGGTGTTGGTGTTGGTGTAGGACATAAATTAACCGTAGTACATTGAACACATCCATTTATTGTGTCTGTGTAATTATATACTGGTTTTGTTTTATCCCAAAATTTATTTGGTGTCGTAGATACTGATAATGATTGAACTAAATAACAAGCCCCATCAGTTCCAACAACAACCTTACTTGTGAACGGTACTATAATAGGTGTATAAGTTGTTGGTAAACTCATATCATAGAAATTTGAGTCACAACAAGATACAACAGTAAACATTGAATAAGGGGTTGTTGGTGTTGGTGTTGATGTTGGTGTTTGTGTTTTTGTAGGTGTGTTAGTTGGAGTCTTAGTTTGTGTTGGTGTAATTGTTTTAGTTGGAGTCTTAGTTTGTGTTGGTGTAATTGTTTTAGTAGGTGTTATGGTTTGTGTTGGTGTAATTGTTTTAGTAGGTGTTATAGTTTGAGTTGGGGTAATTGTTTTAGTAGGTGTGTTTGTCGGAGTTTTAGTTGGCGTTTGAGTTTGTGTAGATGTCGGTGTCGGAGTTGGTAACACTGAGTTTGAGAAATCATATGCGTAACCCGACATATTACAATTGATAGGTGTTGCAAATGGTGTTGTGGTTGGTGTGGTTGTTACAGTTTTAGTTGGAGTTACAGTATTAGTTGGAGTTTTTGTTTGAGTTACAGTGTTGGTTGGTGTTTTAGTAGGAGTGTTAGTTGTAGTATTTGTTGGTGTTTTAGTAGGAGTGTTAGTTGTAGTATTTGTTGGAGTAATTGTGTTAGTTGGTGTTTTTGTTGGTGTTGGTGTTTTTGTCTTAGTTGGTGTTTGAGTTTGTGTTGATGTTGGTGTTGGTGTTGGTAATACTGAATTTGAGAAATCATACGCATAACCTGACATATTACAATTGATAGGTGTTGCGAATGGTGTTGTTGTTGGTGTTTTAGTTATAGTGTTAGTTGGAGTTACAGTATTAGTTGGAGTTTTAGTATTAGTAGGGGTTTTTGTTGGTGTCTGTGTGGGTGTTATTGTTTTAGTCGGTGTTACTGTATTAGTAGGGGTTTTTGTCTGAGTTGGTGTAATAGTATTAGTTGGTGTCTGTGTAGGTGTTTGAGTTACAGTTTTTGTAGGTGTATTTGTTTGTGTACTTGTTGGTGTTGGTGTTACACAAGGATTGTCTGATGTACAATAAAGACAACCATTTTGATATTGGTCCGTAAAATAAACTTGACCATTATTCCATATTGCAGTAATTGGTGATGATGGTGATGCGTAAAATAATACAGAATAACATTGTCCGTTAGTATCAACAACCACATATCCTGCTTGTAATGTTTCATTATATTCGTAAATCGTTGGTAAACTCATTACTCTAGTTGGTCCACCACAACAAGGGTATACTACAAATTTACTATACGGTGTTGTTGGAGTAGGTGTTGATGTATTAGTTGGTGTGTTAGTTTTAGTGACGGTATTAGTTGGAGTATTAGTTTTAGTTACAGTGTTAGTTGGTGTATTAGTTGGCGTTTCAGTGACAGTTTGAGTAGGTGTTTTTGTAGGTGTTTTTGTAGGTGTAGGTGTTTTTGTAGGTGTTTGAGTTGATGTAGGTGTAGGTGTTGGTTCAGGACAAATTCCTCCTATACAACTACCACTACGTGTTGCAAAACCTGCAAATGGTTGTGTACTAACAATACTTGAAGCACAGATTCTTGTACTATCACCAGGACTTTCTAATGTGAGAACCGTATAACCACCATTACAATCGTAATAGTAAAAATTAACTGATGATGGTTCATAAACCGGTGTATTATTATATAAATCCCAACAGTAACATTGGTCACAATATTCACAAACCCCCTCTACTGTATAACCACCTGTACCTGATAATAATTCAGGAGGGGTTGTAGAACAAACTTCAATAGTACCTGATATTGAGTCTATAGTTAATGGTGATGTATAAATATTTGTACAACAAGGTGTGAAACTAAATGTTGCGTCACCAAAACCAAATGGTCCGGTATATTGTAATGAGTATTGTATACAATTACTTGTTGGTGTTGGAGTTTGCGTACTTGTTGGTGTTGGAGTTTGCGTACTTGTTTGTGTTTGAGTTGGTGTTTGAGTTGGTGTTTTAGTCGGTGTTTGAGTTTTTGTTGATGTGATGGTTTGAGTTGGTGTTTTAGTTGGTGTGATAGTGTTAGTCGGTGTAATTGTGTTAGTTGGCGTATTTGTTGATGTTATTGTATTAGTTGGTGTTATAGTATTAGTCGGTGTAATTGTGTTAGTTGGTGTGATTGTATTTGTTGGAGTAATTGTGTTAGTCGGTGTGTTTGTTGATGTTGGGGTGTTTCCCGGTGTTGTTGTATTAGTTGGTGTTATAGTTTGTGTTGGAGTGTTTGTCGGTGTGTTTGTTGATGTTGGAGTATTTACAGGTGTTGTTGTATTGGTAGGTGTTATTGTGTTAGTCGGTGTTTTAGTAGGTGTCGGTGTTTTAGTAGGTGTTGGAGTAGGTGTTACATTATTATTAACACAAATTATCAATGTTGCACCTGACAATGAACCTGAATCCGTTGCCGTAAAACCAAAATCTTCAATATATAACTTCCAAGTTCCATTTACGCTTGGTGGTTGTAAATTAATAAAGTTAGTTAAGTCAGGGTAATTTAATGATGCTAATGTTCCTGGAGGTGTTGACGAAAACGACATAACTCCATACGCAAATGAGTCATTTAAATAACTACCTGACGAATATCCATTCCATAATGATGATAAACCACTATCCAAAGTTACGTTAGCATTTGTTGCAAAACTACTTGACCCAGCCCTACCTGTTATTAATGACCAATAATTAATGTCAGGTGAATATAATACCATACCAATGTCACCAACGTATTCGTGAGAATAACCTGATAATGATAATTTAATTCTAGTGATTGGTTGATTAATCCCTGATACTGTAAATGTTACAGGATAAGGTGTTGATTCACCTTGAATTGGTATAATTATATTTGTTTCATTTGATGGGAATTCAACACATATGATAGGTAATGTTGATGTAGGGGTTGAAGTATTTGTAGGGGTTTTTGTAGGGGTTTTTGTAGGGGTTTTTGTAGGTGTGTTAGTCGGAGTTTCAGTAGGAGTCTGTGTTGGCGTTTTTGTATTAGTAGGGGTCTGTGTTGACGTTTTTGTATTAGTTGGCGTTTGTGTTGGCGTTTTTGTTGACGTAATTGTATTTGTCGGTGTTTTCGTTGGAGTCTTAGTAGGTGTTATAGTATTTGTTGGAGTCTTAGTAGGTGTTATAGTATTTGTTGGAGTTGGGGTTTGTGTTAAAAATTGAGTTGGGGTAGGGGTTGGTGTTGGTAATACTGAGTTTGAGAAATCATATGCGTATCCTGACATATTACAATCTACAGGTGTTGCAAATGGTGTTGTGGTTGGTGTGGTTGTTACGGTTTTAGTTGGTGTATTTGTTGATGTTGGAGTTTTAGTTGGTGTAATCGTGTTAGTCGGTGTTTTAGTTGGTGTAATCGTGTTAGTCGGTGTGATAGTATTAGTCGGTGTGATAGTATTAGTTGGGGTGTTTGTTGGAGTATTAGTTGGTGTTATAGTATTAGTTGGTGTATTAGTTGGCGTTTTAGTATTAGTTGGTGTATTAGTTGGTGTCTGAGTTTGGGTTTTAGTTGATGTTATTGTCTGAGTTGGGGTTTTAGTTGGTGTGTGAGTTGGTGTGTGAGTTTTAGTTGGTGTGTGAGTTGGAGTGATAGTATTTGTTGGTGTAATAGTATTTGTTGGTGTAATAGTATTTGTTGGTGTAATAGTATTTGTTGGTGTAATAGTATTTGTTGGTGTAATAGTATTTGTTGGGGTTTCTGTTGGTGTTGGAGTGCTGGTAGGTGTTGGAGTGTTGGTAGGAGTTTCAACTTGAGTAGATGTTGGAGTATTTGTTGGAGTTTCCGTAGGCGTTGGTGTAATAGTATTCGTAGGAGTATTTGTTGGAGTTTCTGTAGGTGTTTGAGTTGGAGTTTCTGTAGGTGTTTGAGTTGGAGTTTCTGTAGGTGTGATAGTATTTGTTGGTGTTTGTGTTATTGTTTGTGTTATTGTTTGTGTTGGTGTTTTAGTTGGAGTTTGTGTTTTAGTTGGTGTTTTAGTTTGTGTAGGGGTTTTAGTTAAAGTTTTAGTTGGGGTGTTGGTAGTTGTATTAGTTGGGGTGTTAGTAGGGGTTTCAGTATTTGTTGGCGTAGGTGTATTAGTAGGGGTTTCAGTATTTGTTGGCGTAGGTGTATTAGTTGACGTATTGGTATTAGTAGGTGTAATTGTATTTGTTGGTGTATTTGTTGGTGTTTTCGTATTTGTTGGAGTAGGTGTTGGTGATGGACAAATATTAACATCATTACATTCAATACAACCGTCAACCCAGTAATTGTAATATACTGGTTTAGTATTATCCCAAGTTTTAGTTGGTGTTGATGTTAATGATATGGCAACTACCTGATAACAAATCCCGTCAGTACCAACTACAATGTAACCTCTATCACCATCAATATCAGGTGAATAGATTGTCGGTAATTTCATAATCCCAATACCAAATCCGGTAGAACAACAACTAATTACATCAAAGAATGAAAAGTTGGTTGTTGGTGTTACAGTTGGAGTATTAGTTGATGTTACAGTATTAGTTGGAGTATTGGTTGGTGTTTCTGTAAGTGTTGGAGTGGTTGTAGACGTTGGAGTTGGAGTTGGTAATACTGAGTTTGAGAAATCATAAGCATAACCCGACATATTACAATTGAAAGGTGTTGCAAATGGGGTTGGTGTTGGAGTATTAGTTGTGGTATTAGTTGGTGTTACAGTGTTTGTTGGTGTGTTTGTTGGTGTGTTGGTAGGAGTTTCAGTTAGAGTAGGTGTTGAAGTTTTAGTTGGCGTATTTGTTGGTGTATTTGTAGATGTTTGTGTCGGAGTATTTGTTGGTGTGGTGGTTGGTGTCTTAGTTAAAGTATTTGTTGGTGTATTTGTGGGAGTATTCGTTGATGTTTGTGTTGGAGTATTTGTTATTGTATTTGTAGGTGTATTTGTTGAAGTTTTTGTAGGTGTGTTAGTAGGTGTATTTGTTGAAGTTTTTGTCGGCGTGTTAGTTGACGTATTTGTAGGTGTAATAGTATTTGTAGGAGTGTTAGTAGGTGTTTTTGTAGGTGTAATAGTGTTTGTCGGTGTGTTTGTCGGTGTTTGAGTTTTTGTTGGTGTATTCGTAGGTGTAATAGTGTTTGTCGGTGTGTTAGTTGGTGTGTTTGTTGAAGTTATTGTATTAGTTGGAGTCTTTGTATTAGTCGGAGTGTTAGTTGGTGTTTTTGTATTAGTCGGAGTTTGAGTAGGTGTCGGACTAGGACATGGGTGTTGTGAATTACAAGTAATACAACCTGTTGATTGGTCTAAATCCACATAAACATTATTAGGATTTCCATCCCACACTAATGTAGGTGTTAAAATACCACTAACTGTTTGTATAATATGACAATAACCATTGGTGTCTGTTATTACATAACTTTTATATGGGATTATAGTTGGTGTGTATATTGATGGTAATAAAATATATCCGATACTGTTATCACAACATGAGATAACACCAAACATAATATATGGTGTTGTTGGTGTAACGGTTTGAGTTGGAGTTTTAGTTGGGGTAATTGTATTCGTTGGAGTATTAGTTGGGGTGATTGTATTAGTTGGGGTCTTAGTCGGAGTAATAGTATTGGTTGGCGTATTAGTTGGAGTATTGGTTGAAGTAATAGTATTAGTCGGAGTATTAGTTGAGGTTATAGTATTTGTTGGAGTGTTTGTTGCGGTGTTTGTCGGAGTTTTAGTTGGTGTATTTGTTGGTGTATTTGTAGATGTTTGAGTTGGTGTTGAAGTTTTAGTATTTGTTGGAGTTATGGTATTTGTTGGTGTATTTGTTGGTGTGGTAGTAGGTGTCTTAGTTAAAGTATTTGTTGGGGTATTTGTCGGTGTGTTTGTTGATGTTTTCGTTATAGTTTGGGTTGGAGTGTTTGTCGGTGTGTTTGTTGAGGTGTTAGTTGGAGTTGAGGTTTGAGTTGTTGTTGGTGTTGGGGTTGGTAAAACTGAGTTTGAGAAATCATAAGCATAACCTGACATATTACAATTGAAAGGTGTTGCAAACGGTGTTGGTGTTGGTGTTTGGGTTGGAGTATTCGTATTAGTAGGTGTAGGTGTAGGTGTTGAAGTATTTGTCGGAGTACTTTTAGGAGTTCCTGTTGGGGTTACAGTATTTGTTGATGTGATAGTGTTGGTCGGCGTAATTGTATTTGTTGGTGTAATCGTATTTGTTGGAGTATTTGTTGGAGTTTGTGTTTGTGTAGGTGTTTGAGTTTTAGTATTCGTAGGTGTGATAGTATTTGTTGGTGTTATTGTATTTGTAGGGGTAATTGTGTTTGTAGGTGTTTTTGTTGGAGTCTGAGTTTTTGTAGGCGTTTGTGTAGACGTTTGTGTAATAGTTTGAGTAGGTGTTTGTGTAATAGTTTGAGTAGGTGTTTTAGTTGGTGTCTGTGTTGATGTATTTGTAGGTGTTTGAGTAGGTGTTTCAGTAGGTGTTTGAGTAGGTGTTTGTGTCGGTGTTTGAGTAGGAGTTTCAGTCGGTGTTTGAGTTGGAGTTTCGGTTGGCGTTTGAGTTGGAGTTTCGGTTGGCGTTTGAGTTGGAGTTTCGGTTGGCGTTTGAGTAGGTGTCTCTGTAGGTGTTTGGGTTGGAGTTTCTGTTGGTGTTTGGGTTGGAGTTTCTGTATTAGTAGGGGTTGGAGTTTGAGTTGACGTTTCTGTTGGTGTTTGAGTAGGTGTCTCTGTTGGTGTTGGTGTAGAAGTTTGCGTTGGGGTCTCTGTTGGTGTAATTGTGTTAGTCGGCGTAATTGTATTAGTTGGTGTTGGTGTAGAAGTCTCTGTAGGTGTTTGAGTAGGTGTTTCAGTAGGTGTTTGAGTAGGTGTTTCAGTTGGCGTTTGTGTTGGGGTTTGTGTAGGTGTTTCAGTTGGCGTCGGAGTTTGCGTAGGGGTTTGAGTAGATGTTTGCGTAGGTGTTTGAGTTGTTGTTGAGGTTGGTGTCGGTGTAACACATATATAATTTGGATTACGTATAAAACAATCGTTACATGTGTTACCACAATCATCCATTGATACTACGTTATTTGCAACGTATATTAATGGTGATGTTGTTGAAGCAATATTTGTTGCACAACCTGAGAATCCTGAACTTTCAATGAAGTAAACCCCCGATAATGGTGATAGATTACCCGGTATTGAAGTTAATCTAAATTCAAGTAAAGGGTCACAACAACTTCTAAATGATGCAACCACAGGTGGTAGTGTCGGTGTGACTGTAGGTGTTGGTGTAGGAGTTTTAGTTGGTTCAGGACAAGAACCATTAATACAAACTTGAGAAGTACTATATGTTGTACCACCATCCGATATTGTAGGTCTTGAACCACACAAATATAATATTGTATTAGGACTTATTGTTGATTCAATATAAGAACCGTCACATTGGTACAAACTATATGTTAATGTTCTTGTAGGACTTTGGTTAATAAATTGAATACATTGACAATTGGATGGTGTTTGAGTTAAAGTGGGCGTTGTTGTTGGAGTTGGAGTTGGTGTTGGTGTTATTGAACACGGTAAATACAATATTTCCTCACACCCTTTTGAATCAGTAACTATTACAACAACTTCATTATCTAACGGTGTTCCAAAAAATTCAGGTACTTGAATTGTTAAAACAGGTGGAACTGAAACAACTCCTGTAAGAACGACTTGACAATACGATAATGTTTTATCGCAAATTGTGATATCATACGGAGAATATCCCGTTAAACTTGTAATACTAATATAACTCATTTCTTATTTAATAAATACCAAGGGTTAGGTATTTCATATAATATTTTAATAAAAAAAATAACCTTGAATAAAAAAAATTAAATAGATGATTAAGTTGTGAGTTACAAACCGTAATTTGTTTTAGTTGTGTTGAAGTTTTGTAAGACTTGTCCGGAGGTTAATCCTACGTTATATATTTGAACCCCACCTAATCTATAAGAACAAGAGGTTGTTGTTGTGGTCAAATCCGTAGTGGATGGGTATCCGAAATTGAAATACATTGGTAAACTACTACCATCATTGTATGGTGTTTCTCTTGAATAAGTTGATATTCCAACCATTGCTCCGTTTACATACGCGGTAAGTGTGGTTCCATTATATGTCCAACCAACATAATACCAATTATTCAGAGAGTGAGTAATAGATGATGTTATTGGTGCAGGACCATTGATAGTGTATGGCCAAACTCCGAATAAAAATCTATCACTAGAATCCCTTTGAATTTGAACATCAAACCAACCAAAGTCAGGTGCAAGAGACCCTTGTTCAGAATAAATCACACCATTTGATGTCGGATAAATCCAAAGAAAAATAGATTGAGTAGTACCTGTGTTAACAGGTGATAAATATGGGTTGATGTCAGAAGTGTTTATGTATTCGGACGAACCACCCTCAATAGTTAAATATTTTGGTGATGCGTTAGTGTATGAAATAACCCCTGTCATTTCTCCGTTTATATTCCCTTGTAAGTCAGTTATTACTGACCCCGTACCATTATAAGAACTATTATTTTGAATATCCCAATTCATTATTAAACCTGAACTAACTAATTCTGTTGTTGGTGTAACTGTTGGTGTTATTGTAGGAGTCACTGTTGGTGTTGGAGTTTCGGTATTAGTTGGTGTGGGGGTTGGGGTTTCAGTTGGAGTATTAGTCGGAGTTTCAGTTGGAGTATTAGTCGGAGTTTCAGTTGGAGTATTAGTAGGTGTTTCAGTAGGAGTTTGTGTTGGAGTATTAGTTGGAGTTTGTGTTGGAGTATTAGTTGGAGTATTAGTTGGAGTTTCAGAATTTGTTGGTGTTGGTGTTACATCAAAAATATCTGTACTAGTTGGGGTAAGTGTTGGTGTATTTGTTGGTGTATTTGTTGGTGTATTTGTTGGTGTAGGTTGTGGAGGTTTTGAATATGGACAATTTATATCAAACATCATTTGACAGATACTATTTGATAAAAATTCAGTAATTTCATTATCTGAAAATACGTATTGATTATCTACCGACTCAAATATTAAATTTTGTAAATTATTTGTATATTGACTATAACTTAAACCAAATGGTGATTTAAATTTAGATAATAATACCATACCAAAAAACATATTTTGTCCGGCAATTATGTAACTTGAATCTAACTGTGATGGGTCATCTATCTTTCTTTTGTCAATAAGTTTAACAATATTACTACCCCACGTATCACCCGTAATAGTAAACCATACATAAGTGATTGATGGTGATAAACCTAATGTGTTGTAATTATTATATGAATGCCATTCACCACCAATACCGTTACCACAACCATAAATACCGTCAGATATTGATGCTGAACGTAATCCAAAACCTGGAAATCCTGATTCACCCGGTGAAAATTGGGTAACTGTTGAACCAAATCTCATCAAACTTAATTGTGGCCAAACAACTCTAGGTCCAACAAAATAATTGTTACCTATTGTACCATAAACTTTTGGTCCGCCCTCATTAATTAAAATGTAGTTACCACCATTAAACATATTAAAACCACCGTTGGTAATACTAATAACACCAGGAATGTATGCGTATAAATAATGATTATTTAACTGTGAATAATATGTATACGAGTGTAAATTCCACCAATTATAATATTGGTCAATACACATTAATTGAGTTGGTGTTGGTGTTACTGTACTTGTAGTTGTTTGAGTTGGTGTTTGAGTTGGTGTTTGGGTCGGAGTTGTTGTATTAGTAGGTGTTTGGGTTGGTGTCTGAGTAGGTGTTTGGGTTGGTGTTGTTGTATTAGTAGGTGTTATTGTTGGTGTGATTAAACAAGGATTTTGTGTTATTGTTACTGTTGGTGTTGTTGTCGGAGTTGTGGTTGGTGTTTTAGTTGGTGTTGTTGTCGGAGTTGTGGTTGGTGTTGGTCTGTAAACATTTAGTATATTAGGACAATTATCACCAACAACTAATATTGTATAAGTACCATAAACCTCACGTGGAGGTGTTAAATTTGATGGGTCAAATTCAAATGGTAAGGTAATTTGACCTAAATTAATAACAACGTTATCATTATCAGGTTTAAATAATACCTCAGATAATTCACCATCATAATTTATACTTGATATAATAATTTTTTCACTCATACTTAAAAGTTATTTTCAACGGCAAGACATATTTCACCACTCATTGATATCAATTTTGACATATCAGCAAATGATATAAACGCTCTACCTTGTTTACCCCAACTTCTTCCCCAACTATTTTTAATTCTAAATTGTTGTTTAACTAAATCAACCCCATTTATAACATATGCGTGTCCACCAACAATTCTACCCGTCGCTTTGATAAGTCCATTAGTGTCAGGGTAAAACATATTTTGATACCAATATGTACCCACAACAACAGGTCCTAAATTATAAACAGTGTTAATTAATGTGTTAACATCAAATGCCCAATAGTATGATTTAATTTTACCTGTATTTAATAAATACTTAGCACCCGCTCTGACCGAAGTTCCCGCATAATTTTCACCTGGCCACTCATCAATTTTTTGAGCTTCATTATAGATTAATGTTGGATTAATTATTGGTGGAGTATTATCGTGAGTAATCGGTCCGTCTTCAATCCAATGTGCCCAAGCATATCCAACACATTGTGGTGTATTACCTTGATTACCCCACCATTCTTCATCACCCCAATATTTAAATGTGGGTAAACCTGAAGTTGATGGTGTTGGTGTTATACTTTTTGTTGGTGTAGGTGTATTAGGTGGATTTTTTGTTGGTGTAGGTGTTGGTATAGGTTTTTTAGTTTTAGATGGTGTAGGAGTTGGTCTTGGTCTTATAAAAATTTTTGTCACTATAGGTTTTGCTTGAAATGTAAAATGGTCATTTATTAAAAATTTATCATCCCTAACGTCTCTATGATATAATCTACCTAATAATGTTACGTTAGGTTGTAATTGACCGTTTTGTAATACATATGTAAAATCGTTAGGTAAACAAACTTCAGTTGAACAATCGGGACAATCAGGATTATACATCCTAAATGTATTTTTTAATAAATTAAAGTTATGTTTTACTTCGGGTGCTGATAATGGTGACACATACATTCTAAATTGTGATATACCACCCTCAAATGTTCCAGCAAAATTTTCGTTAATTAATATATTAGTATTTAACTCGCTAAATGTAGTGCCCGATAAATCTTTACTTGATAAACACTCAGGGTCTTGAATATATGGACCGTTAGGTAATGTTGTTGATGAAAAAGTTAAACTTTCTCTTAACCCTTGAGTACCACCACCCCAAGAAACATTAAATGGAACACCTATTTGTTTTTCTTTATCGGTATTTAAACCTCTTGGAATTACCTCCTCAAAATTTTCAATTACATCAAATAACTTTCCATTTATGTAAATTTTTAATCTACCATTTCTATAATTTTTTTCTTTTAACCATTCTTCATTTAATTTAACAAGTTCAACCTCATCAGGTTTTGGAGAACCTGTCTGAGTATATGGAACAGTAATTAATGATATTGAATTGTGTGATAGTGATTCTAATGTGTGTTTCTCAGTAATATCACCTAAACCACCGCGATAATATAAATCACAATCATTTAACCAAGTATATCTCTCCCATACGGCATTGAATTGAAACCAATGTTCTTCATTTAAAAATGTTGGATTTAAAGTTTGACATCTATCATAAATCCCTTTTTCGGTACAATATGTTGTTACAGTATATCCTGTTTGATATGTAATACCTGTTTTCACACAATTATTAAGTACATCATCAGGACCTACCTGAGACCCATCCAACAATGATACGGTAACACAATCACCCGTTAATGTTAACACTCTAACACCAATTTTAGGATTTTTAGGGTCACCACATAATTTAAATGCTAAACAATTTGATAACGAATCATCCAAAGGGTTGGACTCGCAAGTATTTTCAATTGATGATTTTGTTATTGTTTCACCAATTAATGTTGTTGTTGTCGTTGTAGTATAATTGGTTGTTGTCGTTGTAGTATAATTGGTTGTTGTTGTTGTAGTATAATTGGTTGTTGTTGTTGTAGTATAATTGGTTGTTGTTGTTGTGGTGTAATTAGTTGTTGTTAATGTTAAATAATTAATTGTTGTTGTTGTGGTATTATAAACTGTACAAGTGTGTATTTTACATTCCCAACCACATGTGTCATATGTTTCAGGTGTACAACCACAACCTGAACAAGTCGTAGAACCTGTTTTACAAGTTGGTTCGGTTGAAGGTTTATTACAAATATCACAACCATAGTTTACATGTGGGTCGTGAATGTTATTTATAGACCTAGGCGGGTAAACATATATACATCTACTATCAGTATGGGCGGTTGTACAACAAGAACATGTTTGTAGTTTTTCTTGTAACTCAGTTGTTACTCTGGTGTACCCTGTTAATCCACTTGGTGAACCATCAGCATGGTGGTAAAATTTATTTTCGGCTCTAGTACCTATATAGAAAAATATGTTTTTATTGTTAGGGTAAATAACATTTAATGTTGTTTCATCATCCTCCGGTTCATATTCGTCAAATAATCTAGGTTTTAATAAAACTTCAACTGACCATCCTTTATTCATCCTTTGAGGAAAAATATCATAATCATATCCAAATAATTTATAAAATCCCTGATAAAATCCACCATATAATTCGTGGTAATTCCCTTCATACGGACTATTTTTACTAACTACTTCATATAAAACAGTTTTATCAAATCCTGAAAATCTAATGTTATTTGAGGTGTATCCCGTAACTTGAAATAATTTTAATCGTCTATCAAAGTGATATCTATCAAATTTTAACTCGTCATTAAAAAAACCATTTGTAACAGTAATTGATTCTCCTGTCATTGATGTTACAAGACCATTATCAATACCTGTTAAACCGACATCACATAAAGTTGATGATGAAAAACAAGTTTCAGTTGATGACGAATAGTAATTTTGAGAAACAAAAATATTATTAAAGTTATAATTTTTATAATCTAAAGTTAATTTTTGAGACGTTAATGAGTTGTTAATATCAAAGTAAAAAGGTAATCTTTGACCGTAAGTTTGGGCAATAAGATATGGTGAGAATACGACTTCTTGATTAAAGTCTTTCTCATCTGAAGTTAAAGACATATCGTGGGAATCTAAATTAAGTTTTACCCCCCAATTGTTCCCGTAATATTGATTAATATTCTGACCTATCATCTTTTTTATGATAAATACTCTAAACCGAAGTATTTATTAAATAAAAATGATATGATATCATATAATACAGAATATTTTGTTAATAATTGTTACTTTTATTTAGAAGAAAAAGGTAACAAAGTGTCGTTGTATTATTCAGTAGAGGACACTTTAACTGAATCAAGAAAAAAACACGAAAAAGTAGAATTTGAAAAAAAAGATGTTAATCAGATTAAGTCAGTTATTAAGAAAGTTTTAAACAATAAAAAGAAATACTCAAAGTCTGAAATAACAAAATTACTTAAACCTAAAAAAACGTCAGGTGAAATTGATGAATTGGTGGATGGTGACGGTGTATTCAAGGGGTCTGACATTCCAATTATAAATCAAACATTAGCCCCTCGTAAAACATTAGATGTGACAATTAGGTCAACAAGAGGTGCGGTAGACCCTGCAAGGATTGGTTATCGTATGTATTGGAGAGAAAGTGATGAAGAACGTGATGATATAGTTTCAGAGATTGACTATGAAAAAGCGTTTGGACGTGAGGAAACAGAATTTCTTGATTATGACGACACTGTTGACACATTAGAGGATATGGGGGTTGATAACGCTGAAGAACGTGCAGACCAATTTGGAAAATTACCGGGTGAAGAAGTTGAAACTGATGAGGACGGTGACCCTATTTTAAAACAACGTTTAGTTGAAAAAGATACGTTAGAGGAGGAACAGAAACAAAGAATGGTTAAAATGTTAGAAGATATTGTTGCAAAAAAATCTAAATCTAATTCTGACGTTATTAAAAAAGAAACACCTATTAGTAAAATTTTATTAAAAAATATTAAATCAATTAAGAAAATTGCTGATAAAGAAGGTATTAGTATTTCTCAACTAATTAAAGCTTTGAAAAACAATGAATAAAGAACTTTACGGAAATATAATCCCATTACCTGAAAATGTTGTTAATTATTTACAACAATGTTTTGAAGCCGCTAGTGGTGACGAATCGGTAGAAGGATATAAAAGAAATAAAGAATTACGAGAAAAAGGGGAAGTTAGTTATCAACAATTAAAACGAATGAAAAATTGGTTTGATAATTTCAACGGACACGAGAATGATAAGCCGTATATTTTAAACGGTGGTCATTATGTAAAAAGTTGGGTAAATGATACTTTAACATCTATGAGGGATGGTAATAGATTAGGTAAAGAAATTAAATCTGTTGTTTTACCAAATCAATTTAACCAAGAACATCAGAAAGATGATTTAAGTAGTTTAAATAGACCAAGTAAATCTCACAACTCAACAGTTGGTCAATATAATCTTGAAATAACTGAGAGTTTGAAACGAATAAACGATTTGATTAAAAAAATAATTTAATTATGCCAGTTAATGAACCTTTAAATTTTGAACAACCAAAAAATAAATTGTCAGATATTGCTGAACAAGAAAGAAAAAAACTTTTACCTAAAAATGATTATGAGAAAGATGTGGACCAATATTCATCAGTACACCCTGACGCATTAGCCACAGGAGATGCTCAAGGTAAAGGTACAGGTGGTGATTTGGATACTTATAATGATGGCGCGGGTGCTATCCAAGATATTATTGAAAGAAAATCTGAAATTGTATTTAATCAATATAAATCAAACAATCCATATACTACACCAAGTGCGTAATGAAACTTTACAATACATTTAAAAATCTTATTTTAGAAGTAGCGTCAGTTGATTCAATTGTTGATGCGATTAAAAATAAGAAAAAAATTGTCATCTATTATGATGGGGACGAACCTGGAGGTGGTGGTTTACGTGAAATAGAACCTGTTTGTTTTGGTTATAGTAAAGCGGATAACCCAATAGTAAGGGCTTGGGATTCTGAAGGTGCTTCACATACGGCTTATAAAGGTGAACAACCATTACCGGGATGGAGAATTTTTAGAGTTGATAAAATAATGTCTTTTAAAGACACGGGTGAAAATTTTACTGAAGTAAGACCTGGGTATAACCCAAATGGTGATAAAAGTATGACTACCGTAATTATTAATTCGGTATTTGATAATTTAACTTAATTTAAAAAAATATGACAAGCGAACAAGATTTAATGATGAAATTGGTTACCGCTAAAAAAATTATGAACAAACATAATGAAATAGGTAGAGGAGGAATACCGGCTGAAAGACCATCATCACCTGTTGTTGAAGAGTATTCAGCACCAAATCCAAGATACAATATTCCCCAAGAATATATGAATGAATCATTAACTATGGGACACACACAAAATGATGATATTAATTATCCGTTACTATCTGAATCACATGTTACTCAAATGAAATCATCACAACCATTAACTAATGATAGAATATTATCCTCAAGGTTACCTGATGAAATCAAACAATTAATGATAGAACACCCAATATCTCAACCTTCAAACCCTTTGACTTCAGGACCAACAATTAGTGATGAGTTAGTGGAAAAAGCGTCAAGATTAATGGGAACTCAAAAACCTAAATCACAACCTCAGTCTCAATCACAACCATCTAATGAAAGTTTAAAAGATATGATTCGTGAGGCGGTTAGAGATGTATTATCTGAGAACGGATTAATTACCGAATCAGTTTCTAAATCTAATGATGTTTTTTCATTTAGAGTTGGTAAACATGTTTTTGAAGGTAAAGTTACTAAAGTAAAAAAAGTTAGTTAATTTTATAACTCACATATCTTAGTTTAACCCACCTAATTTGGTGGGTTTTTTATTTTTCTAAATTGACTTATTAAAATACAACGTATATACTTTAATTACAAATTGGTTTATTAACCGATATTAAATAATTTAAATAAAATTATGAGTAAAATTAAAGTATTAGTAGTACCATCAGACAAAACAGGTGTTGGGAAATTTAGGTCGGTTGACCCTCACACGTATTTACAGGATATGTATCCTGATGATTTTCACGTAGAAATTGATTACGAACCAAAAATAAATGATTTAAACTATTGGAAACAATACCAAATAGTTCATGCTCATAGGTCTATTGGTCACGATTATGATTCAGTACCATTATTGATTAATAAATTAAAACAAATGGGTATTATAGTAATTGTTGATATTGATGACTATTGGTTACCAACAAAAGAACATCCTATCCATCAAATAATTGTGCAAAATAAGTTACATACTAAAATTGTTAATAACCTAAAAGCCGCTGATTATGTAACAACAACTACTAAATTTTTTGCCGATGAAATCAGTAAGTTTAATAAAAATGTTATAGTGTTACCTAACGCGATTAATCCAAATGAACCTCAATTTAATCAACCAACATTTAAGTCTGATAGGATTAGAATTGGGTGGTTAGGTGGTTCATCACACGAGTATGATTTAAAGTTATTAGAAGGTTTTGTGGGTAAAAATGTATCAATTAATGATAAAGTTAGATACGTTTTATGTGGTTTTGATACTAGAGGTACGATAACTGAAATCAATAAAGTGACAGGTGAACAAAAACAAAGACCGATTAAACCTAACGAAACTGTTTGGTCAAGATACGAAAAAATATTCACTAATAACTATAAAATTCTCAGTGAAGACTACAAAAAATATTTGTTAGAGTTTGTTGAGAAACCTTATGAATCTGATGAGGATATCTCATATGAAAGAGTATGGACAAAACCAATTAATTCATATGCCGCTAACTATTCAAAATTTGATATATCTTTAGCACCAATTAAAGACCATATCTTTAACAGAATGAAATCTCAACTTAAAGTTATTGAAGCGGGATTTTATAAGAAAGCATTAATCGCCTCAGAAGTTGGTCCCTACACAATTGATTTAAAACATTGTTTAAAGAATGGTGAATTTGTTGATGGTAACGCAATGTTAGTTGATAAATCACGTAATGGTGATTGGGCGTACTACATCAAAAAATTAGTTAACAACCCTAATCTAATTGAGGATATGGGTAATAGATTATATGAAACGGTTAAGGACGTTTATAGTTTAGAAACCGTAACTAAAACAAGAGCTGAATTTTACAAATCTTTAATTAAATAAAAATGATAAAAATACCATTAACTAAGATTTTATTCTTAGATATTGAAACCGTTGGGATTGAAAAAGATTACGACACTTGTCTTGAAAAAAGACCTGAGATTGCAAATCAATTTATGAAGTATTATGATTGGTTTCAGAAACGATTTCCTGAAGACCATATTAATCCACCAAACAATATTGATGAAAGAACTAAAAGGATTAATCAGGTTTTTAGTAAAAGAACCGCATTAGTTCCTGAGTTCGCTAAAATTGTTTGTGTTAACGTTCAGTTCGTAACTGATAATGGTGATGTTAAATCACAATCATTTTCAGGTGATGATGAAAAAGAACTATTACGTAATTGTAAAAAAGTCTTAGATAAATGTTATAAATTGGATTTTCATATCTGTGGTCATAATCTAAAGAATTTTGACATTCCGATGTTGGCAAAACGAATGATAATCAATGGCATCTCACCTTCAATTATGTTACCATCATACGATACTAAACCTTGGGAAGTTAAAGCGATTGATACTAAAGATATTTGGCAATACGGTGCCTACACTTCAATTGGGTCATTAGATTTGTTATGTACATCATTAGGAGTTCCTTCACCAAAAGAAGGTGACGTGACGGGTGATAAAGTACACACCGCTTATTGGAATGAGGGTAAATTAAAAGAAATCACTGAATACTGTGAACGTGATGTTAAAGTATTAATTGATATAATCATAAAACTTAAAGAATTGGAATAATGAAAAACGAATTTTTAAACAACGAAAATTTTAAAGACCTATTTGATTCTGAATTATTAAATGATGATGATTTGGATTATGATAAGATACTAGAAGAGACTGGTCTTGATTTAAAAGAATTGGAAAGAGAATTTAATGATTATAGTCCTAAACTACCTTTGGAATATAAAAAACTTTCCGATAATTCAGTAGAACCTACCTATAATTATGAAACCGATTCAGGATTTGATTTATACTCAACTGTAGAGATTACAATACCCCCTTTTGGTAGAGTTTTAGTACCAACAGGGTTATCATTTAATATTCCTGATGGGTATGAGATACAAGTTAGAAGTAAAAGTGGATTAGCAATTAATCAAGGTTTGATGTGTTTAAATTCGCCAGGAACTGTTGATAGCGGATATGTAGGTGAAGTTAAGGTAATTATTTTCAACACTAACAATGATGAGGTTGTAATCAATAAAGGTATGAAAGTTGCTCAAGCGGTTTTATGCCCCGTAGTTAATGGTAAATGGGTTGATTTAGTAAAAACTGATAAAGAATTCTCTAAAGATAGAGGAGATAAAGGATTTGGTTCAACAGGAATATAAGATGAATAAAATAATATTATCCGTAGGTGCTGATGATAGATATCTTCAAAACCCACATTTAAAAAACTATTTCAAATCAATTAGTCAAAACTCAAACTTTGACGAAAATGCGTTAGTTTATTTAGGTAATAATGAAGTTCAACTTGATTATGAAAACATTAAAGTATTCAAAGTTAATCCTGAATCAATAGTTAAGAAAAATAGTAATAATTGTATTCAACATGGTGAATTTTTAAATTCTAAAAACTTTGATAACTATTCTGATTCTGACATAATTGTGTTTACTGATGGTGATATGACATTACAACGAAATTTAAATGAGAATGAAATTAAAATCTTACGAAATTTAAATGATGATGACGTATACATTGGTTACAATCAATCACCAAATGACACATTAGTTAATGAATATTTCAGGTTACAACCAACTCAACATATACCTGAAATGTTTAATAATATTGGTAAAATTAAAGTTTATAACACCGGTGTTGTTGGTATGAATAAAAAAACTTGGAATAAACTTAAAAATAGATATATTGAATTATATGACTCAATTAATCAATTATTTAGACATTACGCTAAACAACAATGGTTAATCTGTTATATTATTGGAACTGAAAAATATAATATAATTGAAATGGGTTATGAAGTTCATAATCATACACATTATCCCTCTCCAATTGGAACAACTAACGAAAATGGTTTAGTTAAATACAATGGTGAAACGGTGTTATTTAAACACAGATGGTTTTAAAAATAAATTTATGGAAAATTTACTAGCATTAATAAAAAATTTAGATATTAAAAAAATTGACGAATCTGAATTAGAAAATTTTTTACCTAATTTAGGTATGAATAATGAAAATTTAAATGAAATGCCAAAACATTTAAGTAAATATTATGGTAAAGGGTTAAAGTTTTGGCAATACCCAAATCAATTCAGTAAATATTTAAAATATTTGACTAATAAAAATATAAATTCATATCTTGAGATTGGTTGTCGATGGGGAGGTACATTCATTATAACTTCAGAATTTTTAAAATTGAGTAATAGTGATGTGAAATTATTTTGTTGTGATTTAATACCAAAATCTGATGTTTTAACCGAATATTCTAATCATCAAGAATATGTTTTTATAAGAACAAGTAGTTTTAAGTTAGATAAAAGTATGATACCTCACAATATTGATTTAATATTAATTGATGGGGACCATACTTATAATGGTGTTAAAAACGACTTTCAAGTATCTAAACAATTTAACCCTAAGTACGTTGTGTTTCACGATATTAAAAGTTCAGTGTGTCCCGGTGTCGTTAAATTCTGGAATGAAATAAAACAAGATTATCCCCATTATGAATTTATAGACCAATATGACAGTGTTAATGGTGATTTCTTAGGGATTGGTGTTATTGAATTGAATAATGAATAAATACGATTATTTAATTGTTGGGTCAGGATTATTTGGGTCTATATGTGCTCGAGAATTAACCGATTTAGGCCTTAAATGTTTAGTCGTTGAAAAACGAGAACATATTGGTGGTAATTGTTATACTAAAAAAATTGAAGGTATTGATGTTCATGTTTACGGAGCACACATCTTTCATACTTCAAATAAAGAAACTTGGGATTATGTTAATAGATTCGTGGAGTTTAATAATTACAGACATCACGTTATTGGTAATTATAAAAACACTTTATATTCATTACCATTTAATATGTTCACGTTTAATAAACTTTGGGGTGTTAACACACCTGAAGAGGCTAAAAATAAAATTGATAGTCAAAAGTTTGAAGGTGTACCCACAAATTTAGAAGAACAAGCCTTATCTATTGTGGGTGAGGATGTTTATAATAAACTAATAAAAGGGTATACTGAAAAACAATGGATGAAATCCCCCAAAGAATTACCATCATCAATAATCAAACGATTACCTGTTAGATTCACATTTGATAATAATTATTTTTTTGACACATATCAGGGAATCCCTAAAAATGGTTATACTGAATTATTTGAGAAGTTATTAGATAATATTGAAGTTAAACTTAATACTGACTTTTTTGATGACGTTGATTACTATAAGTCAATATCATCACATATAATATATACAGGACCAATTGATAGATATTTTAATTATTCGTTAGGTAATTTGGAATATAGACCATTGAGATTTGAAACCGAAATTGTTGACACCGAAAATTATCAAGGACATTCGGTTATCAATTTTACCGATATTGATGTACCATATACTAGAATAATTGAACATAAACATTTTAATGTTTCCGAATCAAAAAAAACGGTCATTACTAAAGAATACCCAATAGAATGGGATATCAATCAAGAACCTTATTATCCGATAAACGATAAAGAAAATCAGTTACTATACGAAAAATATAAACAATTAAGTTTAAAAGAAACTAATGTATTTTTTGGTGGTAGACTTGCAGAATATAAATATTATGATATGAATCAAGTGGTTGACTCGGCACTTGAGTTTATTCATAACATTTCATAAATTTAAGTATGATAACAATAATTTACTCAACACATAAAGATAAAGAATACAATGATAAGTTTAACGACCATCTTGTATTAACATCAGGACTTCAATGGGTACAAGTTTTACCCTATGTAAATCATAACGAATACTCATTATCCGAACTTTACAATAAAGGTATTAAAGAATCAAAGTACGATATTATAGTTTGTTGTCATAATGATATTAAACTTGAGAAAAATTGGGGTAAAAAATTATTAGAAGATTTTTCTAATAACCCCGAATTCGGTATAATAGGAAAGGCTGGAAGTAGTTATTTTCCTGAGTCAGGAGTTTATTGGGAACGAATGAGTCAGACTATGGTTGGTCAAGTTTATCACCATCCTGAAGGTCAAAAAAAATGGTTGAGTACGTACTCACCAAAATTACCTTTTATAATACCTGTGGTAACTATTGATGGGTTGTTTATTGCTTTTGATAAAAGTAAGATTAAACATCAATTTGATGAGTCGTATGGTAAATTTCATTTTTATGACCACGGATTTTGCATTCCTAATTATTTGGACGATGTTAAAATTGGTGTAACATCATCATTTGAAATAACCCACCAATCGGTTGGTCGTCCTAATACAGAGTTTTTTGAATCTAAAGAAAGGTTTATTGAAAAATGGGGTAAGTATTTACCATTAGATTTAAAACCTGAAAGTGTATTTGTTCCTGAAATCAAAGAAAAACCTATTAAAAATATTGGCAAAGTTGCGGTAATAATACCAACAAAAGGTAAAGTTGAAATGTTATTAGATTGTATTAACTCACTCTATAAACATTGTAACCCTAATTTATTTGATGTGTTTATTGCCGATACAGGGTCAAGTGATAGTGAAAAACAATTGATTAAAGATAATACACAACATATTGGTAACATCAATTTAATTGAATATGATTATTACAATTTCGCTAAAATAAATAATGATGTTGTAAAAAACCATATATCTGACAAATATGAATTTTTATTATTTTGTAATAACGATATTAAAATACTTAATAATGTGATTTATGGAATGTTAAAAATTTTTAAAGAAAAAAATAAAGTAGGGACTGTTGGGTGTAGATTACATTTTGAGGATAATACAATTCAACACGACAGTATCTTACTTGTTTTAGATAAAACTAAAAATCTTGGACTCACACATAGAAGTCTTGGTAATTATTTTAATTACCATATAAACACTTCAGAAGTACCGGGGTCTACCGCAGCATTAATGATGATACGTAAAAAAATATTTATGTCTTGTGGTATGTTTAATGAAAATTATGAAACTTGTT
>Ga0315899_10000765_pt1 | contig 38395 bp, 37 predicted proteins | sample LakEriMetagenome_2_FD_203518 | JGI IMG/M metagenome (GOLD analysis project Ga0315899, IMG submission 203518) | Freshwater fungal communities from buoy surface, Lake Erie, Ohio, United States - Buoy 4 MA112 | ecosystem: Environmental > Aquatic > Freshwater > Lake | place: USA: Lake Erie, Ohio...
TGTTGCCGCGTTCTTCCTTGACCACCTGCACAAGCAGCACCTGGCGGCGCTTGATGACGTCCTGAATCTTGTAGCGGCGGCGCAGCGCCATGCGCTTGCGGCGCAGCTCGTCCGCAGCATCGTCGCCGCCACGTCCGCCCTTGCGGCGGCTGGCCTTCTGCGGCGCATCGCCCTCGGCGCTTTCCTCCGCGCCTTCCTCATCGTCATGATGATGGGTGGCTTCGACGACTTCGACGCCGTCCTCGCCATGATGATCTTCGTCATCCTCGTCATCATAGTCGGCGCGCAGCGCGGCCTCTTCCTCGGCATGCGCGCGTTCCTCGCGCAGCAGCGCCTCGCGGTCCTCGCGCGGGATCTGATAATAGTCGGGATGGATTTCGCTGAAGGCCAGGAAGCCGTGGCGGTTGCCGCCATAATCGACGAACGCCGCCTGCAGCGACGGTTCGACCCTGGTTACCTTGGCGAGATAGATATTTCCCTTGAGCTGCTTGTGCTCGGCCGATTCGAAATCGAACTCCTCGATCCGGTTACCTTTGACGACCGCGACCCGGGTCTCTTCCCGGTGGCGCGCATCGATCAGCATACGCATTGTCATTTATGAGTCTCCGGCGTGAGCGGGCTGCGGCGCTGGGCCGCGCCGTCACGCGATAGTGAAGGGACGGCCGCGCGCGCGCCAAGGGGCGCGCGGATCGCGGGATCGTCCGGTTTGGAAGGAAAAGTGACGTGTCTGCTGCGTCGGCAGGGCCGGACCATGCGCCGAGCCTTTCCATCCACGCCGCTGCGCCCGGAACCGGGGCAAGCGTGGAAAGGAATTCATGCCTCATGCAGCGTCAACCTGTTTGCAGCACCGGACCGGACAGGATCCATAAAGTCCGCCGGTGCTCGTCTCATCGCCCTGATCGGTCGCCCGTCCATGACGCGAACCTTGCAGGAATATGAATGGGTAGCAGCCAAATGAAGGCGGAGCAACGTCTGGCTGAAATATAATGTCTCGCCAGACCCATTGCATGAAGAAGGTGAAGCAGCCGTTAACCGTCTCGATTCACGTCCTTCAAAGTCACGATGCTTAATGCCGGATTCAGCGTGGGGACGCTGGGGACGGATCATCGTCATGAAATTTGGGTGGACGGGCTCTTGTCGGGCGTTGCACAAGCGGCGGATGGTGCAGAGCTTTGCCCTGATGGGCGCGATCATCGCGGCCGCGCCTGGCAGCGCGGGCGGCATCGCCGGCGTCGACGTGCGCGACGATCGGGTGGTGGTGCGTTTCGACGACCGGGTGGAGGGCGCCTCCGCTTTCCTGCTGGATGCGCCGCGCCGCATCGCTCTGGACATTGACGGCGCGCAGATGGGGCGCGGACGGTTCGCGCCGGGCAACGGCAGCGTGGCGGCCGTGCGACAGGGGCAGCTCAACGAAGGCACCGCGCGCGTCGTGCTGGATCTCGCCGGGCCGGCGACGCTGGGCACGCCGCAGATCGCGGCCGACGGCAAGTCGCTGAGCTTCGCGTTGCAGCCTGTGAGCGAAGCGCGGTTCCTGGCCGAGATGGGCAAGGGGCGCACCCGGTTCGACGGCGCGGCGGACATGGCGGCGCGTCCGAAGAAGCGGCTCCATTCGATCAGCGTTCCCATACCCGCGCCCGCCCGCGGCCTTACGCTGCCTCCGGTCGAAGGGGCGCAGGACGGGGCCCGCCCCCTGGTGGTGATCGATGCCGGCCATGGCGGGCATGATCCGGGCGCGATCAACAAGGAAACCGGCCGGCGCGAAAAGGATGTGACGCTGGCGATCGCGCAGGCGATCCGCGATCAACTGGTGAAGGGCGGCCGCGTGCGCGTGGCTCTGACGCGCGACGACGACAAGTTTCTGGTTCTGCAGGAACGCTATGGCATCGCCCGCAAGCTGGGCGCGGACCTTTTCATTTCGATTCATGCCGACGCAGCGGATAATGGCGACGCGCACGGCGCGACCGTCTATACGCTGTCCGAAACCGCGTCGGACCGGGAAGCGGCACGGTTGGCAGCGCGCGAGAACAAGGCCGACATCATCAACGGCGTCAACCTTGGCGGACAGTCCGACGACGTATCGTCCATCCTCATCGACCTGACCCAGCGCGAATCGATGAACATTTCCGCCAGTTTCGCCCGGCTGCTCCAGCGTGAAGCCGGTCCCTACGTGCCGTTCCGCAGCGCCGGGCACCGCTTCGCGTCGCTGATGGTGCTCAAAGCCCCCGACACGCCGTCCGTGCTGTTCGAGACCGGTTATATCAGCAATGCGGCGGACAGCGCCTTCCTCTCCTCGCGCGAGGGGCAGGCGCGGATCGCGCGCGGCGTCGCCCGCGCGATCGAGGTGCATTTCGCCCGCAAGCTGGCGATGCGCGGCGGCGGGGCTGGCGGTTGATGTCAGGCGGCGCCGGGCAGCCGGCGCGACGGGCCGTCGAAAGCCCACTGGCCTTGGCCGCATTTTGACCCTAGAGCCTCTTCTCCATGGAAGAGGCCCGTTCCGATACCCCGCAATCGTCCATCGCCTATCGCCTGCGCCGCGATGCCGGAGGCCTGATCGGCCGTCTGCGCCCGCTGATGGAGCGAAGGCTGTTCCGCTGGGCGGCGATCCTGCTGGGCGCCTTTCTCGCCGCGCTGTTCCTCTTCTGGCTGATCTTCGCGCGCGGCCTGCCCGATGCCGCCACGCTGCTGGAATATGAACCGCCGCTGCCGACGATCGTGCGCGACATCAATGGCCAGCCGGCGCACAGCTATGCGCGTGAACGCCGGGTGCAATTGCAATATAGCGACTATCCGCCGCTTCTGATCCGCGCCTATCTGGCGGCGGAGGACAAGACCTTCTTCGAACATCATGGCGTCGACATCCCCGGCTTCGCGGGCGCGGTGGTCGACTATGCCAGCAAGCTGGGGTCGGGCCAGCGCGCCCGTGGCGGCTCCACCATCACCCAGCAGGTCGCCAAGAATCTTCTGATCGGCGACGAATATTCGCCCACCCGCAAGGTCAAGGAGATGATCCTGGCCTGGCGCATGGAAAATGTGCTGTCGAAACAGCAGATCCTCGAACTCTACCTCAACCAGATATTCCTCGGCCGCAACGCCTATGGCGTGCAGGCGGCGGCGCGCGCCTATTTCGACAAGGATGTGGCGGACCTCAAGCTGCACGAGATGGCCTATCTCGCCATCCTGCCCAAGGGGCCGGCCAATTACCGCCCCGAAAGCCCGACCGGCCATGAGCGGGCGCTCGACCGGCGCAACTGGGCGCTGGGCGAGATGGAGAAGAATGGCTGGATCACCGCCGCGCAGCGGGTGGAGGCGCAGGCGCAGCCGCTGGGCACGGTCGCCGCGCACGGCTCCAGCTTCGACGCGCGAGCGGGCGGCTATTATATGGAGGAGGTGCGCCGTCGCCTGATCCAGCTGTTCGGCGAAAAGGCGGCGGACGGTCCCAACAGCGTCTATGCCGGCGGCCTGTGGGTGCGCAGCCCCTATGATCCCGTGGTGCAGCAACATACGCAGGATGCGCTGCGCGGCGGGCTGCTCCGGTTCGACGGCGGGCGCGGCTGGTCCGGCCCGGTCGGCCATATCAATGCCGGCGACGGCTGGGAGCGGGAACTGGCCGCCAGCTACATCAGTGTCGATTATGCGCAATGGCGGGTGGCTGTCGTCATCAGCCGGTCTTCCGGCGCGGCGCAGATCGGCTTTGCCGACGGCAGCACGGGCGTCCTGCCGGCGGACGCCGCGCAGATGCCCTATCGCCGCACCGGCGGCCCGGCCTTCTCGGCGCTCAAGGCCGGCGACCTGATCGTGGTCACGCGCAACGGTTCGAACTGGGCGCTGCGCAACGTGCCCGAAGTGTCCGGCGGCATGTTGGTGGAGGAAGTCCATTCCGGCCGCATCCGCGCGATGCAGGGCGGGTTCGATTCGCGCCTGTCCTCCTACAATCGCGCGACCCAGGCGCTGCGCCAGCCCGGCTCCACCATCAAGCCGTTCGTCTATGCGTCCGCGCTGGACAATGGCATGACGCCGGCCTCCATCATCGTCGATGGACCGCTTTGCGTCTATCAGGGCGCGGGGCTGGGCCAGAAATGCTTCCGCAACTTTTCCGGCGGCAGCGCGGGGCCGCAGACGATGCGCTGGGGCGTCGAGCAGTCGCGCAACCTGATGACGGTGCGTGCCGCCAGCCAGACCGGCATGGACCGGGTGGTGCGGACGATCAAGAATATGGGGATAGGCGACTATCAGCCCTATCTCTCCTTCGCGCTGGGCGCGGGGGAAACGACGGTCGAGCGAATGGTGAACGCCTATGCGACGCTGGCCAACCAGGGCAAGCAGCAACCGTCCAAGGTAATGGATTATGTGCAGGACCGGCGCGGCAAGGTGATCTGGCCGCAGCGCTGGCGCCCGTGCGAAGGCTGCAACATGCCGAACTGGGACGGCAAGCCGATGCCGCGCTTCGGCTTTGAAGGCAAGCAGGTGCTCAATCCCATGACCGCCTATCAGGTCGTCCACATCGCCGAAGGCGTTATCCAGCGCGGCACCGCGACGATACTCAACGACCTCAATCGGCCGCTGTTCGGCAAGACCGGCACGACCAACGGGCCGACCAACGTCTGGTTCGTGGGCGGATCGCCCGATCTCGTCGCGGGCGTCTATATCGGGTACGACCAGCCGCGCAGCCTGGGCGGCTGGGCGCAGGGCGGTCGTATCGCCGCGCCGATCTGGAAGGCGGCCATGGCCCCGGTGCTGGAAACGATGCCCAAGACGCCCTTCGTCGCGCCTGCGGGCATCCGCATGGTGACCATCGACCGCAGGTCGGGAAAGCGCGTCTATGGCGCATGGCCGGGCACCGACCTGAAGCCCGCCGTCATCTGGGAAGCGTTCAAGCCCGAAACCGAACCGCGCCGTTCCATCCGCAAGGAAGAAGCCGAAGCGCAGGCCAAGGCCGCCGACGCCCGCGCCGCCTCCGCCATATCGCGCGGCCGCCAGCGCAACGACGCCGACTTCCTGGAAGGGCAGGGCGGGATCTATTGAGGCTCCGCCCTTCCCAAATCCGTCGCCCTCGGATAGGGGCAGGCGCTTGATGCGTTAAGACGCCGACAGATTTTCGGAGACCAGACATGCGCGCCGAAGCGCAGCAATATATCGACCGTATCGACGCCGCGCTGGCGCTCCTTCGCCAGTCGCTGGACTGGGACCGGGCGCTGCGGCGGCTGGACGAACTGAACGCGCGCGTGGAAGATCCGACGCTCTGGGACAATGCCAAGCAGGCCCAGGAGGTGATGCGCGAGCGCACCCGGCTGGACAGTGCGATCGGCGCGACGCGTGCGATCGACGGGGAAAAGACCGACACCGCCGAACTCATCGAAATGGCCGAGGCCGAAGGCGACGAGGCGATGGTGGACGAGGCCGTCGCGTCCCTGAAGGCGCTGGCCGAGCGCGCCGACGAGGACAAGATCAAGGCGCTGCTGGCGGGCGAGGCCGACAGCTACGACACCTATCTGGAAATCCACGCGGGCGCGGGCGGAACGGAAAGCCAGGACTGGGCCGAGATGCTGAGCCGCATGTATCGCCGCTGGGCGGAACGGCGCGGCTACAAGGTGGAGCTGGTCGACTATCAGGCCGGCGACCAGGCGGGGATCAAGTCCGCGACCTTCCTGTTCAAGGGCGAGAACGCCTATGGCTATGCCAAGACCGAAAGCGGCGTCCATCGCCTGGTCCGCATCAGCCCCTATGACAGCAGCGCGCGGCGGCACACCAGTTTCTCGTCCGTCTGGGTCTATCCGGTGATCGACGACGATATCGACATCGAGATCAAGGAAAGCGACCTCAAGATCGACACCTACCGCGCATCTGGCGCGGGCGGGCAGCACGTCAACACGACCGATTCCGCGGTCCGCATCACTCACGTTCCGTCGGGCATCATCGTCGCGTCGCAGAACGACCGGTCGCAGCACAAGAACCGCGCCACCGCGATGAACATGCTCAAGGCCCGGCTTTACGAAGCGGAACTGCGCAAGCGCGAGGAAGCGGCGTCGAGCGACTATCAGGCCAAGACCGAAATCGGCTGGGGCCATCAGATCCGTTCCTATGTGCTGCAACCTTATCAGCTGGTGAAGGACCTGCGCACGGGCGTCACCTCCACCTCGCCCGACGATGTGCTGGACGGCGCGCTCGATCCGTTCATGGCCGCCGCCCTGTCGCAGAAGGTGACGGGCGAGAAGGTCGATGTGGAGGATGTCGACTGATGATCCGCGCGATGCTGGCGGGGGCGCTTGTCCTGCTGGCCGCGTGCGACCGGCTGGGAGAGGGGTCCGCGGACGAGCGGCCCGCCGCGGCGCGGGACTTTCCGCGCGCCGACCGTCCGGTCGCCCCGATCGTGTCGACCCGCTGGTCGAGCGAGGAGGCGCGCGACCGCGTCAACGAAGCCGAGGACATCATGGATCGCGCCGGCATCCGCCCCGGCATGACCGTAGCCGACATCGGCGCGGGCGAGGGCTATTATACCGTGCGCCTGGCCCGGCGGGTGGGGCCGAACGGCCGGGTCCTGGCCGAGGACATCATGCCCGAGGTGATCGAGGCCCTGTCCCGCCGCATCACGCGCGAGAAATGGGACAATGTCAGCCTGAAGCTGGGCGCGCCGGAAGACCCCAAGCTGCCCGAAAACAGCTTCGACCGCATCCTGATGGTCCATATGTATCATGAGATCGCCGAACCCTATGCCTTTCTCTGGCATCTCTCCCCCGCGCTGAAGAAGGATGGCGAATTGATCGTGGTGGACGCCGACCGGCCGACCCAGCGGCATGGCACTCCGCCCCGCCTGCTGGCGTGCGAACTGGCGGCGATGGGGTTCCGCCTGGACGAGCTGATACCCAAGCCCACGGCGGGCGGTTATTTCGCGCGGTTCCGCCGCATCGCGGCGCGGCCCGACCCGGCCAGCATCATACCCTGCGCCTTTCGCGGATAGGAGCATAGGGAATGCAGTTCGACGATCAGCTTCGCCGCTATTTCGGCGGTATCGACCTGGACGCGTTGACGCCCGACGCGCTGGTTTCGGGCATGGAGCGGATGCGCGTGGACCTTGGCCTTGAAAAGGATCGGGGTCGGCGGTTCGCGCTCTGGTCGCTGCTGTTCCTGCTGGGTGACGCGCCGGACCTTGACGTGACGTTCGACGACCCGGCCGACCGGGATGCCGCGCGCACCTTCATGGACCTGGCAGAAAAGGGCGCGCAATCCTCATAGGCCGATGATTGCCCATGCCTTCGCGCTGACCCGGCGCCCATGGCGCCTGCCTTGATTCAGACCAGGCCAGTCGCGGCACTCCGCGCGATCCCGGCCCGTCAAGGCATTCAGGCGGCGCGGGGCGACCGGGCGGGTGCGCGCGGCGGCCGCGGACCATCCGCCATCGTCGCGATGCCCCGCCACCATTCGTCCACCTGCGGCGCCAGCACCGCCAGGCTGCCATGGCGCGGCTGGGCGAGCCAGCGGCCGTTGCGCCGAACGAAGCGCCACTGCGCGTTGCAGTCGAGCGGCACATGATCCAACCCGCCCGTTGCGTGATCGATGCGCAGTTCGCTGGGCATGTCGCGCAGGCCGCCATCTGGAAATTCCACGCTGATCGTCATTTGCGGCTCCATCCTCTCAGGGCAGTTAAACGCGCCGCAAAGGATTGAGTTCATTGTGCTTTCGGTGATTTTCCGGACTTCGACCGGCATCATTCTGTGACAAGCCTGTCATGCAAGTGACATCGGGGCGTCAACCAAACCACATTGCGCTGCAACATCGCCGGGATAGTCCGCCCGCGACCACAGGTCCGATAAGGGGGACAATTACCATGCGCATTTCCACTGCCCTGCTGCTGGCGTCGACCGCCTGCATTTCGCTGCCCGCCTTCGCGCAGGATGCCGCGCCGGCAGACGCCGCCCCGGATGCGAGCGCGGAGATCGTCGTCTTCGGCCGGGGCGAAACCCGGCAGGTGCAGGAATTGCAGGGCAAGGAAATCACCGTCCTCACCCCCGGCACCAATCCGCTCAAAGCCATCGAGAAGCTGCCCAGCGTCAATTTCCAGTCGGCCGACCCGTTCGGCAATTATGAATGGTCGCAGCGCGTGACCATCCGCAGCTTCAACCAGAATCAGCTTGGCTTCACCTTCGACGGCATTCCGCTGGGCGACATGAGCTATGGCAACCATAACGGCCTGCACATCACCCGCGCGATCAGCAGCGAGAATATCGGCAGCGTGCGCGTCAGCCAGGGCGCGGGATCGCTCGGCACCCAATCGACCGGCAACCTGGGCGGCACGGTGGAGACCTTCTCGGCCGATCCCACTGGCGAGTTCGGCGCGCAGTTCAACGGCACCTATGGCAGCGACGACACGATCCGCGGCTTTGCACGCTTGAACTTCGGCACGAAGGACGGCGTGCGCGGCTATGTGTCCTACGGCTACGGCTCCACCGACAAGTGGAAGGGGCAGGGCGTTCAGGACCAGCATATGGGCAACGCCAAGGTCGTGATCCCCGTGGGCGAAGCGAAGATCGATGGCTGGCTGAGCTATTCCGACCGGCGCGAGCAGGATTATCAGGACATGTCGATGTCCATGATCCGGCGCCTGGGCTGGGACTGGGACAACACCTATCCCGACTATGCCCGCGCCATCGACTATGCCAGCCGGCTGAATGATGTCGACCGGGTGAGCAACAGCGGCGGATCGCCCTTCCCGGACGGCCTGTACGACTATAGCGGCGCGCGGGTCGCGACGGGACAAGTCTATCCCGGCAACGTCACCAGCGCCGACGACGCCTATTATGACGCATCGGGCCTGCGCAAGGACTGGCTGGGCGCGATCGGCCTGACCACGCCGATCGGCGAAGCCGCGACCTTCAAGATCAAGGGCTATTATCACAACAACAAGGGCATGGGCCTGTGGGCCACTCCCTATGTCCCCAGCCCCAACGGCGTCCCCATGTCGGTGCGCACGACCGAATATCAGATGGACCGGTACGGCGTGTTCGGCAGCCTCGACTATACGATCGGCATCCAGACGCTGAACGTGGGCGCATGGTATGAGAACAACAAGTTCGACCAGGCGCGCCGCTTCTATGCCTTTGCCAGCCGCACCGAGCCGGGCCTGTCCTTCCGCGACTATCCCAAGAACCCCTTCTTCACCCAGTGGGCGTTCGATTTCACCACCAACACCTTCCAATATCATGTGCAGGACAAGATCGACCTCGGCATGGTGACGCTGAACCTCGGCTGGAAGGGCTTCAAGGTCACGAACAAGGCGGAGGCGGTCGTCTCCTCCACCTTCCCGCAGGGCAAGATCGACGCCACCGACTGGTTCCAGCCGAGCGCCGGCTTCGTCGTGGAACTCAGCCCCGCGGCGGAAATCTATGGCGGCTTCAGCCAGTCGACCCGCGCCTTCGCCTCAGCGACCACGACCGGGCCCTTCTCCACCAATCAGGCCGGTTTCAATGCGATCCGCGGCACCCTGAAGCCGGAAACGTCCGACACGTTCGAGGGTGGGCTTCGCGTCCACACCCCGATCTTCAACGGCACGCTTGGCGCCTATCTCGTCAACTTCAAGAACCGCCTGCTCGCGGTTCAGGTGGGATCGGCGATCCAGGGCAATCCGTCGGCGCTCCAGAATGTCGGCGACGTGCGCTCCGTGGGCATCGAAGCGGCGGGCGACGTGAAGCTGGGCAGCGGCTGGGGCCTCTATGGCTCCTATACCTACACCGACGCCACCTATCGCGACGATGTGCGCGACGGCAACGGCGCGCTGGTGGCGGCCATCGACGGCAAGACGGTGGTGGACGCGCCCAAGCATATGGCGCGGGGCGAACTCTATCTGGACGATGGCCAGCGCTTTGCCCGCGTTGGCGTCAACTATATGTCGCGCCGCTATTACAGCTACACCAACGATGTGTCCGTGCCGGGCCGGGTGATCGTGGATGCGTCGATCGGCTATCGCTTCAGCGAGCTGTTCGAAATCCAGCTCAACGCCACCAATCTGCTCGACAAGCGCTATATCGGCACGATCGGATCGGGCGGCTTTGGCAACAGCGGCGACGGGCAGACGCTGCTGGTGGGCGCGCCGCAGCAATTCTTCGCCACGCTCAAGGCCGGTTTCTGATCATGGGCAAGGCCGCGTTGATCCCGCTTCTCCTCGCCTTCGCCATGCCGGCGGTGGCGCAGGCGGAGCCGCTGCTCCTCATCTCCATCGACGGGCTTCGGCCCGGCGACGTGATCGAGGCGCGGCAGCGCGGCCTTGCCCTCCCCAACCTCTCGCGCTTCCTTGCCGAAGGCACGCATGCCGCAGGGGTGATCGGCGTCGCGCCGACGCTGACCTATCCCAGCCACACGACGCTGATGACCGGCGTGTCGCCCCCCCGCCATGGCATCGTCGCCAACAACAGTTTCGATCCCACCGGGATCAACCAGGGCGGCTGGTACTGGTATGCGCAGGACATTCGCGTGCCCACGCTCTGGGAAGCCGCGACCAGGGCGGGCCTGTCCACCGGCAATGTCCACTGGCCCGTCAGCGTCGCGGCGAAGGGCGTGACCTGGAACCTGCCGCAGATCTGGCGCACCGGCCATCCCGATGACGCGAAGCTGCTCGACGCGCTGGCGACGCCGGGGCTGAAGGCCGAACTGGAAGCGGCGGCCGGCGAGCCCTACGCCATGGGCATCGACGAAAGCCTGCCGGGCGACCAGAACAGGGGCCGCTTCGCCACTGCGCTGATCGCCGCGCACAAGCCCGATTTCCTGACCGTCTATCTGACCGCGCTCGACCATGAACAACATGCCTCCGGCCCCGACACCCGCCAAGCAAAGGCGGTGCTGGAGAAGATCGACGCCATCGTCGGCGATCTGGTGGCGGCGGAGCGCAAGGCGCATCCCGACGCCACCATCGCATTGGTGAGCGATCATGGGTTCGAGGCGACGCAGACCGGCCTCAACCTCTTCCGCCCCTTCATCGACGAAGGGCTGATCATATTGGACAAGGATGGCAAGGTCGCGTCCTGGCAGGCGATGCCGTGGATCATGGGCGGATCGGCGGCGATCATGCTGGCCCGGCCGGACGACGCGGCGGTCGCGACGCGGGCGAAGGCGCTGCTCGACCGGCTGGCCGCCGATCCGGCAAACGGTATCGCGGCGGTGCTGGACCGGGCCGCCATCGCACGGGCGGGCGCCAATCCGCAGGCGGCGTTCCTGGTGAACCTGCGCCCCGGTTTCGTGACCGACATCTTCCGCGGCGCGTCCGCGCCTCTGGTCGCACCCACGCCGGTCAAGGGCATGCACGGCTATCTGCCCGGTCCCCTGCATCTCGACGCGACCTTCATGGTCGTGGGGCCGGGCGTGGCGAAAGGCCGCGACCTCGGCCGGATCGACATGCGCGCGGTCGCGCCCACTCTGGCGAAGATCATCGGCGCCACGCTTCCCGACGCAGAGGGGAAGGCGATCGACCTGCGGCCCTGACGACGGGTTCGACCCGTCGCCCTGACGGGCCACGACTTGCCCGGAACGGGGTGGGGGAGACGCTCTAGGGCAGCGACCTTATCCAACCGGGCAGGTCGGCCAGCCGCTCCAGCAGGGTGAAGCGGGGATGGTCTTCGGGCACCGCTGCCATCTCGTGGCTCCATGCGCCTTCCTGCGGGATATAGGCGGCCCACGCCCCGGCCGACAATGCGGGATGGATGTCGGACCGCAGCGAATCCCCGGCCATCACAGCCTCCTGCGGCGCGACGCCATAGCGGGCGAAGATGCGGGTGAAGGTGTCGGCGGTCTTGTCGCTGACGATTTCGATCCCGCCGAACAGGTCGCCAAGGCCCGACGCCGCGAGCTTGCTTTCCTGGTGCAGCAGGTCGCCCTTCGTCACCAGCACCAGCCGGCCGACATGGCTCAGCGCCTCCAGCGTCGCCTGCACATCGTCGAACAGCTCGACCGGATGGGCCAGCAGCGTTCGCCCGGCCGCCAATATGTCGGCGACCAGCGACGTGGAAAGATGATCGCCCGCCAGTTCCACCGCCGTCTCGACCATCGACAGGGTAAAGCCCTTGGCCCCATAACCATAGAGCGCCAGGTTGCGGGTCTCGCATTCGACCAGCCGCTCGCGCGTCACATCGGCGTCGGCGAAGGGGCGCAGCATCGCCACCAGCGCCTCCTCCGTCGCATTGAAGTGGCGCATATTGTGCCAGAGCGTGTCGTCGGCATCGAGGCAGATCAGCTTGACGGTCATGGGTCTTTCACCGGGATTTCCCGCGTCCTTCGCGGCGCGGGCCGACTTTTGCATCGCCCTGCTTCGGCCCGCAAGGGGCGACGATCGCGCCGCCGCCGCCCATCGGCCCGGCAAAGTTTTTTCGCACCCGTTCCAAATATTGCTTGAGCGCAGATTCTCTATAGCATCGGTAGATAAGCCGCTCGAGTCGGTCTGGAGGGATCATGCAGGATAGTCGGCATCAGCGCGGTTTGTTCGATCGGTGGCGTACGCGCCTCGCCCAGGCCTTGCTGCGCGAACCCAGCATCGTCCTGATCGACCGCGACGCCGACCTGGTCCGGGACGCCGCGATACAGGACCGGGACGACAGGCCCGCCTGGGAAAAAATGCACTGAACCCTTCGCATCGGCAACGCGCATCCCTATGTCCCGGCCGTTGACTACCCCATAGATTTTGCCAGGAGACAGCATGGCGACCAGCCCCCGTACCGTCGCGCGACCCGTAGAGCCGCTCTTCCTCGACCGCTGGTCGCCTCGCGCATTCGATTCCTCCGCCGTGCCGCAGCAGGATCTCGACACGATCCTCGATGCGGCCCGCTGGGCGCCGTCGGCCTTCAATTATCAGCCCTGGCGGTTCCTCTACGCCCATCGCGACGGCGCGGATTGGCAGCGTTTCCTGGACGTGCTGGCGCCTTTCAACCAGTCCTGGGTGAAGAATGCCGGCGTCATCCTGTTCGTCCTTTCGGACACGCTGATGGCCGCGCCGGGATCGGACGATTACAAGCCATCGCACAGCCATAGTTTCGACGCGGGCGCGGCCTGGGCGCTGCTGGCGCTGCAGGCGACGCGGCTCGGCTATCACACCCATGGCATGACTGGCGTCGATTTCGACCGGGCGCGCGCCGAACTGGGCGTACCCGACCGGTTCCGGATCGAGGCGGCGGTCGCGATCGGGCGGCAGGGCAACAAGGCGATCCTGCCGGAAGCGTTGCAGGCGCGGGAAGTGCCGAGCGACCGCAAGCCGATCGAGCAATTCGCCTTTGCCGGGAACTTCCCCGCCTGACGCAGGCGCTTGCGGGTTGATTCTTTATTGGGCAACATGAACGAAGGTGCCGCAGCCGCGGCACCCTTGTTTCTACGGCGGCAGGTTCATGTCCCTTTCCGAAATGATCGCCGGCAGCGCCGTGGCCGCTGTGCTGACCAATCCGCGCCTGTCCGACAATCCCATCGTCGAATGCAATGACGCCTTCCTGGCGCTGACCGGCTATGCGCGGGACGAGATTGTCGGCCGCAACTGCCGCTTCCTGGCGGGCGATGACCAGGATGCGGCCCAGACCGACGCGATCCGCGCGGCCATCCGCGAGCGCCGCCCGCTGCTGATCGAGCTGCGCAACTATCGCAAGGATGGCACCGCGTTCCGCAACGCGCTGATGATCGCGCCGATCTTCGGCATGGACGGGACGGTCGATTATTTCCTCGGATCGCAGATGCCGGTGGAGGAAGGGCGCGACAACGACGCGGCGCGGCGGATCGCCGCCCTTACCGACCGGCAGCGCACCGTGCTGATGTCGATGTCAGAAGGGCGGCTGAACAAGCAGATCGCCTATGCGCTGGGCCTCACCGAGCGCACGGTCAAAATGCACCGCGCCGCCATGCTGAAGGCGCTGGGCGTGCGCACCGCGGCCGAAGCGATACGGCTGGCGATAGAGGCAGGGCACTGACCGCGTGGCCCTGCTGGGGATCGCCGTCATCGTCGCGGGCTTCCTGCTGCGCTTCCATCCCCTGCTGGTCATCCTGTGCGCCGCGATCGTCACCGGCCTTGCCGCCGGTCTTGATCCCCTGGCTGTGCTTGCGGCGCTCGGCAAGGCGTTCAACGAAGCACGCTATGTCAGCATCATCTGGATCGTTCTTCCGGTCGTCGGCCTGCTGGAGGCGTACGGGCTGCAGGAACGGGCGCGGGGCCTGATAGACCGGATGCGGGGGGCGACCGCCGGGCGTTTCCTGACCTTCTACCTGCTGCTGCGGCAGATATTGGCGGCGGTCGGCCTGACATCCGTGGCGGGCCACCCGCAGACGGTGCGGCCGCTGGTCGCGCCGATCGCGCTCGCAGCGGCGGAGCGGCAGTCGGGCGGGCTGGACCCGGCAGAGCGCGAGGAGATGCGCGCCTGGGCCGCCGCCACCGACAATGTCGGCCTCTTCTTCGGGGAGGACATCTTCCTCGCCATTGGATCGATCCTGCTCATCAAGGGGCTGATGGAGCAATATGGCATAGAGCTGGAGCCGTTCGAGCTGTCCGTCTGGGCGATTCCCACAGCCATCGCGGCCTTCCTGATCCATGGGTTTCGCCTGTGGCGGCTGGACCGGCGCCTGAGCCGGAGGGTGACGCGGCAGGCGGGCGAGCATGCTTCATGATCACGCTGCACTGGGTCTATGCGCTCGCCGGCGCGATCTTCGTCGCCTTTGCCCTGCTGGGCCTGCGGGACCGGCCGGTGAACGCCGCCTTCTGGGGCTTGCTGGCGGTCAGCATGTGGGCGGGCGACGCGCTGGGCGACGTAGGGAACGGGTTGCTCGTTCTGGGCCTTGTCGGGCTTGGCGCGTCGGGCCGGATGCGCCGGGGCGAGGGCGATGCGCCGCCCGAACTGCGGCAGGCGCGGGCCGACAGTCATGGCAACCGGCTGTTCGTGGTCGCGCTCATCATCCCGGCGACCGCGCTCATTGGCACCATCGTCTTCAAGGCCGCGCCGGACTGGTTCGAAGCGAAGCAGGCGACATTGATCGCGCTCTCGCTGGGCGTGCTGGTTGCGCTGCTGGCGGGATGCCTGTGGCTGCGCGCCGGGCCGGCGGTGGCGCTGCAACAGGGCCGGCGGCTGATCGACAGTGTCGGATGGGCGGCGATTTTGCCGCAGATGCTCGCCGCGCTGGGCGCCGTCTTCGCCCTGTCGGGCGTGGGCGATGCCGTGGGCGGCGTGGTGCAGCAGGCGATCCCGCACGGCAGCCTCTTCGGCGCGGTCATCGCCTATGGCGTCGGCATGGCGCTCTTCACCATGGTCATGGGCAACGCCTTCGCCGCTTTCCCGGTGATGACAGCGGCAATCGGCGTGCCGATCCTGATCCGCGGCTTCCACGGCGATCCAGCCGTCATCTGCGCCATCGGGATGCTGGCGGGCTTTTGCGGCACGCTGCTGACGCCGATGGCGGCCAATTTCAACCTCGTCCCCGCCGCGCTGCTCGACCTGAGCGACAAGCATGGCGTCATCCGGCGGCAGGTCGGCACCGCGCTGCCGCTGCTCGTCGTCAACATCCTGCTCATCTACTGGCTGGCCTTCTGACATGACCGATCTCACGCAGCCGCTCGCGGAACGCTTCGCGGCTCTCACCCTGTCGCATCTCGGCCGCGAATATCCGTTCAAGATGGATCTGGTGCTGAACGGGCCGGAAGACGCGCTGCCGCCCCGCGCGCACCATCCCATCTTCCACGGCAGTTTCGACTGGCACAGCTGCGTCCATGGCTGGTGGCAAGTGATGCGGCTGGTGCGGCTGTTTCCCGAAATGGCCTGCGCGCCCGACATCCGGGCGCGGGCCGACGCGATGCTGACGCCCGAAAAGGTAGCGGGGGAGCGCGCCTATCTCGCCCGGCCGATGAGCGCGGGGTTCGAACGGCCCTATGGCTGGGCGTGGCTGTTGGCGCTGCATGCCGAACTGGCGCGCCATGACGCCCCCTGGGCCGACGCGCTCATGCCGCTGGCGCAGGATTTCGCCGCCCGCTTCCACGCCTTCCTGCCAAAGCTGACCTATCCGCTGCGGGTCGGCACCCATTATAACATCGCCTTTGCCCTGACGCTGGCGCTGCAATGGGCCGACGGGCGGGATGCCGCGTTGGCCGCGCTGATCCGCGACCGGGCGCTCGGCTGGTTCGGTGCGGATCGCGCTTGCCAGGCGTGGGAGCCGGGCGGCGACGAATTCCTCTCGCCTGCGCTGTGCGAGGCGCTGTTGATGAGCCGCCTGCTCGATCCGGCCGATTTTTCGACATGGTACCATGCCTTCCTGCCAGACCTTCTGGCCGGCGCTCCCGCAACGCTCTTCACGCCCGCCACCGTTTCGGATCGCAGCGATGGCAAGATCGCGCATCTCGACGGCCTCAACCTCAGCCGCGCCTGGTGCTGGCGGGGCATCGCCGCGGCGCTGGGGCCGGGCGATCGGGTGAGCGCCCTGGCGCAGGATGCGGCGCGCGCGCATATCGGCGCCAGCCTTCCCCATGTCGCGGGCGATTATATGGGCGAACATTGGCTCGCCACCTTCGCGCTGCTGGCGCTGGAATAGGGGGGCGCACGCACGGCGCCCCCCGGCACGATCAATCGCGCAGCAATTCGTTGATGCCGGTCTTGGACCGGGTCTGCGCGTCCACCCGCTTTACGATCACCGCGCAATAGAGGCTGGGGCCGGGCGTGCCGTCAGGCAGCGGCTTGCCGGGCAGGCTGCCGGGCACCACCACCGAATAGGGCGGCACTTCACCCATGAAGATCTCGCCCGTGGCGCGATCGATGATCTTGGTCGACTGGCCGATGAACACGCCCATCGACAGCACGGACCCCTTGCCGATGCGCACGCCTTCCACGACTTCGGACCGCGCGCCGATGAAGCAATCATCCTCGATGATGACCGGGTCGGCCTGCAACGGCTCCAGCACGCCGCCGATGCCGACGCCGCCCGACAGGTGGACATTCTTGCCGATCTGCGCGCAGCTGCCCACCGTCACCCAGGTATCGACCATCGTGCCTTCATCGACGAACGCGCCGATGTTGACGAAGCTCGGCATCAGGATGACGTTCCTGGCGATGTGCGATCCCGCGCGGGCGAAGCTGCCCGGCACGGCGCGGAAGCCGGCGGCGCGGAAGGCGGCCTCGTCCCAGCCGGCGAACTTGCTCGGCACCTTGTCCCACCAATGGCTCGCGCCGGGGCCATTGTCGATCATCACATTGTCGTTGAGGCGGAAGGACAGCAGCACCGCCTTCTTCGCCCATTGGTTGACCTGCCAGCCTGCATGGGTCGGCTCTGCGACGCGCAGTTCGCCGCTGTCCAGCAGGGCCAGCGCCTTGTCCACCGCCTGGCGGACGTCGCCCTGCGTCTGGAGATTGACGTTGGCCCGGTCCTCCCAGGCGGCGTCGATGGTGGCGATAAGGTCTTGGCTCATGGTCATTCCCCCAGCATTTGGGCCAGAAACGGCGTTAGATGGTCGGTTTCATAATCGATGAAATCGGGATGATGGTCGTGCGCGCCCGCTTCCGACCCGTTATTGACCCAGATGGTCGTCATGCCGATCGCCTTGGCGGGGCGGAGGTTGCGGGCCATATCCTCGAAGAAGGCGGCGCGCGCCGGATCGACGGCATGGACGCGGCACAGTTCGGCATAGCCCGACGGATCGGGCTTGGGCACATATTGGCAGGCATGGATGTCGTGGATCAGCTCGAACGCGCCCGATAGGCCCAGCTTGTCCAGCACGCGCCCGGCATAGGCCGCGTCGCCATTGGTGAAGATCAGCTTGCGGCCGGGCAACTGGTCAATCGCGGCGTTGAGCGCCGGATCGACCTCCAGCCGGTCCATCGAAATGTCGTGGACATAGTCGAGGAAGGCGCGCGGCTCGATGCCATGATGGTGCATCAGGCCCGACAAGGTCGTTCCATGTTCCATAAAATAGCGCTTCTGCGTCTGGCGCGCCACATCGGGGTCGCAGCCCAGCAGGCCCTGGATGAACTCGCCCATCTTCACGTCGATCAGGGCGAACAGGTCCGCCTTCGCCGGATAGAGCGTGTTGTCCAGATCGAAGATCCAGCTATCGATATGGGCCATGTCCGCGCGCATGGCCGCGCCCTAGTCCGCCAAGGGAGAGAGGGCAAGCCAGGCTTTGTCCTTCTCCCCGCAGAGGAGAAGGACAGGGAGCCTTGTGCGCGGAACGAACGGGCGGGGTTGGAAGGCAGGGCAGGCGCGCGACAAATCCGGGCCTAGCAGGCGGGCGTTTCACTGTCCTCGTAGAAGCGCTGGACGGCGGCCCAGCCTTCCTCCGCCGTCTCGACCCAGGTCAGCAGGTTGAGGTCAGTGGGCGCGATCACGCCTTCGTCGGCCAGCGCCTCGAAATCGACGACGCGGGTCCAGAAGTCGCGGCCGTAAAGCAGGATGGGGATCGGCTTCATCTTGCCGGTCTGGATCAGCGTCAGCAATTCGAACATTTCGTCGAAAGTGCCAAAGCCGCCGGGAAAGACCGCCAGCGCGCGGGCGCGCAGCAGGAAGTGCATCTTGCGCAGCGCGAAATAGTGGAATTGGAAGCTGAGGTCCGGGGTCACGAAGCGGTTTGGCGCCTGCTCGTGCGGCAGGACGATGTTCATGCCGATGGTCGTCTGGCCGACATCCTGCGCGCCGCGATTGGCGGCTTCCATGATCGACGGGCCGCCGCCCGAACAGACGACGAAATGGCGGCACCCCTCGGCCGTTACGGGATATTGCGCGGCGATCCGCGCCAGCTTGCGCGCTTCTTCATAATAGACAGCCTTGCGGCCCAGATTTTCGGCGATCCGCTTCTGTTCGGGTGTCTGCGCCGCGGCGATTCGCGCCTGCACCTGATCGGGTTCGGGGATGCGCGCGGAACCGTAGAAGACGAAGGTGGAATCGATCCGCGCCTCGTCCATCAGCAATTGGGGCTTCAACAGTTCCAGCTGGAACCGGACGGGGCGCAAATCCTCGCGCAGCAGGAATTCGGTGTCCTGGAAGGCGAGCCGGTAGGCGGCGCTCTGCGTCTGCGGGGTGTCGATCTGCTTTCTGGCGTCGACGGCCTCTTCACGGGCCGGGCGGAACTTGCGTTCTTCAATCTCTTTTTTCGTCATTCGCGTCCACTTAATGCGCGGCCGTGACAAAACCAAGGCCAAGCTTGGGCTTGCAGTCCCTACCTCGTCCGTTTCGAGCGACGGATAGCGCCGTGCCGGCGTTTAGGCGCTCAGCGGCAAAAGCCGCCGCGTTTCTTGTTTCCGCTCAGCGGCAGAAGCCGCCGCGTTCTTGTTTCCGCTCAGCGGCAAAAGCCGCCGCGGCCGCCCATGTCGAAATGGAAATGGTCGTGATGGGCGGCGTCATAGTCGGGGCTCAACACCGTGCTGAACCGCTTGCACGCGCTGGCGTGGACCAGGGCCAGGAATTGCCGCGTCTTCCTGTCGCCTGTCCATCCGTCCTGCACCGTGATCCGTCGCCCGTCGGACAGGACGAAGGCGCTGACGTCGATCGCGTTGCTGTGCGCATGCTCGCTCAGCTTTCCGCTGCCGGCGATCGGACGGCAGTTATAGGTGCCGAATGTCTCGATTCGCTCGATCTCCACGCCCAGCACCAGCCGCGCGGCAGGTTCCACGCCATAGCGCGCCCAGGCGGCGAAATTCGCGGCCAGACTGCATGTCATCGCCCCCAAATTGGTCGTCGGCACGCCGATGTCGATCAGCTTCACGCTGCCGATGGCGCTGCATCCACCCCCGAAATTGCGGTCGGGCAGGGGGGTGAAGGCGACGGCCTGCGACTGGAGTCTGGCGAAGCATTGCCGCGTTTCCATCGCGGGCTGGGCGAGGGGGCGCAGGGCGGGCGTACGGGCCGCGGGCGGACGGGGCGCGCGCGCCACCCGGCCGGCTGGCACCAGCCCGCCGCTGCACGCGCTCAGCGCCAGCGCCAGCCCCATGGCCAGGCCGGCCTGCACGGCCAGCCTTGTCCTCGTCGCCCACTCGCTCATGCACGCCACCATAGCGCAAATCTTTTTTCCGAAGGTTAACAGTATGTTCGGTTCGTCCTATTTTCCGGGCGATCTTGACAGCCGTCGCGAAATCTCTAGGGCGGCCGACGGGCCACGCGGTCCCAACGCCGCGCAGCTCTCTGCAAGGAGAAGCATGACATGACTGATTTGACTGCCGTTGACGCCACCATTGCGCCTGCTCAAAAGCCGGCGACCCGTCCGGCCCGCCCCTTCTTTTCTTCCGGTCCCTGCGCCAAGCCTCCGGGCTGGAGCGCCGACAAGCTGAGCGCTGAATCCCTCGGCCGCTCGCACCGCGCCAAGATCGGCAAGACCCGCCTCGCTTATTGCATCGACCTGATGCGCGAGCTGCTGAACCTGCCCGACACGCATCGTATCGGCATCGTACCGGGTTCCGACACCGGCGCCTTCGAAATGGCGATGTGGACGATGCTGGGCGCGCGCCCGGTGACGACGCTCGCCTGGGAAAGCTTCGGCGAAGGCTGGGTGACGGACGCTGCCAAGCAGTTGAAGCTCGACCCGACGATCATCCGCGCCGATTATGGCCAGCTGCCCGACCTTACCCAGGTCGATTTCAGCAATGACGTGCTGTTCACCTGGAACGGCACGACCAGCGGCGTGCGCGTGCCGAACGCCGACTGGATCGCGGCCGACCGCGAAGGGCTGACCTTCGCCGACGCGACCAGCGCGGTCTTCGCTTATGAGATCGACTGGGCCAAGATCGACGTCGCCACCTTCTCCTGGCAGAAGGTGCTGGGCGGCGAGGGCGGCCATGGCGTCCTCATCCTCGGCCCCCGCGCGGTCGAACGGCTTGAAACCTACACGCCGGCATGGCCGTTGCCCAAGGTTTTCCGCCTGATGGCCAAGGGCAAGCTGGCCGAAGGCGTGTTCAAGGGCGAGACCATCAACACCCCGTCGATGCTGGCGGTGGAGGACGCGATTTTCGCGCTGGAATGGGGCAAGTCGCTGGGCGGCCTGTCCGGCCTGATCGCCCGGTCGGACGCCAATGCGGCGGCGCTGGACAAGATCGTTCAGGAACGCGACTGGCTCGGCCATCTCGCCGCCGACCCCGCGTCCCGGTCCAAGACCAGCGTCTGCCTGACGGTCGAGGGCGCGGACGAAGCCTTCATCAAGGCGTTCGCTGCCCTTCTCGAAAAGGAAGGCGCGGCCTATGACGTCGCGGGCTATCGCGACGCGCCGGCAGGCCTGCGCATCTGGTGCGGCGCGACGGTCGAAACCGCGGACATCCAGGCGCTCGGGCCGTGGCTCGACTGGGCCTATGCCCAGACCAGGGCTGCCGCTTAATCTTTCTGCGTCACCCCGGCCCCGAGCCGGGGTCCCGCTTCTTCATTCACGCCGCCCGCAGGAAAAGCGGGACCCCGGAGCAAGCCCGGGGTGACGGCGAAGCACAGGAATCAAGAAAATGCCCAAAGTCCTCATTTCCGATAAAATGGACCCCCGCGCCGCCGCCATCTTCCGCGAACGCGGCGTCGAGGTGGATGAAATCACCGGCAAGACCCCCGACGAACTCAAGGCGATTATCGGCCAGTATGACGGCCTCGCCATCCGCAGCTCGACCAAGGTCACGAAGGACATTCTGGACCACGCGACCAACCTGAAAGTCATTGGCCGCGCCGGCATCGGCGTCGACAATGTCGACATCCCGGCCGCGTCCGCCAAGGGCGTGATCGTGATGAACACGCCGTTCGGCAACTCGATCACCACCGCCGAACATGCCATCGCCCTCATGTTCGCGCTCGCTCGCCAGCTTCCCGAAGCCAATGCGCAGACGCAAGCGGGCCTGTGGCCCAAGAACGGCTTCATGGGCGTGGAAGTCACCGGCAAGACGCTGGGCCTCATCGGCGCGGGCAATATCGGTTCGATCGTCGCCAGCCGCGCGCTCGGCCTCAAGATGAAGGTCGTTGCCTTCGATCCCTTCCTGACCCCGGAACGCGCGGTGGAAATGGGGGTCGAAAAGGCCGATCTCGACACGCTGCTGGCGAAGGCCGACTTCATCACCCTGCACACGCCGCTGACCGACCAGACGCGCAATATCCTCAGCCGCGAAAACCTTGCCAAGACCAAGAAGGGCGTGCGCATCGTCAACTGCGCGCGCGGCGGCCTGATCGACGAGGCGGCGCTCAAGGATGCGCTTGATTCGGGCCAGGTCGCGGGCGCTGCGCTCGACGTGTTCCAGACCGAGCCGGCCAAGGAATCGCCCCTGTTCGGCACGCCGAACTTCATCTGCACGCCGCACCTTGGCGCGTCGACGGACGAGGCGCAGGTCAATGTCGCGCTCCAGGTCGCCGAACAATTGAGCGACTATCTGCTCGACGGCGGCATCACCAACGCGCTCAACGTGCCGTCGCTCAGCGCGGAGGAAGCGCCCAAATTGAAGCCTTATATGGCGCTGGCGGAAAAGCTGGGCAGCCTGGTCGGCCAGCTTGAAGTCGACGCCATCACCGGGGTCGCGGTCGAGGTGGAGGGCCATGCCGCCGAACTCAATCAGAAGCCGATCACCGCCGCGGTGCTGGCCGGCCTGATGCGGGTCTATTCCGACACGGTGAACATGGTGAACGCGCCCTTCCTGGCGAAGGAGCGCGGCCTCGACGTGCGCGAAGTGCGCCATGACCGCGAAGGCGACTATCAGACGCTGGTGCGCGTCACCGTCACCACTGAAAATGGCGACAAGTCGGTGGCGGGCACGCTGTTCGGTCACGCCCAGCCCCGCCTGGTCGAACTGTTCGGCATCAAGGTGGAGGCCGATCTCGACGGCACGATGCTCTACATCGTCAATCAGGACGCGCCGGGCTTCATCGGCCGCCTGGGTTCGACGCTGGGCGAAGCGGCCGTCAATATCGGCACCTTCCACCTTGGCCGCCGCAACCAGGGCGGCGAAGCGGTGCTGCTGCTGTCGGTCGACGGCACCGTTACAGAGCCGCTGCGCTGGGAAATCTGCAACCTCGCCGGCGTGAAGCAGGTGAAGCTGCTGCGCTTCGCCTGAATCCGGTCGCCGGGCGGGACTGGCCAAAATCGCATTATTCGCTAAAGGGCCTGTCCATGACCACCATCCCGCCCGGCCTTCTTCCCGAAGGATTGTCCGACCGCCTGCCGCCGCATGCAGAAGCCTCCGCGCGGTTGACGCGCAGTGTGCTGGATGCGGTGGCCGCGCATGGCTATGAACGGGTCATGCCGCCGCTCGCGGAGTTCGAGGATACGCTGACCCAGCGTCTCAAGTCGATGCGCGCGCAGGATCTGGTCCGCGCCGTCGATCCGGTGTCGCAACGCACGCTCGCTTTCCGGCCCGACATGACGGCGCAGGTGGGCCGCATCGCCGCCACCCGCCTTGCCGCCGCGCCGCGGCCGCTGCGCCTTTCCTATGCCGGACCGGTTATTCGCCAGAAGGCCAGCCAATTGCGCCCGGAGCGCGAGAAACTGCAGATCGGCGCGGAACTGATCGGCAGCGACAGCACCGCCGCCGCCGTCGAGATGGTCAGCGTCGCGATCGAGGCGCTGCAGGCGGCGGGCGTCACTGGCATCACCATCGACTTCACCCTGCCGGATCTTGTCGACATGCTGGCCGACGGGCCGCTGCCGCTCGCCGCGCAGGACGTTGAGGCGGTTCGCAGCGGGCTGGATGCCAAGGATGCCGGCGCGCTCGCCGCCATCGGTCCATCGGCGTCCGCCTACCTGCCGCTCATCGAGGCGACCGGTCCCTTCCACGCCGCCATGGAGCGGCTGGAGGCGTTCAGCGCGCGCGTCGGCGGCGCGATCGACAGCCGCATCGCGGGGCTGCGCGCGATCGCCAAGCCCATCGGCTGGGACATCACCCTGACGCTCGACCCGACCGAGCGCCACGGCTTCGAATTCCAGAACTGGTTCGGCTTTTCCATCTTCGCGGAGGGTTTCATCGGGGAGATCGGCCGGGGTGGCAGCTATGCCATCGCCCGCGCGGACGGCGCGGACGAGCCAGCCATGGGCTTCTCCCTCTATCCCGATCCGCTGATCGACGCGGGGTTCGGCGGCGAAAGCCCGAATCGCCTGTTTCTGCCGCTGGGCCATGACGCCGCCCGCGCGGCTGGATTGCGCGCCGAGGGCTGGCATACGGTCGCCGCGCTGGCCGAAGGCGAGGATGGTGCGGCCCAGCGCTGCTCCCACTGGCTCGACGGCGTTGAGGTGCGCGCCTACTGATCCGGCGCGCCGTCCGGCCGGGGCCAACCCGCCGGCCATTCGCCGACCGACCGCGACGGGCCGGTCAGCCGACCAGCCGCTTCAACCACGCGTCCACGATGACTGTGCCCGCATAGCCGGGATCGCCCATCGATCGGTTGATCTGCATATGGCCGCGCAGCCCGCGTCCTTCGAGCGCGTGGATTTCCACCGGCGTTCCGGCCGCCTTCAACGCTGCGGCCAGCCCTTGCGACTGCGCGGCGCCGTCCGCCCGGTCGACATGCAGGATCAGGAAGGCCGGCGCATTGGGCTTGGCCGCGTGGAGTGTTGGCGACAGCGCCTGCTGCCGCGCCGGATCGGTGTTGAACGCCTGTTCGTAGGTGCCTGCCATGAAGCGGCCGCTCTCCTGCATCTGCTTCGCCACGTCATAGGCCGCGCCGTCTAGCGGGATGACGCCCTTCACCGCGTCGGGCGCAAGGCCAGCCTTGGCGAAATAGCGCATGTCGGTGCCGACCAGCGCCACCAGGTGCGCGCCCGCGCTATGGCCCATCAGCACGATCCGGCCGGGATCGAAGCCCAGCGTCGCCGCCTTGCCGCGCAGGAAGGCAACGGCGTCCGCCACATCCTGCGCCTGTTGTTCGACCGTGGCGTCGGGCACCAGGCGATAGTTGATCGACGCGAAGGCATAGCCAAGGCCCGTATAATGTTCGACCTTGGCCGCGCCGGTCGCATTGTCCTTGCTGCCGCGCTTCCACCCGCCGCCATGGACGAAAATGATCAGCGGCGGCGTCGCGCCCTTGCCCCGCCAATAGTCGAGCGACTGGAGCGGGGCCTTGCCATAGGCCATGGCCTGACCCGTCGTCGCCGTCACCTCCGCATGTTGCGCGCGCCACCGGTCACGCAGGGTCTGCGCTTCGGCCACGCCCACCAGCAGGGCGGTCGTCATCAGCATCAAGGTGAGTTGTGCGCGCATCGGCTTCATCCGCGAGTTTTGACCTGCATCATCATCCTGCGGCTGCGCCGGCGCGTAAAGCCGCCTTGCTGTAACAAAGTGTAATGCGCCTCCTTCCTTGACGCGCGGGGCGAGGGGCGCTAACCGCCGCCCCGCATTCGGAGCGCGTCATCCCTTTCGAGGGGCGTTCCCCCATCCCACCGGCATGCCGAGTCCCGTCGAAGGGCATGGCCGGTCCGCGCGGCGGGCGGAGGAGTGTATCTGTGGCAAATGTGACCGTGATCGGCGCCCAGTGGGGTGACGAGGGCAAGGGCAAGATCGTCGACTGGCTGTCAGAGCGCGCCGATGTCGTCGCCCGGTTCCAGGGCGGCCACAATGCCGGTCACACGCTGGTCGTGGGGGACAAGGTCTACAAGCTCTCCCTGCTGCCTTCGGGGATCGTGCGCGGCACGTTGAGCGTCATCGGCAATGGCGTGGTTCTTGACCCCTGGCACTTCCGCGACGAAGTCGCCAAGCTCAAGGGGCAGGGGGTGGAGATCCACCCCGACAATCTCCAGATCGCCGAAACCTGCCCGCTGATCCTGCCTTTCCACCGCGATCTCGACGGGCTGCGCGAGGATGCGAGCGGTGCGGGCAAGATCGGCACCACCCGGCGCGGCATCGGCCCGGCCTATGAGGACAAGGTCGGCCGCCGTGCCATCCGCGTCTGCGACCTTGCCCATCTGGACGATCTCGGCCCGCAGCTCGACCGGCTGACCGCTCATCACGACGCGCTGCGCGCCGGTTTCGGTGAGCCGCCGATCGACCGCGACGCGCTGATGGCGGAACTGCGCGACATTGCCGGCTTCATCCTCCCCTTCGTCAAGCCCGTCTGGCTGACGCTCAACAAGGCGAAGGCGCAGGGCAAGCGCATCCTGTTCGAAGGCGCGCAGGGCACGCTGCTCGACATCGACCATGGCACCTACCCCTTCGTCACCTCTTCCAACACGGTGGCGGGCACGGCGGCGAGCGGCACGGGCCTTGGCCCCGGCGGCGCGGGCTTCGTGCTGGGCATCACCAAAGCCTATACCACCCGCGTCGGCTCCGGGCCTTTCCCCAGCGAGCAGGAAAATGAGGTCGGCCAGCGGCTGGGCGAGCGCGGCCATGAATTCGGCACCGTTACCGGGCGCAAGCGCCGCTGCGGCTGGTTCGACGCCGTGCTGGTGCGCCAGTCGGTCGCCGTGTCGGGCGTGACCGGCATCGCGCTTACCAAGCTCGACGTGCTCGACGGGTTCGACGAACTGAAAATCTGCGTCGGCTACCAGATCGGCGACACCCGCTACGATTATCTGCCCGCCCATGCGCAGGACCAGGCGAAGGCGCAGCCCATCTACGAGACGATCGGCGGCTGGAGCGAAACCACCGCCGGCGCGCGCAGCTGGGCGGACCTGCCGGCGCAGGCGATCAAATATATCCGCCGGATCGAGGAACTGATCGATTGCCCGGTCACGCTCGTTTCGACCAGCCCGGAGCGCGAGGACACGATCCTCGTGCGCGATCCATTTGCGGATTGAGGCCGTTCGCGGATTTAGGAGGACGAGATGGGTGAACGTTTCGAACGGCACAAACAGCCCTGGACCGCGGACGAGATCCAGAAGCTGCACACGCTGGCGAAGAAGGGCATGGCGCTAAAGGCCATCGCCAAGGCGCTCACCCGCAGCGAGGAATCGGTGAAGACGCGCGCCAAGCAGGACGGGCTGCCGATCGCGAAGCTGCGATAGACGTCGCGCATGTTATTTTTTATTGCGGTGCAGCAATGACGGAGAAAAGCGGGCAGTAGAGACGTTGCGTCCGCCGTTTTCCGGAGAAGCCCATGATCGTCGATCCCGTTCCCAGTTTCCGCCGTATCGCGTCCGAAGTCTGGAAACCGTTGACCGCGCTGTTCGTCTGGGACTGCGCGGTCACGATCACTTACTATCTGTTGCCCTTCAAGGCGCCGTCATTGCCGCTCACCATCTTCGGTTCCGCGCTGGCGCTGTTCCTCGGCTTCCGCTCCAATTCCGCCTATCAGCGCTGGTGGGAAGGGCGCACCCTTTGGGGTGCGATGATCAATGCGTCGCGCAGCCTGTCGCGCGCCACCCGCAACTTCCTGCCCGATCCCGATGCGCGGGATTTGAAGCGGGAAATCGTCAAGCGCCAGATCGCCTATGTGAACGCGCTGCGCTGCCAGCTTCGCCGCCAGCCGATAGGCGAGGATGTCACCCGTTTCCTGTTGGAGGAGGACAAGGGCAAGGCGCTGGCGCGCACCAATCCCGCCAACGGATTGCTGGACAGCACCGGCCGCCGGATCGACATCGCCCGGCAGAAGGGCTGGATAGACACGATCCAGCAGGCGCAGATGGAATCGGTTCTGGTCGACATCGCCAATTCGCAGGGCGGCATGGAGCGGCTGAAGAACACGCCGCTGCCGGTTCAATATCGCTATCTGCCCACCATCTTCACCCACATCTTCTGCGTCGCGCTGCCGATCGGACTGGTGGAATCGCTGGGCTTCGCCACTCCGCTGGGTTCCACGGTGGCGGGCCTCATGTTCATGGCGGTGCTGCGGATCGGCGACGACCTGACGGACCCTTTCGGCAACACGGTTCACGACAATCCGCTGACCGCGATGTGCCGCACGATCGAGATCGACCTGCTCCAGTCGATCGGCGATCCGGCGCCCGAACCGCTCCAGCCGGTCAGGGGCGTGCTGTGGTGATCCAAAGATAGGAAACCCGTTCGTTTCGCGCGCAGTCGAGAAACGGGAAGCGCCGTGCCGGTCCCGTTTCGATTCCGCGCGAAGCGGACCGGGGCAGGGCTAGCCCTTCCGGTTGTCGTCCACCATGTCGGACGCGAGTTCCAGCCCGCGCCGCCCGTCGGCGGGGGTGTGCGACGGGGCTTTGGGATGGGGCACGTCCACATCCTCCTCCACTTCCAGCATGCCTTCCCACTTGGTGATGACCGACGTGGCGATGGCGTTGCCCAGGACGTTGGTGGCGGTGCGGCCCATGTCCATGAAATGATCGACTGCCAGGATGAAGGCGACGCCCTCCACCGGCAGGTCGAACTGGCCCAGCGTCGCGGCGACCACGACCAGCGACGCGCGCGGTACGGCGGCGATGCCCTTGCTGGTAACCATCAGGACCAGGAGGATGGTGATCTGCGTCGCGATCGGCAGGTCGATGCCATAGGCCTGGGCGATGAAGATGGTGGCGAAGGTCGAATACATCATCGACCCGTCGAGGTTGAAGCTGTAGCCAAGCGGCAGCACGAAGCTGTAGATGCGGCGCGGCACGCCGAACCGGTCCAGCTGTTCCAGCATCTTGGGGTAGGCGGCTTCGGACGAGGCGGTCGAGAAGGCGATCAGGATCGGTTCGCGGACGTAGCGCACAAGCTTCAGCATCCGCTTGCCCAGGAAGATCGATCCCGCCGCGAACAGTAGCGCCCACAGGCAGAAGAGCGCGATGTAGAATTCGCCGACCAGTTCGCCATAGGTCTTGAGCACGCCCAGCCCCTGCACCGTGATCGACGATGCGAGCGCGCCGAACACCGCGAACGGGGCGACCCGCATCACATAACCCGTCACCTGCAGCATCAGTTCGACCATCGCTTCGATCACGGTCACGATCGGCTTGCCCTTGTCGCCGATGGCGGTCAGCGCCACGCCGACGAACAGCGAGAAGACGACGATCTGGAGGATCGAATTTTCCGCCATCGCGCCGACCATCGATGTCGGAAAGACATGCAGGATGAAGTCGCGGAAATTGAGCGCCTGCGTATCGACGCCGCTTTCCGCGCCCGAGCGGACGAGGTTCAGCCCTTCGCCGGGGGCGAAGAAATTGACGAAGATGAGGCCCAGCGTGAGCGAGATGAGGCTGGCGATGATGAACCAGGCGAGCGCGCGCCCGCCGATCCGCCCCAGCGCGGCGCTGTCGCCCATATGCGCGATCCCGGCGACGAGCGTCGAAAAGACCAGCGGTGCGATGATCATCTTGATAAGATGGAGGAAAATGTCCGCCAGCAGGTGGAAATAGCCCGCGACATCCTTGGCCAGCGCTTCGTCCCCGCCAACCCAGAGATTGGCTACGAAGCCGGTGACAACCCCCAGAACCATGCCAAGGAGGATGAAGGCCGTCAGTCTGTTTCGCATCAAATCCCTCTGCGACCGCGCAGGTGCGGCCTTCATCTATTTAACATTTGTCCGGCCGACACCTAACAGGCGCCCGGCCCACCCGCAATCGGCACACCCGCTGCAAGGGGGAAGACGAAGCTGGGGCGGCTTTCCGCCCCGGAAAATGATCGCACTCGATCGTCGCGGCCCCGGTCAGGGGTAAAGCATCCCTTCGCGCCAGGCCTCACCGTCACGTTCGAACAGCCGGCGCTCGTGCAACCGATGCTCGCGATCCTGCCAATATTCGATCCGCTCGGGCATCAGGCGAAAGCCCGACCAGTGCGGCGGACGGGGGACGGGCCCGCCCTCGAACCGCGCGCTCACCTCTGCGAACCGATCCATGAAGACATCGCGCGAGGACAGCGGGCGCGACTGATCGGACGCCCATGCGCCCAGCTGGCTGTCGCGGCTGCGCGACGCGAAATAGGCGTCGGCGGTGGCGTCATCCACCGGCCCCACCGCCCCTTCGATGCGGACTTGCCGTCGCAGAGATTTCCAATGGAAAAGCAGCGCGGCATGGGGATTTTCCAGCAGCTCGGCTGCCTTTCTTCCCTCGAAATTGGTATAGAAGATGAACCCGTCCGGGCCATGGCCCTTCAGCAGCACCATGCGCACCGAAGGCCGTCCGCGCGCGTCGGCCGTGGCGAGCGCCATGGCGTTGCTGTCGTTGATCTCGGTCTCGCGCGCCTGCGCGAACCATTCGTTGAACAGGGCGAAGGGGTCGGTCATGCGCCGCCTTCTACGAGAAGGGGACGGGGCTGTCGATAAGTGGGACTGCGGTGTTCCCGTCTTGAATAGCGGACCGGCATCGTCCACATAGTCGTCAAGTGATGCTTTTGTGCAACAGGTAGAGTGAATGGCCGATCCCTATTCCACTTTGGGCGTAGCCCGCGGCGCCAGCGAGACGGACATCAAGTCCGCCTATCGCAAGCTGGCCAAGGAGCTTCATCCTGACCGGAACAAGGACAATCCCAAGGCGGCGGAGAAGTTTTCCGCCGTTACCAACGCCTATGACCTGCTGTCCGACAAGGACAAGCGCGCCCGGTTCGACCGGGGGGAAATTGACGGCGATGGCAATCCGACCGCGCCCTTCGGCTTTGGCGGGGGCGGCGGCGGTGCGGGTGGCGGCTTCCGCGGCCAGCCGGGCGGCGGTTTCGACGCGGGCGGCGCGGACTTCGGCGATATTTTCGAAGGGCTGTTCGGCGGCGCGGGCCGGCGGGCGGGCGGCGGCGGCTTTGGCGGGTTCGGCCGGCAGGCACCGCCTTCCAAGGGCGCGAACGTCGCCTATCGCCTTGCCGTGCAGTTCGTCGATGCAGCGACCCTCGCGCCCCAGCGCATCACCCTGCAGGACGGCAAGACGATCGACCTCAAGCTGCCGGCCGGCGTCGAAAGCGGCACGCAGATGCGCCTGACGGGCAAGGGGCAGGCAGGGCCGGGCGGGGCGGGCGACGCGATCGTGACCATCGACGTGAAGCCGCATCCCTTCTTCACGCGCGACGGCGACAATGTGCTGCTCGACCTGCCCATCACGCTGAACGAAGCGGTGAAGGGCGGCAAGGTCAAGGTGCCGACCGTCGATGGCCCGGTCATGCTGGGCGTGCCCGCCGGCACCTCCTCGGGCAAGACGCTGCGTCTGCGCGGCAAGGGTTTCACGGCGAAGGATGGATCGCGCGGCGACCAGCTCGTCACGCTCCACATCGACGTGCCGGCGGACGATCCCGCCATCCTCTCGCTGGTCGAAAGCTGGCAGGACAGCCGGGCCGTGCGCGCGCATCTGGGCGTATGATGTGACGGCGCAGCGGCAGCGCCAATGGCGTGATCCTGCCTTCGCAGGAGCAGCAGGCGGCCCGGAGCGTTAACCCCTCCATGCCGATGCCTTCCCCCCTTTCACCCGAACAGCGCCGCCGGATGGCGCAGGACGCGCGGTCGCGCTGGCATCGCCAGATGGACCGCGTGCGGCCCGGCTCGCATTTCTTCGAGGTTCTGAAGCGAGTCGCTGTGGGCACCTATAGCGACGGCTTCATCCACGCCGGCAACCTTGCCTATCTGTCGCTGATGACGCTTTTCCCCTTCTTCATCGTCGCCGCGGCGGTGGCGAGCATCTTCGGGCGGACGCAGGACGGGGTGCAGGCGGTGAACGCCTTCCTCCTCACCGTGCCGCGCGGCGTCGCCGATGTCATACGCCAGCCGATCAGCGACGTGCTGACCGCGCGCAGCGGGCCGCTGCTCTGGCTCGGCGGCCTGGTTGGCCTGTGGACGGTGGGCAGCCTGATCGAAACCGTCCGCGACATCCTGCGCCGCGCCTATGGCACGAAGAGCACCAAGCCCTTCTGGCGGTATCGGCTGGGCGCGATCGGCATCACGCTCGCCAGCGTGTTCGCGGTGATGTTCGCCTTCTCGCTTCAGGTCGTCATCACCGGCGTCGATCAGTTCCTGCACCAGATACTGCCCTGGGCGGACAAGGCGATCGGGTTCGTCGCCTCGGCGAAGCTGGTGCCCATGGGCATATTGTGCATTGCGCTCTGGTCGTTGTTCGTGGCGCTCACACCCACCGCCTACAAGGACGGCCGCTTCCCCAAATGGCCCGGTGCCGCCGCCACGTCGCTATGGTGGTACGGCACCACCCTGCTGCTGCCGCCCACCCTGTCCATGCTGGGCGGCTATGGGCGGACCTACGGCAGCCTGGCCGGGGTCATGATAACCCTCATTTTTTTCTTTCTCGTCGGGCTTGGCGTGGTAATTGGCGCGGAATTGAACGCGGCGCTGGCGGAATTCCCTGAAGAGGAGGATGCCGAGGCGATGGAAGATCAGGGAAACGGAACGACGGTATGACAGGCTTGATGGCAGGAAAGCGGGGCCTCATCATGGGGCTGGCCAACGACAAGTCGCTGGCCTGGGGCATTGCCAAGCAACTGCACGCACAGGGCGCGGAACTCGCCTTCTCCTATCAGGGCGAAGCGCTGGGCAAGCGGGTCAAGCCGCTGGCGGAACAGCTTGGTTCCGACTTCCTGATCGACTGCGACGTCACCGACATGGACAAGCTGGACGCCGCCTTTGCTGAAATCGAGGGCCGCTGGGGCCGGCTCGACTTCCTGGTCCACGCGATCGGTTTTTCCGACAAGAATGAACTGCGCGGCCTGTATGTCGACACCAGCCTCGACAATTTCCTGCTGACGATGAACGTGTCGGCCTACAGCTTCGTCGCGGTGACGAAGCGCGCCCGCGCGCTGATGCCCGAAGGCGGCAGCATCCTGACGCTTTCCTACTATGGCGCGGAAAAGGTCATCCCCCATTACAATGTCATGGGCGTGGCCAAGGCGGCGCTGGAAACCAGCGTCAAATATCTGGCGATGGACCTGGGGCCGGAAAATATCCGCGTCAACGCGATCTCCGCCGGCCCGATCAAGACGCTGGCGGCCAGCGGCATCGGCGATTTCCGCTATATCCTGAAATGGAACGAGCTGAATTCGCCGCTGCGCCGGAACGTCACCATCGACGATGTCGGCGGCGCGGGCCTCTATCTGCTGTCGGACCTGGCAGCCGGGGTCACGGGCGAAATCCACCATGTGGACGCGGGCTACAACGTCATCGGCATGAGGGCCGAGGACGCCCCCGACATCGCGCTGGAGAAGTAAGGTTCGGTGCCGACCGTCCTGCGCGAAGGCAATCTACGCATCGTCATCTACACCGACGACCATCCTCCGCCCCATGTCCATGTGTTTGGCGACGGCGAAACGAAGATTTCGCTCTCGGGGCCGCAGGATAGGGTAGAGGTGGTGCGGATCGTGGGAGCGGACCGGCGCGAGAGTCGACGGGCGCTGGAAATCGTGCGAGAAAAGCGCGACTATCTGCTGGAGAAGTGGAACGGCATTCATGGGTGAACTGACCCAGGCACAGTTCGAGGACGCTGTCAGGCGTGGCGCGCATGATCTGGCGATCAAGCCCCGCGCGCGGGCCGCGCGCTACGACAGGGACAGCGGCCGCATCGTCATCGACTTGGTCAACGGCGCCACCTTCTCCTTCCCCGCCAGTCTGGCGCAAGGCCTGGAACGGGCGAGCGCCGAGCAGTTGGAAGCGGTCGAGGTCGCCGGCGCGGGCTTCGGCCTGCACTGGGAGGAACTGGATGCCGATCTGACCGTCGAAGGGCTATTGGCTGGCCGTTTCGGCAGCGCGCGCTATATGGCGGATCGGTTCGGCAAAGATTGGGATAGTGAAGCAGCGGAATGAGTTTCAACAGTTTCGGCCGCGTCTTCCGCTTTTCCACCTGGGGTGAAAGCCATGGTCCCGCCATCGGCGCGGTGGTGGACGGCTGTCCCCCCGGTCTGCCCCTGAGCGAGTCGGACATCCAGCCCTGGCTCGACCTGCGCAAGCCCGGCACGTCCAAATTCACCACCCAGCGGCGCGAACCGGACGAAGTGCGTATCCTCTCGGGCGTGTTCGAGGGGAAGACGACCGGTACGCCGATCAGCCTGATGATCGAAAATACCGACCAGCGGTCGAAGGATTATTCGGAGGTCGCCAAGGCCTATCGCCCCGGCCATGCCGACTATGCCTATGACGCCAAATATGGGTTTCGCGACTATCGGGGCGGCGGGCGCTCCTCCGCGCGCGAGACGGCAAGCCGGGTGGCGGCGGGCGCAGTGGCGCGGCTCGTCATCCCCGAAGTCGATATCTTCGCCTATGTGAGCGAAATTGGCGGCGACGCCATCGATTATGCGAATTTCGATCCGTCGCAGATCGGCGAAAACCCCTTCTTCTGCCCGGACGCAGAGGCCGCAAAGCGCTGGGAGGCGCTGGTCGATGGGGCGCGGCTCGACGGATCATCGCTGGGGGCTGTGGTGAAATGCGTCGCATCGGGCGTGCCCGCCGGCTGGGGCGCGCCGCTCTACGCCAAGCTGGACAGCGAACTGGCAAGCGCGATGATGAGCATCAATGCGGTCAAGGGCGTGGAGATTGGCGACGGCTTCGCGGCGGCGCGCCTGCGCGGCGAGCAGAATGCCGATCCCATGCGCCCCAATCCCGGCCAGCCCAACGACGGCCCGGTCTTCCTCGCCAACCATGCCGGCGGCATTGCGGGCGGCATTTCGACCGGGCAGCCGGTCAAGGTGCGCGTCGCTTTCAAGCCCACCAGTTCCATCCTGATCCCGGTCGAAACGGTGACGCGGGAAGGGGACGCGTCCGACATCATCACCAAGGGGCGGCACGACCCCTGCGTCGGCATTCGCGGCGTGCCCGTGGTGGAAGCGATGATGGCGCTGGTGCTGGCCGACCAGAAGCTGCTGCACCGGGCGCAATGCGGCGAATGACGCGGCGAAAGGAGGCGGCGCCGCGCCGAATGCGCGAGACGACTCGGGCCTGTTACGCTAAGATGACGGTCATCGCCCGCGGGTGGGCGAGCGGCAGAGCGTAAGCCTGGGGAGCGTCACTGTGCATCAATGCGTTTTCTTGAAAACGCGGCGATTAAAACGCACGGACTGACGGTCAAAGCGTCCCCTGACAGCCGCGACAAGAGCCGGCCATCTTGCATGGCCGGCTCATTTCGTTTGCGCCGGTGGGAAAGAGGGGCAGGCCATTGGCTGCCACGCGGCCCTGTCGCCCGGCGGGCGGGACAGGCATCCCCGCGGCAGACGCCAACAGGATATGCCCGATGACCAGCCCGCATGCCACGCAGCTTCCCTTCACCCAGGTCGATGCCTTTGCCGACGCTCCCTTCGCTGGCAATCCTGCCGCCGTCATGCCGCTTGATGCCTGGCTGGACGATGCCACGCTTCAGGCGATCGCGGCGGAAAACAACCTGTCCGAAACCGCCTTCACCGTGCCCACCCCTGACGATGCGGAGGCGGACCATGAACTGCGCTGGTTCACCCCTGCGGTCGAGGTGAAGCTGTGCGGCCACGCCACCCTCGCCAGCGGTCATGTGCTGATGAAGGACGGTCCGGTCCGCTTCCGCACGCGCAAGGCGGGGATCCTCACCGTCACGCGCGATGGCGATGGTTACGCCCTGTCGCTGCCCGCCTGGACCATGGCGCCCAGGGCCCTGCCGGCGCTTGCGGCGGGGCTTGGCGGCCAGCCTCTCGAATCGCACTGGCGCGATGGCGGCTATGCGCTGTTCCTCTTCCCCGATGAAGCGGCCGTGCGCGCGCTATCCCCCGATTTCGCCGCGCTTCGGGCGCTGGGCGACGCCATGCTGATCGCCACCGCGCCAGGGACAGGCAGCGACATCGTCAGCCGCGTCTTCGTGCCCGGCGGCGGCGTGGACGAAGACCCGGTGACCGGCTCCGCCCACTGTCTGCTCACCCCCTTCTGGGCAGAGCGGCTCGGCCGGTCGCGGATCGACGCGGTGCAGGCGTCGGCGCGGGGCGGGCGGATCGGCTGCATGCTGGAGGAGGATCGCGTGGTGCTGACCGGGCGGTGCCGCACCGTGATCGAAGGGCGCTTCTTCCTCTAAGCATTTTCCAGGCGGATGGCATCCTCTGCCGGCCCGGACAATGCGAAAGACAAAGGCCCCTATCCGGGGAACAGCCCGACCAGCTTGGCCAGCGCCGTCCGCACCGCGCGGCGCTGATCGCGCTGCGGCGACATGCCGATCCGCACCACCGTCAGCCGCTGCGACGGGGATATCAGGATATATTGCCCGTTATGGCCGACGCAGCCGAACAGGCTTTGCGGCGCCTGCCCCGGCATCAGGGCGCTTTCCGCGCTGTCGCGGTTCAGCCAGATGTGCAGGCCATAGGCCGCGTTGCGACGCGACGGCGTCGTCATCAGGTCGATCCATTTTTCCGGCAGGATCTGGTGCCCGGTCGGCCCCTTGCCCCGGCGGCGCAGCAGTTCGCCGAACCGGCCATAGTCGCGCGCGGTCATGTGCAGGATGCTGCCGCCGATCATCGTGCCCGCCGCGTCATATTCGGGCGTCAGGCTGGGTAGCTTGCCCGGCGCCTTCAGCCGCCCGTCGATGAAGGTCTGCATCGCCCGCCGCCGCGCATCCGGGTCGGCGCTGTTGGTCAGCATCCGGGTCATGAGGTCGGACAGGATCATGGTGGTGGCGGTCGAATAGACGAACGCGCTGCCGGGTGCATGGGCCAGCGGCTTGGCCTTGGCATAGCCGGCCATGTCGAGCGCGCCGTCCATGAACAGCATTCGCACCGTGTCGCCCTCCGTCACCGGCTCGCCATCCTCCACATGGTCCAGGCCTGACGTCATCGTCAGCAACTGGCGCAGGGTGATGGCGCCGCGCGGGTCGCCGGGTTGCCGCCAGGCGTCCACCGGCACCGGCGCGTCCAGCGCCAGCCGCCCGTCCGCCACCATCAGCCCCACCAGCACCGCCGTCACGCTCTTCGCCATGGACCAGGACATCAGCTTCGTGTCGGGGCCGAAGCCCGGCGCATAGCGTTCCGCCACGATCTCCCCGTCGCGCAGCACGACCAGCGCGCGGGTCTGCCCCATGGCGTCATCTTCGAATAGCGGATCGATCGCGCCGCGCAGCACGCTCTCGCTCACCACGGCGTCGTCCGCCACGCGATAGAGCGGCGTCGCCTCCTGCTGCGCGCGCACCGCGAGCGTCCCCGCGACACCCAGCGCGGCGATGCCGGCGCCCAGGCAAAGGCGCTTTACGATTCGGCTCTCGATCTGCATAAGCCGGCGCCCATACACGCAAGCGGGATTGAGCGCCATGATGGCGAAACGGAAATGGTGGGTGGCTGCGGCGCTGGTGGGGCTGCTGCTGGTCGCGGCGCTGGCCTGGGCCGGACCGACGCTGATCGCCCGCGCGCGGCTCGGGTCCGCCTATGGCGCGCGGCTCGCCTGCTCCTGCCGCTATGTCGAAGGACGCGCCATGGGCAGTTGCGCCGACGACAAGGAACCGGGGATGGCGCTGGTGCGGCTGGAGGATGTGCCGGAGGAACGCGCCGTCCGGGCCAGCGTCCCGCTCTTTGCCAGCCGAACGGCGCGGTTCAAGCCCGGCTGGGGCTGTCTGCTCGACCCGGTCGATTGATGGTGTGATGCGTCATGCCAGCAAAGGCTGGCATCTCAGGCGGTGACGCACCAAGCGGATCTGACCCCAGCCCTCGCAGGGGCGGCAGCAGGGGCTGGCCCCGTCGCCCGCCGCCCGCTAAGGCCCCCTCCATGCCGCGCGACATCCCCACGCTTCTCCACGACATATTCGGCTTCACCCGCTTTCGCGGCGTGCAGGAACAGGTCGTCGGGCGAGTCATGGCGGGCCAGCCGACGCTTGCCATCATGCCGACCGGCGCGGGCAAGTCGCTCTGCTACCAACTGCCCGCCGTCGCGCTCGACGGCTGCTGCGTGGTCGTCTCGCCGCTCATCGCGCTGATGCACGACCAGCTGCGCGCGGCACAGGCGGTGGGCATCCGCGCGGCCAGCCTGACCAGTGTCGATGCTGACTGGCGCGAAACGCAGGACCGGCTGCGCAATGGCGACCTCGACCTTCTGTACGTCGCGCCAGAACGGGCAAGCGGGGAGGGGTTCCGCAGCCTGCTCCGGTCAGCGAAAATCGCGCTCTTCGCCATCGACGAAGCGCATTGCGTGTCCGAATGGGGGCATGATTTCCGCCCCGACTACCGCCTGCTGCGCCCGTTGCTGGACGAATTTCCGGCGGTTCCCCGGCTTGCGCTCACAGCGACCGCCGACGCGCACACACGGGCCGATATTCTGGTTCAGCTCGGCATCCCGGAAGACGGCCTCATCATCTCGGGCTTCGACCGGCCCAATATCCGCTACGCCGTGCATCCGCGCGACGGCCTCACCCGCCAGCTTGCCGACCTGCTCGCGACGGAAAAGGGGCCGGGCGTCGTCTATGCCCAGACCCGCGCGGCGACCGAGAAGCTGGCCGAGACGCTGGGCCGAAGCGGCCGCCCGGTGCGCGCTTACCATGCGGGAATGGAGCCCGCCCAGCGTGCCGCCAACCAGGTCGCCTTCATCGCCAGCGAGGATATGGTGATGGTCGCCACCGTCGCTTTCGGCATGGGGATCGACAAGCCCGACGTGCGTTTCGTGGCGCATGCGGGCCTGCCCAAGTCTATCGAGGGCTATTATCAGGAATCGGGCCGGGCGGGGCGCGACGGCGAACCGGCGGTTGCGCATCTCTTCT
>Ga0315899_10000769_pt1 | contig 38285 bp, 28 predicted proteins | sample LakEriMetagenome_2_FD_203518 | JGI IMG/M metagenome (GOLD analysis project Ga0315899, IMG submission 203518) | Freshwater fungal communities from buoy surface, Lake Erie, Ohio, United States - Buoy 4 MA112 | ecosystem: Environmental > Aquatic > Freshwater > Lake | place: USA: Lake Erie, Ohio...
ACCCCTTGGTGTGCACCGCGCCGAAGGCGCCCGTGATGCCCTGACAGATGACCCGCGTGTCTTTGTCGATGAGAATGGCCATAGGTCAGCCAGCGTAGGTCGCACTTTGACGCTCGGGAACCGCCGCAGCACGCCGCCCGACTCGCCGGCCGGCCTCACTATCCTGTGTGATGCGACCGCCCGACCAGCGGCTCGTCACACGCCGCTGGTTCGCCGCGGCGTGCGTCGTTGTGCTGCTCAAACTCCTGCTGTGCAGCCATGCCGAAACGCTCTACGCCGCGTGGGACTCGGCTGGTTACGTCGAATCCGCAGGCAAGTGGCACTGGGGCGCGCCTTACGAGATGTACTCGTACATCCGCGTGCCGACCTTCAACCTCTACCTCGCCAGCGTCAACGCGTTGGGCGTGCCGGTCAGGCTCGCCAACGAACTCGTGCTCGCACTCGCGGCGTTGCTTGTCGCCCAGGCTGTCTGGGCATGCGGATTGACACGCCTTACGGCGTGGCTCGGCTTCGCACTGCTCACGCTGCACCCGTGGACGTACTACATCTTCAATCTCATCACGCCAGACGGCCTCTACGCCACGCTGCTCGTCGCGTTCGTCGCCGCGATGGTGCTGCTTGTGCGTGATCTGCGATACTGGCAAACGGCAAGTGAGCAGCCGCGCTCGGGCTTGCGCAGTGTTTGGCGGGTCGCATGCCTTGCCGCTCCCGCGTGTGGACTTGCCGCACTGGTGGGCACATGGAGACAAGAGTCCGCGTTGCTGCTCGTGCCGTGTGGCGTTGCTGCGCTCGCTGTGTTCTGGCATCGCGACGCGACTTCGCCCGCGCGAAGGCGATCCATGCTCGCCGCGGCGGCGGTCGTCGCCATCGCTCCGTACGCCAGCGTCGTTGCACTCAAACATGCCTACTCCGCCATCAACGCCCGCGTGATCAGCCTCTACGCACCCGCCGATTTTCTCGCGCCGGGATACGCCAAGCTGCATCAAGCCCTGCTCTCCATTCCGCCAGCCGCGAGCGCCGAAAGCCCCAAGCTGCAAGCCCCGACCGATGTCCGCATGCGCGCGTACGACATCAGTCCCACCTTCGCCCTCCTCAAGCCATGGCTCGAAGGCGAGTCGCTCCAGCAATACGCCCCGCTGGTGCGCGATGTATCGCCCGACACAGACGAGTACGGCGCGTGGCTCGTCTGGGGCATTCGCGATGCTGCGTTTCGCTATCGCTCATGGCCCGATGCGGGCGAACTCGACCGCTTCTTCGCACAAGCTGCCGAGGAAATTCGCGTTGCACAGCACGAAGGCAGGCTCGCACGCCGCTTCGCACCGCTGTCATTCGTCGCGCCGGCGTGGCGAGGACTGCTGCGAGAATTGCCTGAGTCCGCCTCGCAATCGTGGATTGTCTCGACGGATCCCGTGCATCTGCGCAAGCACGCCACGGGCGACGTTTCGCTCTATACCCGGCTGGTCTTCGACCGCGTCGCGCTCCGCCGCACAGGCCTCGACCAGCCCGATGCCGGCAAGCCGGCGCAAGATGCCAAACGCGACGTGTTGTGGCACAGTGACGAAGTTGGCAAAGCGCTGCGATCCATCTGGAGGTCATGGGCGCAGGTGCACGCGGGCTTGCTCGCATGGGCGTGGTGGCTGCCGCTCGTTGTACTGGGCGGTTGGTGCTGGCACGGCTGGCGCACGAGGCGTGTGCCACTCGTCGCCGTCCTGCTCGGGTGCACGGTGCTGACGGCGCTCGCTCGCTTCGCGCTCGTGTGCCTGCTCGACGCAAGCGGCGTGTGGACCCAGCCGCGATATCTGCTGGCGTTCTCCATGCTCAGCGACATCGCCATCGTGTTGGCCTTTGCGTCCGTCGTGCGACAATCCATCGATTGGATCAAGCGCTAAGCAGCTTGGCGGCCCTCAACGCAGCTTCAGCCCCAGCACACCGAGCAGAATGAGCAGAATGCAACCAATCCGCCACGCCGTCGCGGGTTCCTTCAGCCACACCATGCCGAAGATGGCGACGCCGACAGCCCCGATGCCGACCCAGATGGCGTAGCTGGTGCCCGCCGGCAGGAACTTCATCGCCTGCGCAAGCAGCGTGAAGCTCGCGATCATCGCGACGATGACCAGCACACTGGGCCACAGCTTCGTGAACCCCTGCGTGCTCTTCATCCCGCTCGCCCACACCACCTCCAGCAGACCCGCCACGACCAGCATGATCCACGGATTCATCCAAGGCGTGGGCGCAGCAGGCGTCTGCGCCAGCGTGCTGGCGACCACACCGCTGACGGCTTCACGCGCTGCTTCAGTCACGACTTCACTCCGGCAGCTTTTCCAGTTCCTTCTGCACACGATCCGCCAGACGCTGGATGATCGCGGGGCCGAAGTTGAACTCCAGACCCGAAGCGCGGAACAACTCAGGCAGCGGCTTGCTGCCGCCCAGGCTCAGGCCCTTCATGTAGTAGTCAATCGCGGTCTTCTCGCCCTTCTCCAGGCTGATGAGCCACAGTTGCAGCGCACCCAGCTGCGCGATGCCGTACTCGATGTAGTAGAACGGATGACTGAACAGGTGCAACTGGCGCTGCCAGACATTGCCGCGGAAGTGCTCGAGCCCTTCCCAGCTGGCGATGCCGCCGAAGCGCTGGTCGAGCCCCAGCCAGTAGCTCGTGCGCTGCTGGCGCGTGTGCGTCGGAAAGCCGTACACAAAGTGCTGGAAGGCGTCGATGGTCGCGATCCACGGAAGCAGCAACACGCTGCGCTTGAGCTGCTCACGGCACGCACGCTGGAAGTCGACCTGATTGCCGTCGTAGAAGCTGCCTGGCGCGTCCCAGTGGCGCATGCTCAGCAGTTCCATGCTCATGCTTGCGACTTCCGCGAATTCGATGGGGCTATGGCGATATTCAACCAGCGGCTCGCTCCGACACAGCATGCTGTGGAACGCGTGGCCCGCCTCGTGCACCATCGTTTCCACGTCTTTGTGCAGCCCCGCCGCGTTCATGAAGATGAACGGTCGGCGGCTGCCGTCGCGCATGTACTGATAGCCGCCCGGAGCCTTGCCCTTGCGGCTGTCAAGGTCCAGGCACGCTCCATCACGCGCGCCGCGTGATTCGCTGCCATCGCCCAGTTCGCTCAGCAAGCCCGCCAGCCGCGGGTCCAGTCGCTTCATCGCGGCGACCGACTTGCTCATCAGTTCGCGACCGCCATTGAACGGCTTGAGCGGCCCGCGGCCCTTGGGATCAACCGCCAGATCCCACGGACGCAGCACATCCCCCTGACGGTCAAGCCCCAGTTCCTTGGCACGCTTCTTCTCCAGCATCCGCACGAGCGGCACGACCGCCTTCTCAACACCAGCGTGGAAGTCTTCACACTCCTTCACGCTGTAGTCAAAGCGATGCTTGCTCTTGTACGCGTAACCGATGTAATTCTCAAAGCCCGCGTTCCTCGCGACTTTGTGCCGCAGAGCGATCATCTCGTCGTAGATAGCGTTGAAGCCGTCAACTTCCTTGTAGCGACGCTCGCTCACCGCACGCCACGCGGCTTCGCGCGTCGCACGTTCGGGCAGTTCCGCGTAGCGAGCCATTTGGGGCAGCGTGCGCTCCTGCCCTTCAAACTGCACCGTCATGCTGCCGGCGAGCGTCTCGAACTTCTGTCCCAGTTGCGAGAGTTGGGTTTCGAGCGGAATGTTCTCTTCGCGATACAGCTCCACTTCCGCTTTCGCGCCCCTCGCCAGCACGGTGTACCGCTCCCCCGGCAGTTCAAACTGCTTCGCGAGCGACACGAATCGCTTTTCGAGCTCAAACGAGTACGGCTTGAGTTTCGGATCAACTTCGGTGATGTACTTTTCGTACGCCTTGGCCGCGTTCTTGTCGTCTGTATCGCACGTCATCGTGATGTACAGATTGGCCCGCGATTCACTGCATGCCGCGGAGATTTCGCTGCGATCCGTCAGCCACTGCTCCAGCGCCGTGCGGTTGCTCACCTCGCGCGACAGCAGTTCCTTCATCAAAGGTTCGATGTGAGCGAAATTCGTGCCGTCAAACCCGGCGGGAAGGATCGTCATGAAAGCAATCTCCTGAAGCGGGAAAGGGAACTATAGCAAAACTCGCAGGAAAACGCGCAATTGCCCATCGATTTGCGCACAGAAAAACCCGCGATCAGCTCGCGGGTTTCCTTCAGAAAGCCTGCTTGTCGCAACTTAGCGCATCAGTTCCTTCAGACGGTTCCGCTCTTCCTCCATGAGCTGGCGGAAGTTCTCTTCGCCGTTGAAGTTGATCAGAGCCAGACGCGGATTGTTGCGGATGATCGCTTCCAGGCGATCCAGTTCGCGCCGAGCCACGCCCACCAGACCGCTGCGAGTGGCGCGATCCTGTTCGCTGGCCGCAGCCGCCACGTTGCGCTGGTACTTCGCGAAGATCGAGTTCATCGAGTTCTCGCCGTCGCGGGTCTTCGCACGGAAGTCCATCTGCGCCTTCTCAGCCTTGCTCACGGGCCACGGAATGCCTTCCATGCGCTCGCCAACCCAGTTGAGCTCGTTGTAGCCCATGGCCTTGGTCAGCTCTTCAAGCGTGTCAGCGGTGCCGCGCGAGAACTTCACGCGCTCGGCTTCGAGTGAGTTGAAGCTCAGCACTTCGCCATCGCGATTCACGACGATTTCGCCGCCCTTCGCATCCGGGTACCACTCCACCGTGCCGTCAGGCTTGACGGTCGCCGACAGGGGCTGCTGAATCTGCATCGCACGCATGATCAGCGGATTGTGCTTGCCACGTGCGCTGATGCGCTCCATCGTGTGCAGCACCACTTCCAGTTCGTAGCCTTCCACCGGCGCGAACTGATTGCCGCGGAAGCCCGTGCACGAGCCATACTCGCCACGACGCGTGAAGTAGATTTCCTCGATCGCGTGCGCCGTCATCGCTGCAGCGGACGTCGCAAACTCAATCCATCCCACAACGCGGAACTTGGGCTTGAGTTCATTCTGAATCATGTCGGACAGCTTCTGGATCTCCAGCAGCATGCCGCCGCCCGAATTGATCCGCAGCACGAGCACGCCCGTGCCGTCGTCGCCGATTTCCTGCTTGATCGTGTCCAAAGCCTGCTCGACGCTGTGGGTCGTCATGTACACGCCCACCATGTCGTTGCCGTTGGTGGCGTCGCCCATCGTCAGCACCATGGCGCGGGGCACGCCTGAGTTGGCAGTCGTGCTCGGCACGATCACCGGCGTCGTGATGGCGTCGTCAGTCTTGTCCGTCGGAGCGGTCGCCTTCTCCGTCTTCGCTGACTTTTCGCCAGCCGACACATTGCGTTCCACGCCCTTGACTTCGCTGGGCAGGAGCATGCGCTCCTGTTCCACGCCGCCGACGCTGACCTTGATCCACACGATGCCGTTGGCTTCGCGAACGATGGTGCCTTCCAGCACCGAGCCGTCCTTGAGCGTCACACGGTCAGCCGCGAACGCGCTCGAAGCGGGCATGGCCACGCCCAGCAGCATCACGATCGCCAGGCACATTGTCTGAAGTGTCTTCAACATGTCTTGATCCTTTTGAGTTCAGTCTCAGTTCAGTTTGCGATCTGTTTCAGCGACGGTCCCGGCGTTGTTCTTCCTGGAGACGCGAGATGATGTCATCGATCTCGCGGTAGTTGGGCTTGCCGTCTTCGCCCATCGGAATCTGCGCCTGTGCCAGCACCTGAGGAGGAATGCCGTCTTCGTAGCGCTTCAGCAGGCTCTTGAGGTCCTGCAGAATGCGGATGCGCTTGCCGCGAGCTGCGCTGCGTTCTTCAAAGCCGCCCGGCGCCTGCACTTCAACTTGCTGGAAGTCATCCCAGAAGCGACCGATACGAGCCTGGGCCCGGCGGGTGTCTTCCGCCCAGTCTTCCATGATCTTCTTGGCGTTCTTGCCCACATCAACGCCGGTCTGAGCAATGCCAAGCTGGCTCAGCACATCGTCGATGCTCGTCACCGTGCCCTTGCTCACGCCCAGCTTCAGAGCCAGGGGAGCCGTCAGAGTCAGGTGGTCGTTGCCGCGCCAGCGGGCCAGATCGTCAATCGAGTCCGACTCGTCGCTGCGACCGCTGTTGTTGTCCGGCGCGAACTTGCCCGCGTCCGTCAGCAGTTCTTCCGAAGGATCCGTGGGATAGCCCTCAAACACCTGAGGCTTGCCATCCACGTACCGCAGTGAAAGCACGAACTCCGGACGCAGGAACGCGCGGACCATTTCGTCCGGGAAGGGCCAGCCAGCCTTGATGGCAAAGCCGGTGATCTGGTCGTGAATCGACGAGAACCACTTCTCCAGCACGCGAGTGCTGCCGCCGCCGAACGATTCATACGTCAGGTTGCCGATGCCACCCATGCGGGCTTCGGGGAAGAAATACAGATCGCCGCTGATCAGCGGGAGGAACGCAGCGCCACCCCACGCGTCACGAATCGCGAACACGTACTTGGGAAACGGGCCTTCCCAGTCCGCCCGCGCGCCTTCCGTGAGGTACTTCATCAGTGCCTCATTCGCGCTCCACGAGCGGAAGTTCTGGTCAAACTGCGACGCAGGCTGACCCTGACGGGTGCGGGCCCAGACGTTCAGATCGAAGATGATGTAATCCGGACGCTGCTTGTTCGCGTCTTCCATGATCAGCTTCATGCTGCGGATCGAGGTCTCGCCACCCATCGAACCGCGAAGCGGAACGACGTAGTAGCGGGGGGCGTCGGGCGACGCCTGCACGGCTTCATCCTTCTTGTCAGTCGTGGCTGCCGGAGCGGCCTTCGTCGCGTCCGCCTTGGTCGCCGGCTTCGCGTCCTTGGTCGCGTCCGCCTTCTTCGTCGCGCGCTTCACTTCCAGAATCAGCTCACGGCTGTACTCCGTCTCGAGCGCAAGACCGGCCACTTCGCTCTTGAAGCGAATGCTCGTATCCGTCTCGCTCACGATCGTGCCCTTCAGCACGTTGCCGTTGCGGAAGATCAGTGTGTCCTGCGTCGACTCGTCAGGCGTCTCCTTCGACGCGCTCTTCGCCTTTTCGTCCGCCATCGCCGTCATCGGCGCAAGCCCTGCCGACCACACCATCGCGGCGGCCAGACCGATCTTCATCGCATTTGCAACCTTCATGCTGTGCTCCCGTCTGAAAGTCTTTGGATTCGCCGCACACTGGACCAGCGTGCGTTGCCAAGCGTACGACAAATGTCGTGGCGATACCTCGCTAGACGCTCAATCGCGTGACCAGTTCCCGGGCTTCTTCCAGGTTTTTCACGCTTCCGTCCAATTGCGCGTCATACACCCGGCTCAAAATCGCCTTGAACGCCGGTCCGGGCCGGTACCCCCACGAAACAAGAACATCCCCCGTCAGAATCATCGGCGGCTCAATCCCGATCCCGTCCTCCGCCAATCGCCGTGCATCCGCATCAACGGCGGCTGCCACCGCAGGTTCCAGCGCCCGCAGCAGGTGGAGCCCTATCGCCAGCGGCCCCGCCAGCAACCGCTTGCGAGCGGCGATGCCAGCGCCCAACCAATCCGTTCGTAGTACCTTCAGGCCCAGTAACGCGTGCTGAAAGTCAGATTGCTCTCGGTTGCTCAGCAGCAACGCGTCCCGCAGTGTCCGCACACTTTGCTCGATTGCGCGGTCGTCCAGCGTCAGCCCCCGGTCCAGTTGCCACGCCGCCAGACAGACCCCAAAGTCTGCCCCGCCCGGCAGTGCCGCCAAGCCGTGGACCTTGACCGTCCCCAGACCATCCCGGAAAACTGGGGGTTCCAGCCCCAGCCGCGCGAGCGTCTGAGCTGCATCCGCCCGCGAAGGGTGCGACATCATCGCCCGCAACTCGTCACCAATCCGTTCCCGACTCACACCACGCAGGTCGCTGGCGTGCTGCGAAATGGCATCGCACGTCGCCGCATCGATGGTAAATCCCAATTTGCTCGCCAGTCGCACCGCACGGAGGGCCCGCAAATGGTCCTCCGCCAGCCGTTGATGCGGATCGCCCACCGCCCGCAGCACACGGGCCTTCAAGTCTGCCAGCCCGCCCACATAGTCGATGACCTGACGGTCTGCCGGTGCGCCCGGATCCAGAAACAACGCGTTGACCGTGAAGTCGCGCCGCTGGGCATCGTCGAGCGGCGTCGAAAATCGCACGCTGTCGGGTCGGCGGGCATCGGTGTAGCTGCCATCCGCCCGAAACGTCGCAACTTCAATCACCTCGCGGTGCACCTTGACGAGCACGACACCAAAGTGCGCGCCCACCTCTGCTGTGCGATCAAACAAAGCCGTGATCTGCTCGGGGACCGCATCTGTCGCGACGTCGTAGTCGCTGGGCGTGCGCCCCAGCAGTTCGTCCCGCACGCAACCGCCTGCGAAGTACGCCTTGAATCCCGCCGCGCGCAACCGCTGCACAACAGCAAGGGCAGCGGAGCGAGGTGAAGCGTCAGGCATGACGCAGGGTAGAAATGCCCGTCGCTCCGGGCGCGGCTTTACGTCCCAAGACCTTTGCTCGTCCGAGTTGGAGTGGTTCCTGTCCCACCCCGCCCGCACAGTCAGCACAACCCGCACCGCTTCGCCAGCTTCTCACGGTTTGCTTGTTTCCCCGCCTGAATTTGGCATATTCCTCTTGGCGGGGCGGGATGTCTGTGTGAGGCGGCCGGGTTTTTCGCAAGCCCCCGGACCGAATGGTCGCAGCACCCGCTCCGCTTCCTCGTGGTTTCACGCCGCGTCTTGTGCGCGTTTACTGGCAGATTGCAACCGCTCGCTGAGCAATGCATGCAGCGCGGTCAATGCCCGCTCGATTGCAGTTGCCTCGCCATCCAGCAGCGCGTTGCGAGCAGCCTCCAGATGCTTGAGCACTCCGGCATGCTCGCCCTGACTCTCATCGTGCGCCGCAACCGGCAATATGGTCTCCAGCGGCACAGATTCCTCGAATCGCACGCCCACGTCGTAGACACGCACACGAACCTGTTCGCATCGCACCACCTTGCCCATGATGCGCAAGAGCGGCTGGCGCTGTTCGTCCACGATCACCAAAGCAGCCGCAGATCCAGGGTGCAGAAAGGTCCCGTGCAGACACCCCATCCCCGTGCGAGAGATGTTCCGCACCGTCACAATGGCATTCTGCGTGCTCCCGCCGGGCATCGTAAAGGTGCCCACGACCTTGAACCCGGTCGGCAGCCGGAACCGCTCGCAGTTGCGATTGGCCAGGTTTCGCGCCGTGGTTTCATGTTGCTCCAAAGCGCGCGCAATGGCACTCGCCTCGACGTCGGTCACGCGTAGTTGTTGAGCGTTAGCAGGTGGCAGCGGCAAGTAGTATCCGTCCTTTTCATGTGCTCCCGCCCGGCACCCCTGCTCTCATCGGTCCCAGCCATTCGTGGCTTGCGACAATGCCAAAATCTCTTGGCGGTCGCTTCGCATTCCCACGGTGGAGTGTGCCTGTCCGAGGGGTCAGGCTCGCGTCCGTCTTTCAGACGGTTACCCTCTGTCATGCCTCAAGTTGTCGCCGACAAGACCCAATCCCTGCCCGACCTGATCGCTGCGGAACTTCCGCAACTCCGGCAGATTCGGCATGAACTGCACATGCATCCCGAACTGTGCTTCGAGGAGAAGTACACCAGTTCGGTGGTCCAGCGCGAACTGACCGCCGCGGGCATCCGCTTCAAGGCCGGCCTCGGCAAAGGCACCGGCGTGCTCGGCTATCTCCCCGCCAGCAACCCCGCAGATGAAACCAAGGGGGCCATAGGCCTTCGCGCCGACATGGACGCCCTGCCCATTACCGAGCGCACGGGCAAGAGCTACAGCAGCCGCACCGAAGGCAAGATGCACGCCTGCGGCCACGACGGCCATACCACCATGCTCATCGGTGCCGCCAAGGTGCTCAGCAAGCTGCACCGCCCGCGCCCTGTCGCGTTCGTCTTTCAACCCGCTGAAGAAGGCGGCGGCGGCGCGGAAATCATGTGCGACGAAGGCGCACTGGCCGGTGAGTCAGGTGGCGGTCTTGGTGCTCCGGTCCGCATGATGTTCGGCCTGCACGGCTGGCCCACGGTGGAAGTCGGCAAGGTCGCAAGTAAAGTCGGCCCGCTGCTCGCCGCGACCGATGACTTTGAAGTCACCATCAAGGGCACACAGGCCCACGGCGCATACCCGCACTTTGGCAACGATCCCATCGTCGCCAGTGCACAGATCATCAACGCGCTGCAGACCATCGTCTCACGGAACGCCAGCCCGCTCGATGCGGTCGTCTGCACCGTCGGCGCAATCAACGCCGGCACAGCAGACAACATCATTCCCGAGACTTGCAAGTTCATCGGCACGATTCGCACCCTGCGCCCCCAGATGCGCACGCTCGCAAAGGAACGATTCTTCTCCATCGTCGAGAACACCGCCCAGGCTCTGGGCTGCTCGGCTCAGATCAAGTGGATGCCCGGCTACCCCGTCACGATGAACGACGCGGAAGCGACGGACACCTTCTTCCGCATCGCCCGCGGCGCGTTTGGCGGCGACTGCGTCGACACCATCGAGCAGCCCACCATGGGCGGCGAAGACTTCGCCTACTACGGCCAGCGCGTGCCCGCCTGCTTTTTCCTGCTGGGCCTCAAGCCGCGCGGCGCAAGCACCTATCCCACGCTGCACCAGCCTGATTTTGACTTCAATGACGATGCTCTGCCCATCGGCATCCGTGCGCTGACGGAATGCGCCCTCAAGGCATGATCTTCCAACGCGTCTGCACACAGCCCTATCCTCGCCTCATGCGTCGATTCGCTTTCCCTGCCGTTGTGCTGCTTTCACTGCCCCTCGCTGCGTGTTCCACCGTGCGCGAAGTGGCGAGCTTTGAGCCGCCCACGATGCAGGTGCTCAGCGCGCGAGTCGAGCAGTCCGCCCAGCAACCCGACCAGCTTGCACTCGTGAAGTTTGAAGTGCTGGCGGAGAACCCCAACGCCAAAGCCGTGCCCATGCAGCTCGTGCAGTACAGCGTCGAAGCCGGCGGCACGACGGTGTACACGGGCACGCGCGATGCGCAGCGGACCATTCCGCCTTTTGGCGCCATGCGATTTGAGTTGCCCGCAAGCGTGCCCGCGTCCGCGCTGGCTTCGCCGCTCACGCTGCGCAGCAGCGTCGGCTTCCGCAGGCCCGGTGCGCTCGCTGACACGCTCTACAACCTCGAACTCATCCGCCCCGCTCAACCGGTGACCGGCACGGCCAGCGTGCAATGAGCGAAGATCGTGTTCCAACGTGGAATCATCCGCCGAGCGTGTGACACCGCGTGATTGCCACGATCATCACATGCGCCCGCCTGATCGCTATCCTCCATCATGCGTCTATGTCTGGTCACCAGAGAGTTCGCGCCCTTCCGCGGATGGGGTGCGGGCACATACGCGTCACTCGCGGCACAGGCCCTTGCGCAGGCCGGCCATGAAGTGCATGTGCTGACCGACGATGCCCGTTGCGTGCGCGAAGGTCCGCAGCTCCGCTCTGATGTTCGTTTTCATCTGATTGATCTCGCGAAGTTTCCGATGAATCTTCGCGCGTACGCCAGCGAGCTGACACGCTATTCGCTGGGCGCTCGTCACGCGCTCGAAGCGTTGCACGTGGCGCATCCCTTCGACTACATCGAGTTCCCCGACTTTCTGGGCGAGGCATACTGCACGCTGCGGGCTCGCCGCACCATGGGCACGCTTCCCGGCGCGGTCATCGGCATTCGCACGCACATGACGATCCGTCATATCCGCGCCATCAACCGCGATGACTGGATCGAAGAAGAACGCGCGACCTGCGAGCACATGGAGGCATGGTCGCTCGCGCATGCCGACATCCTGCTTGCGCCGTGTGAAGCCATCGCGGCACAAATCCGCAAGCGTGTGACAACGCCGCTGCGTGTGGTGCATCTGCCCATTCCGCTCGAATCTCAGCGTGCGGAGTTGAGCGCCCAGCCGCGTGCGGAAGCCCCGCAGCCCACTGTCGTCTTTGCCGGTCGCTACGAATGGCGCAAAGGCCCGCACATCTTGCTCGATGCCGCACAGCGACTGCTGCGTGAAGGTGTCGACCTGCGCGTCCGCTTCATTGGCGAAGATACAGACACGGCTCCGCTGCGCACAAGCATGCGCGAATGGCTCACGCGACGCATCGAGCCTGCGTTTGCCGATCGTTTTGCCTTTGAACCGCGTGCCTCACGTCCGCAGCTTGGAGCCTTGTACGCATCCGCGACTGTTGTCTGTGTTCCAAGCGTGTGGGAGAACTTCCCCTTCGCCTGTACCGAAGCCATGGCCTGTGGCGCGTGCGTGGTGGGTAGTGACGCCGGGGGCATGGCCGAGATCATCCAGAACGACGTCAGCGGCTTGCTCTTTCGAAGCGAAGATGCGGAAGATCTTGCCCGCGTTCTGCGCCGCACGCTGCTAGACGCGCAGCTTCGTAGTCGCCTCGCATCCGCCGCGCCGCAGCGCATTGCAAGTTTGTGTGATCCGGCACGCATCGCCCGCGAAACAGCCGACGCTGTCGCCAGCGTCAAGCCCTTTACGCCGCCGGTCGCGCCCGCTGCGTCATCGCCCCAGCTCAGTGTCATCGTGCCCGTGTACAACACGCACGAGTTTCTCGCGCAGACGCTCGCAAGTCTCCGCTCGCAGACCTTTCAGGACTTTGAGACTCTCATCGTTGACGATGGCAGCACCAATCCGCAAACACTTGCTGTGCTGGCAGACCTAGAAGCGAAGGCCGACGGCGTGCACACCCGCGTCGTTCGCGCCGTGCACGGTGGCTTGAGCCACGCACGCAACGAAGGCGTTCGCGCCGCCAAGGCCCCCTGGGTGGTGCCCCTCGATAGCGATGACATGCTGCACGAACGCGCTTTGGAGCTGTTCGTGCAGGCCAAGAAGCGAGTACCCGGCGCCGCGTTCATCACCGCGCCACTCCGCAGCTTTGATACTGATCCTGCTCGCCCCGTCGCCGGCTGGTACCCACTGGGCGGCGACCGCGACATGATGCCCGTGCTGAACGCCGCGAGCAGTTGCGTCGCGCTGCTTGAGCGTGAAGCGGTCCTTCGTGCAGGCGGTTACGACACCACATTGCCCGCCTACGAAGACTGGGACCTGTACTGCACGCTCGTGGAGCAGGGCGGAACGGGGGAAGTCATTCCCGAGTTCCTCGTGTTGCACCGTCTACGCCCCGACAGCATGATGCACACGCTCAGTCGCAAACGCCATCACTTGCTGCGCGCGCGACTCATGGCCAAGCATCCGCAACTGACGAGTGATCCCTCGCGCACGCTGCGACTGCTCATGGGTGATGCGATCATGCTCGATCCGCCAACCAGCGGCCCGCCGATCACGGACGCGGCAGCGGTCAACGCCCGGGCACGCGAGCTCATTCGCCAGAACGTGCGCTACCGCCTTGCCGACAAGCTGAACAACGCGATGAAGTCGCTGGGCCTGCAGCACGTACTCAAGCGTTTCTTCGCCGACCGAGTCTGATTACCCACGCGCTGCGTGTGTCCTCGCACTTCCTATCCTGCCCGCATGTCCACCGACGCCCGCCTGCCGCAGCTTGTCCGCCAGCACGCGCAAACCGCGAAGCTGCTGGGCGTGGACTTTGTGCCGGCGTATCGCGTGACTGCGGATGAGCCCGAGCAGGTCGTGGTGGTGGACGCTCCGCCCGTCGCGGCGCCGCCGCCAGTCAAGCCCATCGAAGACATCCGTTCCGCCCCCGTCGCTCGCCCCGCGGCCCGCGTGACGATCGCGGTTCCCGAGCAGCAGCCCGTGAAAGAACCCCGTCCATCCCCGCGCGGCACCATGGCTAACTGGAAGCGTCCCCCTCAGGAGAAGGGTGAAGACGATCGTGCGTACAAGACGCGGGCGCTCGCCGCATTGCTGGAGAAGTACACCCTCGACGCCCCGCACGAGTGCTTTGTGACCGATCATCACACCATCGTCTGGGGCGATGGCGACCCCGCGTCGCGACTGGTCTTCGTGGGCGAAGCCCCGGGCGAAGAAGAAGACCGCGAAGGCAAGCCATTCGTCGGTCGGAGCGGCCAACTGCTCAACAAGATGATCACCGCGATGGGCCTCTCGCGCGAGACCGTCTACATCTGCAACGTCCTCAAGACGCGCCCGCCCAACAACGCCACGCCGACCAGTTTCGAAGCCGGTTTGTGTGAACCGTACCTGATGGAGCAGTTGGCCATCATCAAGCCCGAGGCCATCGTGACGCTGGGCCTGCCCGCCACGCGCACGCTGCTGAAGAGCGACGAACCGATGGCGAAGCTGCGCAACAACTGGCGCACACTCAAGTTGCCTGATGGTTCACTCATCCCTCTCATGCCGACGTATCACCCGGCGTACTTGCTCCGCGCGTACAACGACGAGAACCGCATGAAGGTCTGGAGCGACCTGTGGCATGTCGTCAAGAAGCTGGGCCTCAAGGCCGTCGCCAAGCCGCCTGCCGGCGCGGAGTGATGCGCTCGTGGCGGACAGCTTCTCAGGGGCGGCCGGATGCTGGCATCACGCAACTCCTTCAGATTCAAGCTGTTTCCACCCATTTTCCGCGTGTCACAATTTTTTCTGCCTCGGCCTGCAACCTCTCGCGCATCCATGCGGATAGATGGTGTCGCAAAACTGCGACGCCAATCACGACCCCCACGAGACCCGGTGCTCGCCTCTGTTCTGTGAGTGCCGGGTTTTTTCTTTTGGTATGCAGAGTCGACCGTCACGCCGCAAGGCGACGCACGGACTGCTGCAGCTTGTCGAGTTCAGCGGGTGCCGCGGCTTCCAAGCCCAGCGCCTCGCAGATCTCCTGCAATCGCGCCTGTGCCGGCACAAAGCGATGGCTCACCAGCCGTGTGCCCTGACTGTCCACCAGATACACCGTCGCCAGACCGTCTTCATCGCAGGACAGTTCGAGCGACCGGCCCTGGAACACCAGGCGTTCAATCGGCTTGCCCTCTTCGCCCGAGACCAGATCAGCTTCGATCACGCTGTCGACCGCCTCAACCAGCGATCGCTGCACGGTGTCCATCAGTTCATCGAGATTGGTCAGCCCGTCGGCGATCTCCTTGAACATCTCGCTCGTCAGGCTGTATTCATTCACGCTTGCCGTCACGGTGGCTTCAAGCTCGCCGTCAGTCATCGTCAAGATGCGCTGCGCCGTCTTGACGCCCGGAGTCGTCTCGTTTACGGGCTTCACGCCTTCGCCGCTGCTGTCAAGTTCAATCAGTCCCACCACATACGCGACGCGATGCAGGCGCGAGAGCGGGTCATCCTTCCGCGTTTCGGGCGGCTTGGTGTGATGCAGTTCGATGGGCTTCACTAGAAGTTCAGGCAGCTTCCACTTGTGCATCAGCGCCGTCATCACATCGACGTGCGTGAAGGGCAGCGTGTCATACTCCACGCGCGCCTGCCGGCCCGGTGACAGCTTCTGATCTCGCAGCGAACGGAACTCATCCTTGAGAAGCGATGTCATGATGGGGAGCCCCGCGTCCATCATCAGGCCGATCACAAACGCCTCACTCACCAGCCCCGGAGCGGCGACTTTCGCAAGCTGCGCACCCAGACATGCGCGATACAGACTCTCGCCCCAGATCTTGCGTGAGTATTCCTTGTCGCCGCCCGTCTGACACGCGCGGCTCAGGTGAAAGCCCAGCGACACAGCCTTCAGGCGATCGGTGCCCAGCACCACGCACGCGCGGTCAATAGTCGTGACCGGTCGGCGCTGTGCAAAGAACGCCGAGTTCGCAAGACGCAGCACGCGGCCCGAGACCGCCTGGTCGTTGCGAATGAGCTTGGCGTAGTCCGCAAGCTGAGCGTTCTTGTTCCGCGAGATCTCCAGCAGCTTGATAGCCACCTCAGGCTGACTGTTCAGCCCGACGCCATCCAACTTGCGATCAAGCAATTGGTAGAGGTCTCCCAATTCGCTCGCGCTGATCTGGCTACGTAGCTTCATTCTGCCATCCTCGCACGACACCCCGATGCCGGTTCCTTCAAACGACAGCCGTGCCCGCATCATCGGTCAGTCCGACGACGCGATTTGGTGAAGATGCCCACATTTTGGGGAAAGCCCATCGAAAGAATTCACGGCTGCAAACGTGAGCCCAACCAGTCTGCCGCCGCCGTCGCGTCTGCCTGTTCCCATGAACCACAAAGGGGGATCTCGCGCCGCCACACCGCACGATCGTGCAGTCTACCCGGGCCGCCCAGCCACAGCTCAATCACCCGGGCGTACAGCCTGAATCCGCCCCAGTGGGGGGGCCGGGGGATGAAAACTTCATTCCCCCGTTCCAGCAGTTCAGCCGGATTGAGCTGGAGCTTCTCAATAACCGAGCCGGCCCGGCCCAGCAGCTCCTCGCGCGACTGAATCGGCTGGCTCTGGTCGCTCATCCATGCTGCCAGACGACTCTCCCATCGGCGGCTCTGGAAGTACGCATCACTCTCTGCCGCAGGACTTTGCACCACGAAGCCCTCGATCCGCACCTGCCGGTCCGAGTGGTCAAAGTGCATGGAGATTGCGGCCCGGGGGTTGGCGAGCAACGCGCGGCCTTTGCGCCCCTGGTAGTTCGTATACAGAATGACGTAACCCTTGTCGACGTTGATACCTCGGCAAAGCACGATGCGGCAACTTGGCGTGCCGTCGTGGTCGATGGTCGCGAGACTCATCGCGTTGGGGTTGGGTGTGCGGCTGGCGGCGGTTTCTTCGCTGAACCACTGTTTGAACAACTCAAACGGTTTCACTGGCAGCGGCGTGGGCAGCGTATATCCGGACGTTGGCACGGCGACGTGAGCGAGCAAGGCTGAAAGATCGGCCATAGACGAGTGTATTCGTATTGGTCGCGGCATCGATGCAGACGCGATTGCTTGAAGATGTGGACAACTCGTGTGAGTAAGTTCTGAACTGTTTGGCGGCTGGCAAATCGCTGCGTCCGCGTGCGCGCGGGGAGGTGCTACGTTGTTGGTTCGGCGTGTGCAACCGCGCGATCGGCGTGCTCCTCACGACGTGGCAGCACTTGTCAGGGAAGATGAACGTCATGGCGGACGAAGGCAAAGGCAACTGGAAGAAGCGCGAGAACAGGCCGCAGATCTCTGCGCAGGAACTGTTTGATCGCCAGCCGCCCTACGCGCTTGAAGCGGAGATGTGTCTGCTGGGCTCGCTCATTCTTGAGCCCAAGATCATCCCCGAGGCCCTGCCCTTCCTGCGCGGGTCCAAGGACTTCTACGACGAGAAGCACGGCCACATCTACCAGGCCATTATCGATCTGTACGACCAGCGCAACACAGGCGACTTGGTGCAGCTCATCGACTTGCTCCGCGATCGCAAAGTGCTCGACCTGTGCGGCGGCGTTGACTACCTGGAAACTCTCGCCAACAGCGTGCCTGCGGCGACCAACGCGCCGCACTTCGCCCGCATCGTGGGTGAGAAGGCCAAACTCCGCCGGCTGATCGACACGGCGGGCCAGATCATCTACGACGCGTATCACACAGGCGAACTAGGCCCCGAAGGCGCGCGCGAAGTGCTCGACAAAGCCGAGATGGCCGTGTTTGAGATCGCGCAGGAGGCCGCGTCGAGCGATCCGCAAAGCCTCGCCGAACTGCTCGAACTCGAACTGCAGCGCATCGAAAAGGCCGACTTTGAGGGCGGCGGCTACAGCGGCGTCGCGACGGGCTACTACGACCTTGATGAGATGCTCCGCGGCTTCCAGCCGGGCGAATTCATCATCATCGCTGCAAGACCGTCAATGGGCAAAACGGCCTTGGCAATGAACCTCGCCGAGCAGATGGCCATGGGCGGCCTCATCGCAGGCCAAGCCAGCGGCAAGCAGTCACCCGTCGGCTTCTTCAGTCTCGAAATGAGCAAGGGCGCAATCGTGCAGCGTCTGCTGAGCGCGCGATCGGGGGTGTCGGGCCAGTCGCTGCGTGGTGGTCACAAAATCTCCGATCGCGACTTGCGCGAACTCATTGTCGCCGCCGAAGATCTCAAGCACGCGCCCATCTATATCGACGACTCGCCTGACCTGACGGTGCTGAACCTGCGAGCCCGCGCACGACGCATGGCCGCGCAGTACGGCATCAAGTGCATCATGATCGACTATCTGCAGCTCATGAGTGCGCCTGGCGCCGCGCGCGAGAGTCGTCAGGTGGAAGTCAGCACGATTTCGCGCGGCGTCAAGTCCCTCGCACGCGAACTCAATGTGCCAGTCATCTGTCTGAGCCAGCTCAACCGCGGCAGCGAAAACCGCGAAGGCAATCGTCCTCGTATGAGCGATCTGCGTGAATCGGGCAGCATCGAGCAGGACGCGGACGTTGTCATTCTTCTGCACCGTGAGGAGTACTACCACGTGCAGGATGAAAATTGGAAGCTGGAGAATCCTGACAAGGTCGGCATCGCGGAACTCATCATCGCCAAGCAACGTAACGGCCCCACGGGTGTCGTCAAGCTCGCGTGGGACAACAAGACGACGCGCTTCAAGAGTCTGGATCAGCACAGTCAGGCCCCGGGCGGGTACGAGATGCCGAGTGCGCCGCCAGCCAAGCAGCAAGGTGGTGGGGGTGGCGGCGGTGGTGGTGGCGGTTACGCGACACCTTCGCAAGCAGCGGCGGACTTTGGCGGGGGGCCCAGTTGGATTCAAGGCGGCGCTCAGCCGTTCGACGCAGGCGGCAGCGGTGGCGACGCGCCCTTCGACGTCAACGTCAAACCGCAGACATCCGGCGGCGCATTCGGCAATCGGCCCAAAACTGGTCCACCGGCGTATCACCGTGATGGCGGTGGCAGCGATCAGCGCCCCGAGATGGAATAGCCCAAAAACAACACACGCCCCGTCTCCAGGGCGTGCTTCCCGGAGATGCCATCTCCGGGGCTGTTACCGAATGATATCGACTACGGGCGAGTATTGCAAGAGTCTCTTTTCCGAGGAGCGTCAGTGTGACTCACCGAGTTATTGGGTATGTCGACGGGTTCAACTTGTACTTCGGACTGCGACAGGCCAAACTCAAGGCTGGATACTGGCTGGATATCCCCCAACTTTTGCGTCGATATCTGCCTCGCCACGCTTCATTGTGTGAGACACGATATTTCACCTCAAGAGTCAGTACTCCTGCTGACAGTCGGCACAGGCAAACTGAATACATCGAAGCGCTCGCCAGTCAGCCGGGACTGTCAATTCAGTACGGGAAATTCATGATATCTCCACGGACGTGCCGCACCTGTCAATCAACTTGGACGGTCGAATCTGAGAAGATGACCGACGTCAACATCGCAGTCCGGCTCTTGACGGATGCGATGGAAGACCGGTTTGATGTGGCCATGATTGTTTCAGCAGATAGTGACCTTGTACCGCCGATCGAAGCGCTTCGTAAGCACTTTCCGCTCAAGCAAGTCATCGTCGCTTTCCCACCGTGTCGTGGTTCTGCTGACTTGACGCGGGTTGCGCACGAGAAACGCAAGATTTCACCCGATGTGATCATGCAATCCCAGTTGCCCAATACTGTCGTGGGACTCGATGGGTTTCCGAGAGTTCGCCCACAGGAATGGATTTGAGATGCCCACGCCGCTCGACATCGCAGTTGTCCGCCCCGCCACGCTCGACGATGTTGATGCGCTGGTGGCGATCTCTTCGCAGGTGGGCATTGGCCACAGCAAGCCCGACATCGTGCGCGAGGATGTGGCTTTCAGCCAATCACTGCTGCGCGGCGAGAGCGCATGGAACCAGGGGCCGCTGTATCTGTGTAGCGAGGCATTCTCTGCTGACATGCGTGAGCGTCACGGCGTGGTGGGGCAGTGCAAACTCGAGATGATGGCGGCGGGTGTCTGGCGGAAGAAGGACAAGTACCGGCGTTTCCTGACGGGCGGGACGCGCGTGGACGGGACGTTTGAATATCTGGAGTATGACGCGGGCCCCAAGAACGCGCTGGAGTTCGCGGCCAACGCCGTGCACACGAGTCATCGCGGCAAGGGCATCGGCAGTCTGCACATTCGTGCCCGCATGCTGCTGCTGCGCCATCTGCTCAAGAGCATGCCGCAGATTCAGACCATTGTGAGCGTGACGCTGACGCAGGAAGACACCGAGAAGAGCGAAGCCGGTGGCGGCATGCACTACCCGTTCTACGAGCAGTGCGTCAAGCCTTTCTTCGGCAATCGCGACTTCGACACCATCGACACCCTGCGCTACCAGAACCGTGCACGCGACGGCAGTGTGCAGTTTGTTGATGAGTTTCTGCAAGGTTTGGGCGAGAATGACCCGCCGCGCACGATTCCGATGCACCTGATGCCACCCGAGGCACGCAAGCAGTTCGGCTGCGTACGCAAGGACACCAATCGCACGCACGAGTTCTTCCTGCGAATGGGCTTCGAACATCGCGGCCGCCACGACGTGCTCGATAGCAGCGTGGTGCTCGAAACGCCCCGTGCCCGCTTCGAAGGCATTGCGGAAGTTGATCGCTACACGGCGAAGGCCGACAGCAACGCCGGCCGCAGCGAGAGCGACAAGCCGCGCGTGTTCATGGCCAGCGTGAGCAATCCCGATTGGACAATCGCCGACTTCCGCTGCGTGCGAGCTCCGGTGACGGAACTGCCCGGCAAAGTGCTTGGTGTGCACCCCATGGTGTTGGGGCTCGTCGGAGCGCGCAATGGTGATGCGCTGGATGTGCTGGCAGTGGGGGGCGAGGCTGGAGGCTCCTGATGGCCAGCGAGGCGCGTTGGCCCAACACACTGCGCTCCGCTCATGCGATGCAGATGCAATTGGCGCTGCGCGAAGCTCTTGGTGTGCGCGCCACGGCCGAGCTCACGGTGCTCTATCACGCGATGATCCAAGCATGTGATCGCAGCATCAGTGAGGATGCGCGGGCGCGTCCGTACTCCGTTGAGTCGCTGGTCGCGCTCGCCGGATTGGAACCACTGGAGCAGGTTGTGGTGTGGGCGGAAGACGACGCGATGTACGTGATGAAAGGAAAGGACGCGGGCGCAACAGTCTGGCAGCACTGGGCAAGGCGCGGCGGAGCGGATGTCTCGATCCTGGACATCAATCTGCGCTGGATGATTCATCTTGACCATGGGGGATGGGCTGCTGGCTGCTATCTGCCGCGGCAGCCTCGGGAATAGAAAGAGCCCCGCGATTACTCGCGGGGCTCATGCTCATGAAGGATGTTGGCGGACTTGCGTGCTTCGGTGGTTACGGGCAGGGGCCGCCAGCAAGCACGTTCAGGAAGTCGATGAGGTCCTGATCTTCCGGGAAGACGCCGTTGCCGTTGAAGTCGATCGTGTCGCACAGCGGCGTGCTGCACGGGCCGCCCGCGAGCACGTTCAGGAAGTCGATCAGATCCTGCTCATCGGGAAAGACGCCGTCGTTGTTGAAGTCGGTGTCGCACGGTTCGTCGCCAGGCCTGCAGTCAGGCACGGTGATGCAGATGTCTCGCGAGCAGCACTCCGTGAAGTCGGGCGTGTGAACGACGATGGTGAAGCACACCCGCGAGCCCGGCGGCAGATTGGTGTTCACGCTGAAGGGAATGGCGCCGAAGCCCCACTGCGGAATGTTGACCGGCACGTAACTGGGATTGACATTCGCGAATTGGCCCGCACCCAGACCCGTCGCTGAGATGAACGCATGGCCGATGGCGTACTGCGTGGGCTGAATGAACATGTTGACGTTGAACGTGCCCGGTCCGGTGCATGCCACCTGCGGAGGCAGGCCGCCTTCAAGCTGGAAGCATGCACAGTCAGGCAGCGTGATGCGCACGCGCTTGTTGCAGCAGGCTTGACCGGTCTGATTGAAGAGAATCATCGGCAGATCGATGCTGCTGCCCGGTTGTGCGCCGCAGATGGTGAGCGTGATGTTGGTCGATGCGTTGTTCGCCAGCGGCGGATTGAAGACGATGGGATTAGGCGAGACCAGAGCGCTCGCGAAGTTGATCTGATTGACGCTCTGCCCCGACACGTTGGTGAACGTGAAGGAGTACGTCCAGCAGTTCTGGCCCGTGGTATCGGGCTGCTTGCACACGATGCGTTCGTTGGTCACCGTCAAGCAGCTCTCGCACTCGCGGCGAATGACCAGCGAGCCGATGTCGAACTTGTCCATGCTGTTGACGTTGTTATCCGTGTCTACCAGATACGAGTTGGTGGTGGTGGTGGGGTCTGCCGCGTTGCCGCCTGCATTCACGCGCTGCAGTCCAAAGAGCGAGTCGATAGGCAGGTGCAACTGATAGCCGGTGCTCCAGAGGTTGCCGTCACAGTCGACGCCCACGCCGCCCGCGCTGTTGACGCCGTTGTTGAGATTGCCGATGCGCCACTTGTTGAGCGGTGCCGGAGCCCAGGCGCCGCTGCCGCCGCTGAATTCAACGACGCGAGCGTCGTGAGCCTGGCCCGAGCGTTCGCCCACGTACATGTTGCCGTTGGGGCCGAAGGTGATGTCCGCTGGCGGCGTGGTGTACGGCACCGGGTTGCCAACCACGACGAGGTTAGGCATCGACACTTCCAGCGTTGCGGCACCAGCGAACTGGCCGGTCGCGGTGAGCGGCACGCTCCAGATTTCATTGTTGCGAACGGGATCAGGATTGAAGCCGTCTTCGATCCAGACGCCGTAGTAAAGCTTGCCTTCGGCTTCGTTCACTTGCACCGCGAAGATGCGCCGACCGCGCGCCGTGATGCCCGGCTGCTGGTCGTCGGGCAGTGGTGTCGACAGTCCAAGACCATGATCGAAGATGTCAGGCCCGGCCGGTCCGATCGGACGGATGGGCGAAACCGGGCAGCCCTGAGGCAGCGCGATGCGATAGACGCGGCCGTCTTCAAAGTTGGAAACGTACAGGCTGTTGCCGCGAGAGCCCCACGTGACCTGCGCGAGCTTGGGGCCGGTGTTGGGCAACTGCGCCAGCAGACAGATGTTGCCGGTCGTGCCATCAAGCCGCCAAACCGCGCCATCGCCGCCCGGCGTGGGGAAGCCGGCGTTGCCGCCCGGAAAGCCGATCTCGAATTCGTAGTCGAACGAGGTGACGTAGATGTTGGGATTGGGCGCGCCGTCGAGCGTCACGCCGAACACAAGGCCCAGGTTGCGCGCAGTCCACTCATGCACGCCCGCGCCGGCGTTCCAGAAGCGCGGCGGGTTCCAGTTGACGTTCACTACCGCGCCTTGGCTGGCCGGGTTGCGGATGTCAAGCAGTTGGACGACCGGGTCGTCAACGTCCTGGATCGGATTGGGGCCGTTCTGCAACGAGTTGTTTGCAGAGTGCGTGTGGACAAGTTCGCCCGGATCAACCGGGAGCGCGGAACCCGCGCCAGCTTGCGCGAGCGCGATGCTGCCCGCGGCCGCGAGCGTGAGCGTTGCGATGGTGAGTGAACGATGCATGAGCGTGTCTCCTGAGGGTCCGGACCCTCATCGGTGGTGCGCAGGGAGCCCGATCTTGCACCTGCTTTGCGTTTGTGGGGTGATCGAGGGGCGATAAACAAAGAACCCGGCACCATCGCCGGGTTCTGTGAGGGAACTGCTCGTTGTTGCGATCAACCGGGGACGCCGCCCGGGGCAGGCAGCGCGGCAATCGCGTTGAGCGGCGAGCCTTGCGTGGTCCAGCCGCCCGGCTGCGTGAGGTCCCAGTGCAGATACGTCGCGACGAACGCCTCGGGCGCTCGAGCGACGACGCTGAAGAGGCTGAGCGCGGGCTGCGCCAGCAGTTCGGGTGTTTGGTGCAGGTTCACCACGCGCGTTTGCTGGGGCAGCAGCACGAAGTTGGCCGTGCGACGCGAGCCGCTGGGGAAGACAAAGTCCAGCGTGATCGTGAGGTTCTCGCTCTGCGGGTTGTAGAGCGTGATGTGCTCGAAGTAGTTGACACCCAGGCTGCCAAGGTTCAGGAAGCCGTCGCTGAACGTCCACTTGGTCGTCGCAAACGTGTTGATGTTGGTCGCATTGCTGTCGCGGCGAGCGCTGTCAATCGCTTCATTCGCGACGAGTGTGAGCCCCGCAGAGATGACGCGGAACGTGCCAAAGCTCGTGCCGCCCGGCGCGAGTGTGTTGAGCGTCACCGCGCGGCGTTCCTTGGGACCAAGCGTGTAGAAGTCGCTGCTTTGGTTTGTTGTGCCGTCGTAGGAGCCCAGCAGTTGCACGTTGATCTGTGTGTCACCCGGGTTAAAGAGCACCGCGCGGTTGCTGACGCTTGCACGCAGCTCGATGTTGCTCAGCAGGAAGTTGCTTGCGGTGATGGGCGTGCCATTCAGATCAAGCTCCTGACCAAGTTGTGTGAAGCCGCGATTCTGGCCCGGCGCAAAGCGCGTGTGGGCCGCGATGATCTTCTGATCGCTCGTGACAACCGCGCTGTAGTCGCTGTTGGCATTCAGGATCGCCGTTTCGACTTGCAGAGCGGCACCGGCCCGACGGAATGCCGGCACCGACAGAATGATCGGCTGCGTGGGGTTGCCCTGCGTGTTCCAGAACTGAATCGTGACGTTCGCTGTCGTGGGGTATGGGTTGTAGATGACGATGAAGTCCAGCGTGCGCGTCGACACATCCGCAAAGCCCCAGCGCAGTGCGGTGCGGTTGGTCAGGCTCTCGCCCGTGCCAGGGCCATCGCCCGGCACGCCGAAGCTGTCGTAGCGAGAGAGCTGCGCGCCGATGGGCAGGCTGGTCTGCACTTCAATCGCGTACGGCTCGTTGGCGCGGGGGTTGACGACCAGGTTCTGGTTGCGCACGGCCGTCGCCACGCCCCAGCGCGTGTTCGCCGGAATCGTGCCGGTTTCAAAGACCTGATCACGATCGCCCGTTTCATACCGCAGAATCACGCGGTAATCAACCGGCACGTTCTGATCGTTCACCATCGGCACAAACTCGTTGACGTTCTCCACCGTGCGGAAGCCTTCGGGATAGAACACGCGTGTCCACGCGGTGATCGTGACTTCATACACCACGCCGATCGCGTTCGCGTCGGCGGGAATCGCGAAGATTTTGACCTGGCCCGCAGGCAGACCATCATCAAACACAATGGTGACGTTGATGTCATCTTGCCCGCTCGCGGGTGCGCGGCTGGCCAGAACGCGATCGCTCGTGTCGTAGCGGCCGTTCTGATTGCTGTCGATGAAGAAGTCGACGCTGGTGATGGGGCGGCTGTTGTTCTCGACGAGATTGGTCACCGTGAGATTCAGGTTCTCGCCGGGAATCACGCGAGCGCCGGGCCCGGAGAACGTGGTGATGGTGGGGCCATCCACATTCCGCAGCACGCGCGCGTTGGTGCCGTCGTAGCGAATCAGATCCAGTCGCGAGCCGGCGTCAAACTGACCGGTGATGATCGAACCGGCCACATCACTCAGCAGCACGATGGACAGCGCACGTGACTCCAGTGAATCAAAGATGCCCGATGACGTGCCCCACAAAGCCATCCAGTCGCGCAAGCCGTTGATGCTTTCGCGCAGCACGATCAGATCGAGATTGCCGTCGAGATTGAAGTCGCCCGTCGGGCCCAGCGCCGTGTAGCCGAAAGTCGCGACATCGCGATTGATCGATTCGCTCGTGAAGCCGCCCGTCAGGCTGCCCGTCGCGCTGGCGCCCTTCAGGTCCGCCGCGCCGCCCGAACCTTCGATCCACACCAGATCGACAAATGCATCGCTGCCGAAGGCCGCCGCCCGCGGCTTGCCTGTGACATCCGTGATGGTCGGTCCAACCACCGTGCCAGTGCTGGTGTTCCGCACCGAAGAAACCGTGTTCGTGTTGGGGTTCCACACAATCAAGTCGTCGCGGTTGTCGCTGTCGACCCGGCCACTGCCGGCAAAGCGCGTCGCATCGGGCACCTGCAGCGCCGTCGCAAACGCAAAGAAGCTGATGGTCGTGCCGCTCGTCACGTTCTGGAGAATCTCCAGATCGCCGCCGCCCTGAATCATCGCAAGATCGGGCAGAGCGTTGTTGTCATAGTTGAAGACGATCACATCCAGCGAGTTGATCAGCCCCGCGATCAGTTGCGGCGTGAACCCGCCCGTGCCGTTGTTCACGAACAGATATCCGCCCTGTGTCAGAATGTCCAAGTCGTTGTCGTTGTCCGCATCAAACGTCAGCAGACCTGCGTCCATCTGCCCGATGATCGCAAACCCCAGATTGATCGGCGTGGCCGCAGTGAACGAGCCTGTGCCGTTGTTGTTGTAGATCGTGATGATGCCGGTATTGGTGCGGCTGGTTGTCGCGAAGTCAACGTCACCATCGCGATCAAAGTCACCCGAGATCGACGGCGCGAACGAAGATGTCACGGCGTTGCCAGACTCAAACCCCAGTCCGGTCAGCAGCTCGCGTCCTTCGAGCGATTCAACGGGGGTCACACTGCGCGACACAAGCTGACGCGTGATGGTGTTCGCAAGGCGCTGAAAGAACGTCGACTGAGTAAGTTGCATGACGAATCCCTCTATCTCGGAAAGACCGGGTCTGGCTGACCCTTCGTTGCGGACGTGTATTGACGTTGCTCGGTGTACCCGGGCTCTCCGCTGGCCGACGAATCACGTTCGCCGCCCGTCGAAAGCGTTGCCAGGCTGCACCAAGACCGCTTGCGTGGCAAGCGCGACCCACCTTCTCCTGCAGCCCCACAGGTACAGGTAAGGTACCAGTCTCGGTGCCGTCGCGTCAACGCAATATCGACCGCTCGCGACTTATTGCTCCAAATAGGGGGGCGAAAGTCCCAGTTCACCAGCAACTTCCGCAGGATTGTGCGCCAACGGCATGCTTATCCGCACCCAGCCGCCGCCAGCCGTTCCCGCAGCGCGGGCGGTATCGCGACCTTGCGGGCGTTGTCGTAGTCGTACGTCACGATCGTCCCCTCGCCAACCGCCGCAACCACACCCTGCGCAGTACTTATCACTTCATGCGCCAGCGTGAACCGATCATCCTCGATCTTCACCAGCCGCGCCGTCACACGCAGCATGTCCGGAAAGACAACCGGGCGTCGAAATCGGCATTGCACACCCTGCAGAATGAACCCCACCCGCGTCCCGTTGATGTTCACGCTGCGGACGTCATCCAGCTCGAGTGACCGGATAAACGCGATGCGGCTCGACTCCAGATAACGGAAGTACACCACGTTATTGACGTGCCCCAGCGCGTCCATTTCGCCCCACGCCACGGGAACATCAATCGTCACACGTGATGCACCCAACACCGCCTTGATATCTGCCAAGTCCAGCATGTTCCAGCGTACCCCGATTTCGCCAGCCGCGCATGCGGTGCTTCTCGCACTGTCTTCCACACGAACGTCCCGATCGCACACGAAAGGCTCGCACATGACCGCCGCAACCCAGCTCCTCGCCGCTCCCGAATCAACCGCTGACATGAAAGTCACGCCGCTCGCATACCTCGACGTGTACGACGCGATGCTCAACGACGACTACGCCTGGGTTGCGTACCGCGAAACCGAAGCTTCCGGCGCATGGCGAGTCCGCATCAAGGCCCGCCATCTCACGGGCGTTGTCTTTGAGCCCGCCATGATGCAGAGCAACGCCCGCAGCACGGGCGCGCAGGGCAAGCCCTTCTTCATCTGGGGCAACGGCATGGAACCCTCCGCTGGCGACGCACGCCGCGTGGAGTACCGCGTGCACGTCGAGGGTGGCAAGCCCGCTGCCATCGAGATCGTCGCACAGATGCGCAAGGCCGACGGCACCGCCGACGCCTCCAAGAGCGTCCGCTTCGCCTGGCCCGCGTAATCCCGCCGCGGAACACGCTATGCCCCTGCACTTCCCGCTCGACACCTCGCGGCTGTTTCACGCCGCACGACACACGCAACAACGCGCTCGCGAACAGCGAAAGCGTGTGCTTTGGAGGCCCGACATGACACACACCAGTGGCCCCAGCCGATTCCTCGATCTGTCAGGGATTGATCAATTGCCCGTGTGGGCCCAGGTCACGCTGGCGGCGCGCCTCGCCCGTCGCATGACCCTTGGTTGGCGCAACCTGACCGAGCCGCAGCGTCAGCCGCTGCTGCAAGCGTGTGATCGCATGCTCGCCGCGGCAACCACAGGCCAGTGCAAGGCCGAAGACCGCGCTGCGTTCACCTCTGCATTCGACCACGCAACTGCGCTCAAGGCCGATGCTCTCGCCCTCATGCTCTTCTACGCGGGCGATGCCGCCTTCGCCGCCATGCGTGCCGACGAAACCAGTTGGGGCGATGCAACCGCCGTCGCATCAACACGCAAGGCCCTGCAAGCCGCTTGCAGTGCTGCACAGTTCGGTCACTTGCAGGTGCGCATCGCCATCGCTGCCGATGCCGACCAGCTCGCATTCGCGTGCAGCGAGCAGAGCCTTGGTCGTCTCGACGTCATGACACCTCACGTGTTTGGCCGTCTCATGCCTGCCAATGCGCTCACGCCCGCCTTCGAAGAACCCGTCAACATCCAGGATCTCTACCGATGAGCACGCTTCTTTCCATCAGCATCACGCTCGCCACCCTCATCGCAGGTCTGGCCACGCTCTTCACCGCGCTGTGCTCGGCGTTTTACACCAGCCGCCCGCCACAGGGCGACAGCGCGATGGGCCTCATCGTTCCGGTCGCAACTTCAGCCGCCGCTGCTCTGGCTTTGCTCATCGCCAGCGCACTGGCGGGCTACCGCGGCTCGCTCGACTGGCTCGTCTCGTCGCGAGGCTTGGGGTCGTTCATCATGGCGATCCTGGGTCTGCTGGTGGGCGGCGCGATCTTCGGCGCACTGCTGGGTTGGTGCGAGAAGCATCCATACGCCAACATCATCACGCTCAATCTCGCTGGCGTCGTGCTTCCCGCCCTCTATCTGATCTTTCTCGTCAGCAGCGCATGGGTCGACGAGCCCAAGTTCCGCGACGGCGCGTTCAAGGCACTGTGCCTCGCGGCAAGTGCCGCCCCAGCCGTCGGTGTTGTCGTCGCCCTGATGTGTCTCAAGGCATACATGCACGCCAATGCCCAGCGCAGCGCATGGGCCGCCGAAGCGCATGCCAAAGCCTCCGCCGAAGAATCACGCCGTGAGGCCATGACACCCGAGCAACGCCTGCTCGAAGACCTGGAGCGCTACAGCCCCACCCAGCCCCTCTGGACCCTCGTCGCAGGCCTGCCCGACGAAGCGAGCCCCTCGCTCCGCGCCATCTGGATCGCGCGTGCGCTGCAGCACCCAGACTTTGAGAACGAACTCCAAGGCACGCTCACGTGCGACTACGCCGTCTATCGCCACGGCTGCGTCATGCTGCTGCTGGAGATGCCCGACGATCGCATCAAGCCCACGCAGTACGCCCAGTGGCTCGCGAATGACGCTCGACAGACCGCCGCGGATATTCGCGAGTACGGCTTGGCCAAACGCCAGCACAACGACTTCAGCCAGCACGCCGCGAACATCGCCAAAGCCGCCCAGCGTGTCACCATGACAGAAGAACTGCAAGGCGCACTCGCAGAACTGCGCGATGCTGTCGCCCATCCCGCGACAGCCGCGACGAAGTGAACTGCTGCGAACAGATGAAAGGCATCACGCCGGCTTGAGCAGACTCAACGGGCTCTTGCCTTCGCGCAGGCACTTGCGAATCTCGCCCAGTCGCTGCAGGCTGGCCTTGGGCTTGCTGTCCTTGTCCACCAGTCCGCCAAAGGGCATCTCCGGTGCCGTCGTCGGGTCGCCCGGCGTGTCGTACAGCTCATGCCAGCAGATGCCTTGCACGTACGGCTTGCTCGCCATGATGCTGATGGCGTGCGTCATCCACAGCGCCTGCTGCTGCTCGCTCCATGGGCTGCGCCAGTAACCCGGTTCATAGGGCACCGTTGCTTCCGCACCCACGCGAGGCACATAAGGCTTGGGAGCAATCGGCTGGCTCGGTGCGCCAACCGCCGTCACAAAGATCGGCTTCTCGAGCGCCGCGTACTTGTCCAGCAGCGCAGACAAGCTCAGCATGTCCCGCGTCGCAAGCCCCGGCTCCGCATGGCCCATCTGCAGTCGCAGCGCAATCGCGTCAATCGGCAGTTGCGTTGTCAGCACCGCTTCCGCATACACGTAGGGCGGAATGCTTCGCTTGTTCTGCACCAAGTACTCGCCCCAGGGCTGCTGCAGTTCCAGTTGCACGCGGGCCGTGGGGTGCAGCTTCTTGATCAGCATCACGCTCAGCCGCGTCAAATCCAAAATCTGCTCGAAGCTGATCTTGAAGTTCGTATTGACATGCAGCCCGCTCGCGACAGTCCATCGCGAGATCGTCTTGCGATAGCGCGTTACCACCGCCTGAATGTGCTCAAACACCAGGTCGCGCAGCGTGTCGTAGTCGTTCTCCCAGATGAACAGCCAGTCCGGCGCGCTGCGGGGCCGAAGATCAACCACCGGCCCGCCCACCAGAGGCAGCTTCGCCGTACGCACCGCCCACTCAATCCACCGGTCAGTCGTCGCAAAGTTGTACTTGCCTTCAACCGGCTCCAGATCGACCCAGCGCATCGGCATCGTGAGGAAATCACACGTCGCGGCACCCGCCTTCGCCAGCGATTCGTTCATCTGCCCGGGCGAAATCGCGCACCCAATAAGGGGCACACCCGGCAGCGTCACATGACCGCTCCCCGGCACCACAACCGGCGCCCCCGCCGGCACAGTTTCCTGCGAGCTCTTCGTGAACGCCGCGCGAGCCGCGTTGTACGACTCTCCGCTCAGCCGGCCTTTGAGCTGACGGGCCGACTGAATCAACGCAAGTTCTTCGCCCGCTTCAAGGGCCAGTGCCAACGCCTGTGCCGCCTTGCGATCAGCCTCAGGGTGATAGCCGGCGTGCAGTGCATCCGCCGGGCCGTCCTGCTTCTTGTTCTGCGCCACCAGCGCCGCCGTGAAGTTGTCGCGTGCCAGTTCAAACTGCTGCAACACCGGATGTTCCGGAGGCAGTTCGGTCAGTTGCCAGTCTTCCAGCTTGTTCAGCAGCAGCATGATCTGATGCCGCGCCAATTCAATCGCCAGCAAGTAAGGCCGCGCCCGGTCCGGCAGCAGCGTCGTCTGCAGCATGAGCAGACCGATCACCGGCGTGTGAGGCGTGGGCAACAGCTTCGCCAGTGCATCAGGCAGTTGCGGACGCTGCACTTCAATCTGCACCGCAAGCCCCGCCGTGTTCGACGCACTCGCCTTCTCGCACGACACCCGCCCGGGCGACAACTGCACCTGTCCCTGCGTGGGCACCTCATGCTGCGCCGTGACGTACGCATGCCTCGGCGGAAAATGCCGGGCATCCACGCCGTCAGAATCAAATACCACAAAGCTCAGCATGAGAGAAACTCAGAACCAAAGGGCGGACACAACCTGCGAACGGGTATTGTCGCACGCTGTCGAGGCCAGACAACCAGACTTCGCCAAGAAGTTCATCCCCCTCACAAGCGTCAGTTCGACGGCAGGACCACATCAATATCCCGCAAATACGCCGCGCCCGCCGGATCATCGCCGCTCAGGGCGTTTCGTTGCCATGGCGGAATCATGACTGCCACGCGCAGGTGAATTTGCAGGTCCTGTTCCGTCCGTGGCACACTGACAATCACGTCATCACGTGTCACCGACACTTCGAAGTAATGCGTGACATCGCGCAGACCGGGCCATGCCTGCTCAAGCTGCACGGGCAAGGCAGTCTCCCCGATCGAAATGCCTCGCACGCGGAGCAATGTCTCAGCGACGTAGTCGCCATCCTTGGGCGTGATACGAATGAACGTGCGATCCACGCGTGGCGAAGCGATCCGGTCGATATCCACCACAAACGTCTCGCGATAGAACCGCTCTTGCAGCGCTTCGGGCATCGCGCTGAACTGCTGCAGCATGTACGCGTGCTGTTCACGCGAAAGGTAATAAAGCGACTCGCGACGCATGTCCAGCAGCTTCACAAAAACACGCTCGTGATCGGCAGCAGAAAAACTCGTCATGCGCTGCGAGAGTTCCATCCACGCCTCTCGGCGATCGGACCCCTGGCCAAACACCATCGCTTCGACCACAACCGTCGGCAGTTGTGGGAGCCACCGCGTGCTCCAAGCCGGCGATGAGAAGAGGGCAAAGCCCAGCAGCATGCACGCCGCACCGCAGGCGACACGAACCGGACTGGACCGCTTGACGCCCACAGCCAAGTCGGCCAACCACCCCTTGCCGCACTCCGGACACCGATACGGCGCGGAAGGATCGGTCTCGGGTGGGTACCCGTAGCTGTACTCGTAATCGCAGAACTTGCACACACGCTGCGTACCCACGCGTCGCGGCCGACCGGAAAGCGCCAGAGGAATGCCGCCCGCAATCAAGATCGGAGCCAGCGACATCGCCGCCTGCGACCATGTCAAGGTGTGCAGCACAACGCTCAGGGCACACAGCATCCCCAGACCGTTGGCCACAAACTGCGTCAGCAGCAGTAAGTCCGCGCGAGCGGTCAATCGCTTGTAGTGATGTTGAATGACCGCGTCATTGCGCAGCCGTAGCACAAACGGGAACGCGAACGCCAGCCCCGTCATCATCGCCAGGAACTCGCTCCAGCCCAGCAAGCCGTAGATGCCCCACCCAACCGCGGTGCCAAACAAGTAAGGCGGCATCACACGCTTGACCACAGGCACGCCATCGCGCCAAAACGTCACGGGCGACTCCGAAGAAACTAAACTGTCAGTGGTGGGGGCGGCGTCCACTCGCAATCGTTGGCACCCCACCAAAGAAAAAGGCCGCGATCGCTCGCGGCCTTCACACTTCGTTACTTCGTGACTCTGTCACTTCGCCTTAACCCAAGCCGCCCTTGAACTGGAACTGCTTGAACTTCTCGCGCTGACGACGCAGAGCGGGCGTTTCCTTCGTGATCTCTTCGACGCTGCGGCCTTGGATCTTCTCCTTGCCGAAGCCGCCACGACCGCCGCCGAAGCCACCGGGCTTGCCGCCACCGAAGCCGCGGTTGCCGCCGCCAGCGGGAGCGCCGCCTTCCTTGCCGGCTTCGCCGGGCTTGCCGTCACCACGCGGTGCGCGGGCGGGCATTTCCGGAGCGGGCTTGAGAGCCTTGATCGACAGGCTGATCTTGCGGTTGGCAACGTCAACCTTCAGCACCTTCACGCGGACGACTTCATCCTGCTTGAGGACGTCTTCGACCTTGTTGATGCGCTTGTAGTCGATCTCGCTGATGTGCACGAGGCCGTCAATGCCCTGGGCGAGTTCGACGAACGCGCCGAACTCCAGGATCTTCGTGACCTTGCCCTGCAGTTCCGCGCCTTCCACGATCTCAGCCGCCTGCTGAGCAAACGGATCGCCCGCAACCTGCTTGATCGACAGGGCGATCTGCTTCTTCTCGTCATCGATCTTCAGGATGCGAACGTTGACACGCTGGCCTTCCTGAATGTGCTTGGCGATGTGCTTCTCGCCGAACATGGAGCGGTCGTAGCTGATCTCGCTGAAGTGCACCAGGCCGTCGAGGCCGCCCAGATCGACAAACGCGCCGAACGGCATGATCTTGCGGACGGTGCCTTCAACCGTCTGGCCTTCCTGCAGCGTCTCGCGGAGCTTCTTGGCGTTCTCTTCGCGTTCACCCTTGAGCACGTCGCGACGGCTGAGGACGATGTTGCCCTTGCCCATGCGTTCAACACGCACGACGGCGCAGGTCATCTTTTCGCCCACAAAGACCTTGAGGTCGGCGATGTGGTCAAACGACACCTGGCTGGCGGGCATGAAGGCGCGGTGATTCGCGACTTCCAGCTCAAGACCAGCAGGCTTGTTGTCCTTGCCATTGACGACACCCGTCACGCGGGCTTCGACGACCTGGCCGGCATCGAGCTTTTCCCAGTCGGCCTTGCTGACCGCGCCAGGGCGCGAGCAGATGAAGACGTTGTCGCCGCTTTCGAACTTGTCGACGACGACTTCGAGGTCGGTGCCGACGACGGGCAGGTCCTTGTCCTCGGGATACTGCGTCCGCGAGAGGATGCCCAGTTCCTTGGGGCCAAACTCGATGAAAATGTCGGTGGGGCCCACGCTCACGACCTTGCCGTTGCGGTGCTCGCGACCGGCCTGCACGACGCGGGGGCCGCGCAGACGCGCGGGGGCGCCGGCTTTGACGGGGGCGGGCTCAGCCGCGCCATGGGCTTCCATCTCCTTCATGGCCGCGTCGATTTCGGCCATGGTTTCTGCGGAGAGTGAGGAGGGGGTGTTGTCGGGCTGAGCGGTCATGATGGGGTTCTTGGGAAAGTGCGTGAGGCTGCCAAGTGCGTTTGGTTCCACCGCGTGGCAGGGCCTCGTTCCGGGCGCAGTGGGAAGTGATTCTAGGCGTTGGCAGGCACACGCGCGTCGCCAGCCAGCCCCACGCGCGGGGTAATCAGCCCGCGCACACGCGCAATATCTCGCTGAATCTGACCCAGCAGCGCAGGCAGGCCCGGAAACTTCATCTCATCCCGCAGGAAGTGTCCGAACCGCACCCGCAGTTCCCATCCATACTCAGGAAGTCCCGGGAGCGGCGCCCAGCCGCCGCTCGCTTCGCGCAACAGGTGCACCTCCACCCGTCGCTGGACGCCATGCACCGTCGGTCGCATGCCCACATTGATCGCCGCAGGCAGCACCGTGCCATCAGGCAGCACGCCCATCCCCGCATACGCACCGTTCATGGGCATCAGGCATTCGCTCACCACGTTGGCCGTCGGAATCTGAATCTGCCGCCCCAGCCGGTCGCCCTGCTGCACCGTGCCGATGTACTCGTACTGCCGCCCCAGCACGCAGCCAGCATCGGCCACCCGTCCGTGGCTGAGCAGCCACCGCACCAACGACGAACTCGCCCGCACCACGCTGTGGTCGTTGAGCGTCACCTCCACGCCAGCGACAATCTGCACCCCGCACCCGCGCTCTGCCGCCTGTGCCCGCATCGTGTGCACATTACCGCTGCGATGCTTGCCAAAGTGAAAGTCCTCGCCCTCCGCGATCAGCCCCGGCTTGAACTCGTCCAGCACCCACCCCAGAAACTCCGCCGCCGACTTGTCAAGCAGTGCAGGCGTTGGCTCCAGTCGCACCACTTCATCCGCGCCTGCCGCGAGCAGCGCATCGCGCCGCTGCGCAAACGTCGTCAATCGCTGAGGCGTGTGCTGAGGCCGCAAAAGCACGCTGGGATGCGGATCAAACGTCAGGGCAATCACCTTGCCGCCGTGCGCCCGCGCGTGGTTTCTGCACGCATCCACCAGAGCCTTGTGGCCAAGGTGCACGCCGTCGAAATTGCCGATGGTGATCGCGTTTGCGGGCACACATAAGGGTAACCGCGACAACGCCCCTCGCGACGCTTACTCCGACATCATCACGAATCGTGCGTCATCCACGATCATCGTCTCATGAAGTTCGCTCGCGAAGCTGCTCATGTGCGAGGCGTACAGACCCCACTTGATGCTCAGCCCCGCCATCACAAGGAAGCAGATCCACGCCGCGATCTCCGCGATGCGACGCCGTCGGAAGATGTACAGAATGCCGCCATTGACGGTCATCGCCCCGAACTTGAACAGCGCGACCGCCTGCACGCTGCCGTGCTCCATGATGTACCGGGCCAGCGGATTCAGTTCCACCATGCCGATGCTGGTCACGTACGTCAGCGTCAGCGCCAGGTCCGCCACGCCCATCAGAAACGTCGCGAAAAGGAGGATCACCACCCGCAGCCCGCGGCACTCTGGGCTCGTCGCCACAGTCCACGTACGACGCCACCCCTGCACGTCGTGCGGTGTACTCACGCCAGGCTGGGCAAGTCCCATGACCCTCATGACTTGCAGCCATCGACCCAAGACTCCCCGGACTTTGCGCAACTCCTCCCTTGCTCTCAGGATTTCGCGCTAGACCTTCCATGCACGCTAACCTCACGCCCGGAAACCACACTGTCGGCGAGGACGTATCAACTTCGTCGCCTTCTCTGTCGATCCTCCCGGGTCCACCCCGCTCTCTATCGCTCCCGCAGGAAGCCCGCCATTGCGTCACGCTCCCGCGACATCCCGCCTGCCTCTCGCTGCCGCGATGGCTCTGCTCGCAGGGCTTCCCGCGTCGCTGCATGCGCAGGCTCCCGCTCCGGTCGCGCGCCAGCCCGGCTTCAATCAACCCGCCAACCAGCCCGCTTCACTCCGCAAGGTCTTCGTCGACGAAGCCGTCGGAGCCCGCGATGCCCTTACCCGCGTGCGCGAACTTATCGAAGGCGAGAACCTGGGCGAAGCCGTCCGCGTGCTGGGTGGCACCCTTCGCGACGAAAGCAGCCAGTTGCTCGTCAGCGAAGCCGACCCGTCGCTCTACGAGCCCGTCCGCGACATCGTCCACCGCATGCTCCTGGCCGATCAGGCCCTGCTCACGCGCTATCGCCTCGAAAACGAACCCGCTGCCGCCGACCAGTTGGCCAAAGGCGAGTTCCGCCGCGTCGAGCAGGAACGCCTCCTGACCACCTCCGGCTTCGAAGCTGCCCTGCGCGTTGCGCAGACCGAGATGGAGTCCGCCCGTTTCTGGAGCGCGTGGCGCGTCATCACTCAGCTTCGCCAGCACCCCGACATGCAAGGCGAGCGCGCCAAAGACGCCATCACACTGGCACAGCAGATCGCCACGCTCCTCGCTGACGCGCACGTCACCAAAGAGCTCGACGCATGGGCAAAGGCTTCTAATGTCACCCCGCCCGCCGCCGACGCGATAACTCCGCCTCAGATCGCTCGCCAGCGCAGCACCAACTCGCTTGATGCCTACTCGGCGCCCGCGTGGGACAAAGTGCCCAACCGCCCGCTCCAGTCCTGGGTCTTCACCGCGCCGCCCGAAGATGACGAGCAAGACACCGCCGAGCAGCGCTTGCGAGGCCTCGTTCGGTTCAACACCCCGCCGCGCGGTCGTAACGACGTCACGCCGTGGATCTTCCCCGCCCTCGCCGGCAACATCGTCTACGTGAACGACAGCACCAGTGTCGCCGCCTTCGACGCCGGCACGCTCAGCCTCCTCTGGCGAACCCAGCCCGTGGGCGTGATTCGTCGCAGCATCGCGAACAACTGGGGCTACGGCATCGCCAACTCCCGCTCGCTGGAAGACATCGCCTCCGTCACCGTCAGCCGCGGCGTTGTCGTCGCCGTCACGGGCGAACCCATCAACAGCATGCGCCAAGGCGACGATCGCCTCCACGCCATCGACGCAAGCACTGGCAGCATCAAGTGGAGCCTGGATATCGAGCAGCTCGACCAGCGCCTGCAAGGCGCTTCGGTCCGAGGCGTGCCCGTCATCGAAGGTGACGTCATCGTCGTCGGTGCGCGTCGCCCGGGCCTGCTCCGCCGCGTCACCACCATTTACATGGTCGGTATCGATCTCTACACCGGCCGCCTCCGCTGGATCCACCCCATGGGCAGCGTGGGTACCCAGCCTTGGAGCGTGCGAGGCACCAATCGTCCCGACACCGCCACGCTGCACAAAGGCATCGTCTACCGCGGCGACGAAATGAGCGTGCTGGGCGCCTATGACGCGGGCCTCGGTCGTCCGCTCTGGGTCCGCCTCACAACCCCCATCCCTGAACTCGACGCCAACGCGCCGATCATGAGTCAGCGCGCCGGCCTGCCCTTCCAAATCGTGCAGCCTGTCGCCGTCTCGCGAGAAGCCGGCGATCGCCTCTACTTCCTCGAGCCCACCGAGCAACGCGACGTGATCGAGCTCGACGCGCACACCGGCAAGCTGCTCGCATCCCGCACCGGCGCGGAACTGGGTTCGCCCGAATACCTCACGCTCGTGGGCGACAACCTCGCCTGCGTCAGCAACTTCGGCTTCAGCTTCATCAACGTCGATCGCTTCGCCCAAGGCAAGCTGCTCAGCACAGGCACGATTGAGCAAGTCGGCTTCGCAGGTCGCGCTACCGCGATGGGCGATCGCCTCATCGTCCCGATCGTCGATGGCCTGCTCACGATTGACCCCACCAACCCAAACAAGTTCGATCGAATCGAACTCCGTCACACGGGCAACGTGCTCTTCGCCACCACCGAAGACGGCTCGGGCGCGCTGCTCGCCGCCGCCGACGATGCGCTGCACTCCTACCTCCCTTGGGAAATCGCTCGCAATGTCCTCACCGCTCGCATGGACCGCGACGCAGGCGACCCCAAGCCCGCGCTGGCGTTCATCGAACTCGCGCTGACCCAGGGCGAACCCGCGCTCGTTCCCGCGCTCGCCGATCGGGCGCTGCGCATCATCACACAGAACCCTGCCGAGCACGAAGCCACGCGCGAACGCCTGTTCCGCACCATCGCTCGCCAGCTTGCGCAGTCTCGTACCGCCGCTCGCCAAGACGTCAGTCAGGCGGACAACCCCGCCGCCAGTCCCGCCCCCAATCAAGCCGCCGCCGAGGCCAAGGTCGACACCCCCAAGCCCATCAGCGATCTCAGCCTCCTCGCCGAGTTTGAGAAGCGCCTGGCCCTTGCAGCGCAAACCCCCGGCGAACGCGTCACCGCGCTCTTCGAGCGCGCATGGCTGCAGGAAGCCCTGCAAAAG
>Ga0315899_10000770_pt1 | contig 38250 bp, 26 predicted proteins | sample LakEriMetagenome_2_FD_203518 | JGI IMG/M metagenome (GOLD analysis project Ga0315899, IMG submission 203518) | Freshwater fungal communities from buoy surface, Lake Erie, Ohio, United States - Buoy 4 MA112 | ecosystem: Environmental > Aquatic > Freshwater > Lake | place: USA: Lake Erie, Ohio...
ACTTTATTGACATTTTGGCCACCCGGACCCCCACTTCGCGAAAAAACCGCTTGCAGTTCACTGCTCGGAATCGTCAAATGCTCGGTAATTACTAAGTCTTCCATCGTTTCCTAATCCCTTCTGACGCCCGGAGGTAGTTGTTCATGCTTGCCAGCAAGAAAAACATCACCACTCGTCCGAAGCATATCTTATTGTGGCTTTCTCTGGGACTTGTACTAGCCATCGGTAGCTTAACGGCTTACCAAGCTTACTTTCCCACTAGCCAAATGTTTAGTGATGTTGCAACCGACTTGCCCGAATTCGGTTATTACGCCGTACCTTACGATTTTGACAAACCAGCCGACTCGGAAACGACACCCAAGCCGACTTCGTTGTGGACCAGGACCACAGGAGAAGACTGGCCTCGCATGCTTGGGGTTCACTACGATTCGAAAAGTTCTGAAACGGGAATCCTGAAGGAGTGGCCCAAAGAGGGATTAAAAGTTCTTTGGTCTAAAAAAACAGGGACCGGGTACGGCAATGGTGTGGCCGCTTTGGGCCGCTGGTTTCAATTCGATCGACACGGTGACGTAGAACGACTTACCTGTTACGTTGCCGAAACAGGTGAGGAGCTTTGGAAGTGGGAAGCGAAAGTAGTTTACCGCGACGAATATGGCTACAACGATGGTCCACGCGCAAGCCCCCTAGTCGATGAGAAAAACGTTTACGTCTACGGAGTCACCGGCCGGTTGGCTTGTATCGATATCTTCACAGGTAAAGAACTCTGGAAACGGGAACTTAGCAAAGATTACGGCGTTGTCCCGAACTTCTTTGGCGTCGGCGCTACTCCTTTGGTCTACGGCGATTTGTTGATCACGATGGTTGGAGGAAGCCCCGCACAAGGTTTCCTCAAATCAGAACCCTCGATCAATGACCTTCCCAATGCCAAACCGAACGGCACGGGGATGGTCGCCCTCGACAAGAAAACCGGCAAGGAGATTTACCGAGTAGGAAACTACCTCTCGAGTTACTCCGCACCTGTCATCGCTTCCCTTTCGGGAGAAGATTACTGCGTGTCGTTGATGCGTGAAGGTCTGTTAGTCTTTCGACCAAAGGATGGGACCGGCGAATCCTTCTACCCTTGGCGAGCAGCGATGCTAGAGAGCGTCAACGCGGCCAGCCCTGTTGTCTTCGACAACAAAATTTTCATCTCCGAAGCCTACGAGATCGGAAGCGCTTTGCTTGAATGGAAAGACAACGCGCTGAGCCTTTTGTGGAAAGACTCCGGCAGCCGATCGAGCCATGCGATGAGAACCCACTGGAACACCCCTCTTCTCCATAAAAACCGACTTTATGCGAGCAGCGGCAGAAATCCTCCCGATACCGATATCCGCTGTATCGAGCTGACGGAAGAAATGCCGCCGAAGATCGTCTGGAGCCACCGCAACCGCGATCGCGGTACGGGCCTGCTAGTGGACGACCATTGGCTTTGGCTCGGCGAATTCGGCAAGCTTCATCTCTACTCTCTCAGCGATAACGAGTGGAAAATCCTTGCTGATATGGATTTGCAATCGCTTACCGATCCGGCCAGCCAAGAGCCGTTGATCGAGCCCCCAAGCTGGGCTCCCCCGGTTCTTTCACACGGACTACTTTTTGTCCGTGGCGCGAACCGTGTGGTCTGCCTGGAACTGATCCCTCAAAAGTAATCACCCCCCAAAGGGTAATCAACCATCAGTTCGGTGCTGGTAAATCGCGCGTTTGGAATCGATAGAAACCCGCTGCGTAAGCGATCGATCCCAAGAGAATCAACACCGAGATATACCCCATCGGTCCGAAGGTCTCTTGCCACCCTCGAGCTGCGTCTCCCATGAAAAATCGCCATTGCACTTCCTTGTTGTTATGGATCGCTTGCACCATCCAGTCGGGCTGATAAGCCGACAAGAAAGTCATGGGTTTGACAAACCCCATCCCCGGCGTGGACTTCGATAGGATAAACACTAGCAACTGCGTTACATACAGTCCGATGACAATCCCTAACGATCGCCATCGATACTGATCAAAGCTGCTGACTAACACAGCGATTCCTAAAATCGCATAGCCCAACGAAAACAAGTTGATCGTCGAAGCGATGAAAGTGGTGGGATCGACCAAGTCTCGTAAAGGTATTTGACGTTGTTGCTTCTCTATAAATGGATTCGGTAATTCCAACCCCCAACCAGGCAGAGTCCAAGTCGTTCTGGTAGCCATCGGCGTGGAATTCGTCATGATCCCCAACGACAGTCCTGCGTAAATTAAACTGCATAACAAGCACAAGCCCAGGACACTGATCACGCCATGTGCAGCGACCAGTTTCCACCTTGGAATCGGCTGCGCTAAAAGCAATTCCATCGTTCCGCGACCTAGCTCTCCGCTGATGACATCCGTACCCCGAGCGATGGCCCACGTTAGCACACACAGCAAGACTACAGGTTCATCGAAGGTTATTCCGATGATGCCGTGATAAGTCAGAAACTGTTCAAGCGGAACTGGTGAGAACTTTTCAAACGCCTTGAATTGCTCGATCAACGGCGCAAAGCCTGATAGCTCGAATTGGCTGATAGTCCAAATGCGAACCCAAGGGAAAAAAAATAGGACGATCGCCAAAGCTCCAAACAAGAGCAGCGACTCGATCATGTACTTCTTGAGCAAAATACGAAACATCAAACGGTCGCCCAATCGCGAAAGGCCCGTTCGTAAATCGCTACCGCTTTATTCAAATGATCGATCGATACCCATTCGTCCTTGCGATGCGCTTGATCGATACTCCCCGGCCCACATACCAACATCCGCTCTAGGCGTTGAAGTACCCCGCCATCTGTCCCGTAACATACGGTCTTCGCCGTAGAGCCACCTACGATTTGCAGCATCTTCTGAATCCAATCGGCTTGTGCTGATACTTCCCAAGGCGAATTGCGACCCTTCTCGATCAACTCCAATCGATGCTCCTTGCAAAGCGCGTGGATCGCTTCCACGATAGGTTGGTCATTCACCCCTGGCATCGGTCTTAAAAATAAAACCGCTTCGGCTAATGCCGTGGTTACGTTTACCGCCAAAGGCTCATTTCTTAAAACCATATTCCAAGAGAGCGTGGGAGGATCGAACTCGTTGTTGTGATATCTTGAATCTCGCTCTGTAAGTTCACGCAGCTCAAGCAGCTTCGACAAGATCGGGATCAAAGCATAGTTCGCGTTTGTCCCTTCCCCTGTGCTTGTATGAGCGCTGATACCCTTCGAGCGAATGATGTAGCCCAAAGTCCCTTTATGTGCTCTGACGACTTGCAGTTCCGTAGGCTCGCCGATAATCCCTACGCACTGGCCATTTACCATCTCCTGAAAATACTTCGACCGCTTGTCTATATGCTTGGCTCCATCCATGCCAACCTCCTCATCGGAGCTTACTACAAAGTAAATCGGCTTCGTCTGCTCCTGCGGTTCGATCCTGCTGACCGCTTTGATCGCACTCGCCAACGATCCTTTCATGTCGCAAGCACCCCGGCCGTATAACCGTCCTGACCTCTCCACAGCTTCAAACGGCCCACTGAAACCGGTATCCCAGTCATCGACCGGTACAACGTCGGTATGAGCCATGTACGCTATCCCACCCTGGGAACCGCTGCCTGCAAAAGCCTCCCTCTTGCAAACCAAACTGACTTTTCCCTCACCTTGAACATCGTTGTACTCAATCCACTCGACTTCAAAGCCCAAGTCTTGCAAGATTTCGGCCACCCGCTGAGAAATCGCCCTGTTGCTTTTGTGGCTCACCGAGTCAAAACTCACCAATTCCTTGGTTAATTCCTCGACAGTAACTTTAGTTATCCAAAAGTGTTTCATACGAATGGGATGGGCTTGATGTCTTCCTGCGTGCTAAAATGATTGCGTAAGCCCTGACGATCAGGGTAACTCGTGCGGGAGATCATCCGATGGCTAATTTGGACATGAAAAGCGTTACCTCCCTTATTCTAGGGGGCGGTCGAGGTACCCGTCTGTACCCACTCACGAAAATACGGGCTAAACCTGCCGTTCCGCTCGCTTCAAAATATCGGCTTATCGATATTCCTATAAGTAATTGTCTTCATAGCGGAATCAATAAAATTTATGTAGTGACGCAATTTCTTAGCGTTTCACTTCACCAGCACATTCGCCAAACCTACCGCTTCGACAACTTCGACGGCGGTTTCGTCGAGCTTTTAGCAGCTCAGCAAACGATGGAAAGCGAAACGGCTTGGTTCGAAGGGACGGCAGATGCTGTCCGCAAAAACCTTATTTACTTCGACGATCATAACTGCAAGTACGTTCTTATCCTCAGCGGTGATCAGTTGTACCGCATGGATTACCGCAAAATGTTGCAGACGCACATCGACTCCAAAGCGGACGTCACGATCGCGTCGATTCCAGTCTCCCGTTCGGCTGCCCATGCTTTGGGTATCATGCGTTGCGACGATTCGGGTCGCGTCGTCGGGTTCTTGGAAAAGCCTAAAACCAAGGAAGAAATCGATATGGTCGCTATGACTCCTGAATGGATAGATGCCCAAGGCATCCCGTCGAAGGGTCGTGACTGCTTGGCTAGTATGGGTTTGTACATCTTCAACAAAGAACTTCTCTTCGATGTGCTTAACAAAACCAATTACAGCGACTTTGGCAAGGAAGTCTTCCCGGCCGCCATCCGCTCTCGAAAAGTTCAAATCCACCTTTTCGATGATTACTGGGAAGACATCGGTACGATCAAAGCTTTCTACGAAGCGAACTTGTCACTGACGAAACCAAATCCTCCTTTCGATTTGTTCTCAGCCGACAATCCAGTCTACACGCGACCACGATTTTTGCCCCCTACCGTGATCGATGGCGCTACCATCAATGCTTCGCTCGTTGCTGACGGTTGCAGAATCGGTAAAGGCTCTATTATCGAAAACAGCGTCATAGGTTTACGTTGCGTCATCGGCGAAGGTGTGACCATCAAAAACACCATCATCATGGGTGGCGATTACATGGAAACACCGGACGAAGTCCAACGCAAAACCAAAGAGGGACTTCCTTGCGTCGGTATCGGTGCGGGGAGTTGGATCGAAGGAGCCATCCTCGATAAGAATGCTCGCATCGGCAGGCATGTCCAAGTCGTCAATAATCTAGGGTTAACCGACTCTGACGACTTCGCTCCATGCTACGTTCGCGATGGTATCAGCATCGTCACCAAAGATGCTGTCCTACCTGACGGCTGGACGATGCGGCGAAAGTAATCTGCCAAAAGGAATCGAACAGGGTGTTCCTGTTCTAGATATCTATATTTAAAAATATTGTTGTAGTAGTAGAGGGGCCCTACGAGCTGTAGAAAAAGGCCCCTTACTGACGATTAGGCCAAGTAAAACACTGGATAATCGAGTGCTAAACCAGGGTGGAAAACCTGTTGGAACGGTGGCGAAAACGGCATAGGAAACGTTTGGCAAACCTAGCGTAACAAACATCGCTTTTTTGACTGTTGGTACACCGGGGTATCAAACTACAACTTCAAACAACAAGCAACAGGTTTTCAACGGTCCGATGGGTAGCAAGACGATCCAAGCAGTAGCATTCGACATGGATGGACTCCTGCTCAACACAGAAGACTTATACGAAGAAGTAGGGCAGATACTACTGCAACGTAGAGGCAAGCCGTACCGGGAAGAAGTAAGGCAACGCATGATAGGCTTGCCAGCACCCGAAGCCTTCGGTGTAATCATCGAACACGAAGAGCTCGAGGATACTTGGCAAGAACTCCAAAAAGAAACCGATGAGATTTTCGATGGTATCCTCGACGAACGCCTCCGTTTGATGCACGGGGTAGAAGACTTTCTTCAAGCCATAGAATCCCGCAAGATACCCAAGTGTGTAGCGACGAGCAGCACCCAGTATTTCGCCACGAAAGCACTTCAATTGGTAGGTATCTACGAGCGATTCGATTTCGTAGTAACCGCAGCAGAAGTAGGTAAAGGGAAACCGCATCCAGATATCTACCAAGTAGCAGCCAAAAGGATGGGGGTAGAACCTAGAAACATGTTGGTCCTAGAAGACAGCGAGAATGGAACCAAAGCAGGGGTGGCTGCAGAAGCCTATGTCGTAAGCGTACCGAACAGACATACCCAGCAAGGGAATTTTCACGGAGCGAAGTTGATTGCCAAATCGTTGCTTGACGATGAGCTATGGCGATTAGTGAAGTGATGGAGCGAACGAATCAATCAACGTTAGCTCCAGACGTTTTAGAAACGCTGCGAGAGTTTTACGACGCGTTGGGATATCGAACCCAATCGGCTGGTGGAACCATATGGTTCGACGGCGGATCGTTTTCAGTGATGGCCACCCCCACAACCATCTTACCTGACTTGAACGATAAACAAGTTCGAGAAGTGTTAGGGAAAATGGGGCGAGTAGTAGCAGTCTACGGTACCACGAAGAACGAAGGGACCGTAGTGGCGATGTACACGCTACGAGATAAAAGCTACGACTTGAAAAACTTGCAAAGGCAGTTCAAGCAGCAAGTAAACAAGGCGATGCAGGAGCTAGAGTCTCGCGAATGTACTTGGGAAGAATGGATGAGCTTGGGCAAACGTTGCGATCAAGAAACCATCGAACGACGAGGGCAGAGCCAGAATGCCAATCATCCTTTGCTAAGCGACGAAGGGCGTAGAAGGATCGCGAGTATCGCTGTAAAAATCCCTAACTTGCGAATTCACGCGTGTTTCTATCAAAATGAAATAGCAGCGTATCTAGTCCACATCACCTTCGGATCCATATGTGAAGGATTGATGACGAACAGAAGAGAAGGAACGCTTGAACCGGCTGTGAAGTACGCTTCTCATTTGCTGTATTACACCTTTGCCAAACAAGCCATATCGAGGCCGGAAGTGCAGATGGTGTGCGTCGGTAGACAAAGCGTTCCACCAAATGACACTTTAGCGAGATTCAAAGGGCATGCTGGATTTACCAGTGAGCCTTATTACCTAAGGTTCCGCATGCAGAAATACCTTGCACCCGTTTTCGAACGCAAGCTGACTGCGAAAGTACTTCAACTCATCAGAACCAAATTGGTGAATAAAGTACCAGCTTTAGAAAACTTGGAAGTCATCGAGCGGTCTAGTTTGCGCAAAGCAGACGATTAAGACGATGAACTGGTGGCCGATAGGATAAGATCCGACGCTCGTTCAGCGAGGACAACAACGACGCATGTGGTATTGCCAGAGGGAACGGCAGGAAAAGCAGAAGCGTCAGCGACCCATAAGCCCTTGGTGCCGTGCACTTGTAGGTTGCTATTCAAAGCACCTGCAGGACGACCAGAGGAACTAACAGCAGGTCCCATAGAACATGATCCGCAAGGATGGTACGAAGTGTCGGCCATTCGATAAATAGCGTCAGAGATCGAGTGAGAATCATCAGCATCGTCCCCAGGAAGTTTCTCAGCGAGGATCTGAAATTCGCGGAGAGACGAACGTCGAGTTATAGAACGAACGCGAGCGATGCCAGCAATAAACGCAGCGAGATCTTCAGGGTCATCTAGAAAATTGGGATCCACCAAAGGAGCACCGTAGGGGTCGTTAGGATCAAGATAAATGCTGCCACGGCTGCGGGGGGCCAAGTGACATACATCGATAGCGACAGCGGTGTTCGAACCGAAAGTTTGAAAGTGAGTGGTTAGTTGGATATCCGGAACTGAAATATCAGGGTGAGAGCGAAAAAAAGCACCTGACTCGCAGCAGTTTGAAACCATGACACCTTTGCGGCTGACCGCGTAGCGGATCGCTTGAGGGATCCACCAACGCTTACTGCCTGGCGAGACTTTATTCGTGGAGTAAGTCATGCCAACACGGATGTGATCCTGAAAATTCGAACCGATAGCAGGAAGATCAAAGAGGGGTTTGATACCAGCTGAGAGCAACATCGGTGCGGATCCAAGTCCACTGCATTGCAGGATACGTGGAGTTTGAAAGACGCCAGCGCATAGGATCACACCGGCAGAGGCGTGAGCGGTTTTAAGAACGCCGTTTTCGGAGGTTTCGACACCGATAGCACGGTTCGCAGAAAACAAAACTCGGCGTACTTGGACCGAAGTTTGAATGGTCAAGTTAGGATGCTTGAGAACAGGGGATAAATATCCGCGAGCCGTTTCAAAACGTTCCCCGTTGCGTTGAAGCACAGCGTAGTAGCCGCAACTACCTTGTGGTGAATCATCAGCCGCGTAACCAAAAAGCTGTTTTTCGCGAACCATGCCGTCTTGTTCGCAAGCTTCGAGGAAAGCTTCGGAGAAACCGGAGCGAAATCTTGGTTCCGATAAACTCAGAGCACCGCGATCGGTTACTAGGCTGTCGGGTAAATGAGTAGCGTGGAGGAAGCCGAACGCTTTTTGGAAGTAGGGAGTCATAGAGCGAAAGGACCAGCCCAGATTTCCAGCTTGTTCCCAGGCATCATAGTCCGAGGGGTGTCCGAGGTGGACCATCATCGCGTTGATTGACGACGAGCCGCCGACGACTTTGCCCATTGGCCAAACGATTTGACGGTTGCCGAGTTTTGGGAGGGGAATACTTTTTTGTCCCCAAGAGTAATGTTTTCTCAGGTTCATCCCTGGGAGAGGTGGATTGAGAAAAAGGCCAGGATAACCCGGTCCGGCTTCGAGGAGCAGTACGCGAGCTGGTGACTGTTCGAGGATTCGACGAGCGATCACACAACCAGCGGTGCCGGCACCGATAATGATGAAGTCAAACTCTTCGCTCACCGGAACACTTTCAATTCAAAATCAACCAACGACGATTGAACCAAGAAACCTCAAAATCATTTTAGTAAGATGAGTTAAGATAGAAAGTCGCGATAAAGCGTTGAGCGATGAATGAGGGGGGGTTTTAATTGGGGAAACAGAAGATGACCATGCAGCGTTGGATATTAGTGAGGCATGCGAAGAGCGACTGGAATGATCCGACGCTAGGAGACAAAGATAGGCCGTTGAACGCACGAGGGCGTAAGGCCGCGAAGTTGCTAGGGGAGAAGTTCCTTGAGTTAGATTACGTACCGGAGCGGGTGTTATGTTCATCGGCGGAGCGAACGCAGCAGACGCTCAAGGGACTTATGCAGAGTTGGGCGCAGTACAGTGAACAAGCGTTACCGGAGGTCTTGTATTTTGATGAGTTATATTTAGCGGCACCAGAGGCGATACGGAGGATTTACGAAGAGCACTCCGGTACACGAGCGAGAGTGTTAATGATAGGTCATAATCCCGGCATGGAGCTTCTAGCCAGTGAGTTGTTAGGAGAAATGGTCGAGATGAAGACAGCGCACATGGTAGTTTTTGAGCGAGAGGAAGAGGGAGAATGGCGACTCGTCGAAAACATCCGAGGCGAAGACTAGCGACTTGTAACGCAACCCCATACCACAACCCCGTAGCATGGCCCTCTGTGGCCGTGCGAGGGGAACGCTGACTCACGCAAAGAAGCAAAGACGCAACATTAAGCGGCCCGAAGTCGCGACTGGGGCTTGCGATTGCTCAGTTGTGTCCATGTCGCAACGGTCTGCTCGCATACGTAAGCGACATCGTCACGAGTAAGGTTGCCGTGAGTAGGAAGATTGATCCCAAGCGTTGCACAACGCTCAGCGATCGGGAAGGGTCTCGACAACTTGCCCTGAGAAGCTTGCGGTCTGTACATAGGCATCGTGTGGATGGGATAGAAGACCGGACGGCTTTCAATCCCCTTCGAACTCAAAGCTTGAATCCACTCATCGCGAGGGACTTGCGCATCAGACCGCATCAAGATGTTGAACATCCAATAAGAAGGGGTTGCCCAACGTGCAGGATGTGGAAGTTGAAAAATGTCCTCGTAGTCACGGAGTTCGTCGAAGTACCACTGCGCGACTTGTTGACGTCGGCGAACATGCACATCAAGCCGCTCGGCTTGGGCAGTCCCGATGGCAGCAGCGACGTTGGTCATGCGATAGTTGTAGCCAACTTCGGGATGCCAATAATTTTTCGCTGGATCGACCGCTTGTCCTCGAAGAAATCGCATGCGCGAAGCGTATTGCTCATCAGAGGTCGTAATCGCACCACCTTCACCTGTGGTGATGGTTTTGTTGCCAAAGAAACTGAACGATGAGCCATGAGCTAAGGATCCGACTTTGCGTCCCTTATAAAGCGCACCGATCGCTTCCGCCGCATCTTCAATGACCAACAACCCATGTCGATCTGCGATCTCTCGAATAGGATCCATATCTACCGGGTGTCCGTACAACGGAACGGTCATGATCACGCGAGTCCGTGGCGTGATGGCCGCTTCGATCTTCTCCGGGTCCATCGACAAATAATCCGGTTCGCAATCGACAAACACCGGTGTGGCTTGGCAGTAATGAGCAGCGTTGGCCGTAGCTATGTAAGAAAGTGTCGGCATGATGACTTCATCCCCGGCACTTACCCCGGCGGCCGCGAGTGCCAAATGCAAGGACGTCGTACCGTTGTTCGTCACCACCGCATGTGGGACGTCGCAGTAGTCAGCAAGCAGCTTTTCGAATCGGTCGATGTAGGATCCTCTTGAAGAGATCCAAGTCGTTTTCAGGCAGTCCATCACATAGGCGATTTCATTGCCATCGAGCACCGGTTCCGCGACTCGGATGATGCGATCTGTCATGCTGGAGAATCCTTCCTCTATAATTAGCAGGGCCAAAATGTAGTTATTTCGACTCCTCGGTGACAACCCCGATTCCTCGTTTCCCCCTCCCTTCCCCTTCTAAGCACTCAACCCAGACCCCACATCTTGCCTCTCCCTAGGCCAAAACCCTCTTCTACAAGCATTTCACAATCAAAAAACCCAAGTAGTATTGTATCTTATGAAGCGAACAGGCAGGGTTGGTTTACGTTGACCTGGGAGTCGGCGGCAACCTACAATACCCTTGCTCATTCTTGGAGAATTTAAACGATGCATCAAAAACGGGAGTCGGCCGTGGGCCCCACAAACGAATTCCAGCGGTCCGGCACAAACCGAGGTCTTACCCTTTGGGCTCTGCTAGCAACATTGCTTGGGGTATTCCTTGCTGGCCCAGGCCAAGTTGCACTGGCAGCACAACCTCTGGCCGCACAACCTTTCGTGCAACCTCCTGACGGTTTCCCAGGACTCGATTTCGGGCTTGGAGATGCTGACGGTGCTCAAGGAGGATTATTTGACAACCCATACGAGTTCTCGGGTTCGTACCAAGTCGATCCGAAGTCACTTAAGGGGAAGGTGTCGGTCACAGCGAAGCTTGCCGGTAAGTACCATATTTTCTCCACCACGCAGGGCCCTGGTGGTCCGAGTCCGACAATTATTAAAGCGATGGGCAAGGAGTTCAAAGTAACGGGCCCATTTGTTCCGGATCATGCACCGGAGGTAGAGAATAACTCCGAGTTCTGGCCTGGCTTAGCAGTCGAGCAATTTCACGATACGGTTACTTGGACCGCTCCGATCCTGTTTTCTGCTCCGGTAGGAGAAAAGCCCGCTTCGATCGAACTGAGTCTCGACGGACAGGTATGCGAAAAGAATTGCATACCGATCCGCAGCGAGAAGATCGAAGCAAGCTTTGCAGGATGGATTGAAGAAGCTTCAAAGGCAGCGGCAAGCGGACTGTATCGTGAAACGGACAGCCCAATCGAATGGAAAGCACACTTAAGTCGCTCGGTGGTCAAGCCCGGTGATAAGCTTGAACTGATTCTGGAAGCGACACCTGACAAGGACTTTCACATCTACAAGCTTGATCCGAAAGAAGATGTCACCGAGAGTCGTACGCTATTGGTGTTAACACAAAAAGCTGGGGTCAAAGCACTCGCCCCCCTAGTTGAAAAAAAAACGACCAGCAAAGATCTCGGCGTTGGTGGCGTAGTCAGTTACTACGATGGCAAGGTAACGATTCGCGTTCCGCTGGAGGTTCCTCAGACAGCCATTGAAGGGGAGACTCCACTTGAAGGACTCCTGGGTTATCAAGGCTGTACGAATGGAGCTTGCGACCGCCCGCGAGGAATCGCATTCAAGGGGACGTATGAGGTCTCGCTGACGAAATCGGATAATGTTCCACTGCCATTGGAGATGGATTCAATCAAGTTCAATAAGGTAGTGGATCATCCGTCTCGAATGAACTGGTTTGAAGCCGACAAGGTTGCGTTAACCCTGCAACCGAAGGAAGTGTTCAGCAAGTTTGTACTGGCCCTGCTCGGTGGCTTCATCCTGAATTTCATGCCGTGTGTTCTGCCCGTCATCGGCTTGAAGATCTTGGGGTTTGTCAACGAAGCCCACGGAGATCGGCGCACAGCTTCCATGCTGACGCTTGTCTACTCACTGGGCATGATCGCCGTGCTCTTGGGATTTGGCAGCGCAAGCCTTGGCTTGCGTTGGCTCACAGGTCACGCCCTCGAGTGGGGAGCGTTGTTCGGCAATACCTGGACCCAAGTCTTATTCACCGGCTTTATGTTTACCCTTGCATTGAGTTTCTTGGGGGTGTGGGAGTTTCCTATCCCGGGTTTTGCCACGGGTGCGAAGAGTACCGAGTTATCGTCTCGCCAAGGTTTTCTAGGAGCCTTTTTCAAAGGGGTGATCACAACCCTGTTGGCGACTCCTTGCAGTGGACCGTTTCTCGGTAGTGCTTTGGCAGTATCCTTGACGCAGCCCGCTTGGGTTGTCCTGCTGATTTTCCTTGGGGTAGGTATTGGAATGGCATTCCCTTATCTGCTTGTAGCGATGTTTCCAGGAAGTATGCGTTGGATTCCAAAACCCGGACCTTGGATGGAAACCTTCAAAGAGTTCCTCGCGTTTCCGCTGTTGCTCAGCGTCGTCGCGTTCGTCGCCGGGTTTCCGGAAAAAGAACGGATTCCTATGCTGGCAGCTTTGATTTTCATTTGGTTCGCCTGTTGGCTTATCGGTCGTGTTCCGCAATGGGAAGCGAAGCAGAAGCATTTCCGCGCTTGGGGAATCGGTAGCTTGGCAGCCATCGGCGGTACGTTGGGTTCGTTTTATTTCTTGAAGCCCTCCGAATTCGAGCTTGAGTGGGTCCCCTTCACCGAACAACGCTTGCAAGCGACCGTCGCCGAAGGAAAACCGGTCTTGGTCGACTTTACTGCCGAGTGGTGCCAGAACTGCAAACTGAATCTTGCGGTTGCGATTCACACTCGCAAAGTTCACGACATCGTCAAGAAGAACGGTGTGGTCCCAATGATCGCCGACTTGACCCGTTATCCTCCGGAGTTGATGGCCAAGCTGCGGGAGCTTAATAAAATCGCTATTCCTGTACTGGCGATTTACAAGCCGGGGGATGCAAAGAACCCGATCGTGTTGGAAGACCTGCTGACAGAATCGCAAGTTTTAGAAGCATTGGACCAAGTCGGCCCGGGCAATACGAGCAATACGGGCAATACGGGCAGTACGGAAGTCCAATCGGCCAATGTAGCCCCTCCTCCAATCCGCTAAAGATGATGGATGGTCAGGAAGCGGATCCTTTTGCTCTGCAGCTCGCGACAACAACGCCAGCACAGGAACGCCCCAATGGCAAGGGAACTCGCAACCGGCGAGCTGACGAACCTTTAGCTCAATGGTTCGGCTTCGTTTCGTGGATTAGTCTTTTCGGATTGCCGCTTACCTGCGTGCTGCCCGGATCGTCTCGTCGTTGGTGACATCCGGCCCATCGATGGCGACCTCTGGCTCATCGGACAAAATGTCGCTTGCTTGACGCGCATAGAACGCTGCTTCGTCTACTCCGTCTCCATCGAAATCCCCTGCGATAACTTCGAGACCATCCCCTTGGATTTCGAAGACCTTATCAGTCACGTCGAGTTGACCGTTTCCGTTGCTATCGACCAGGACTTGATTCCCCCTCACCACAGCGATTTGATCGGTTCCATCTCCGTTGAAATCTCCCACAAGCGGCTTATCGCCTGTTTGGCCGAATCGAATCATGCGATCTTTGGAGCGATCGATTTGTCCGTCTCCATTGGTATCGAGAACCCATAGCCCGTCGTGGAAGATCCCGAGAGTGGAAACCCCACCGCCGTTGAAGTCCCCGGCAACAGGTTGATCACCCCGGGTACCGAATCCAAAAACGTGATCGATCACGTCGCTGCGAGCCTCTCCCCGCTCGCTGCGTTGCAGCAATCGAACGGCGCTCTGTTCAAGCTCTTGCGGTGGAAGGTTTTTCGGAGTGGTACTGCGCATGTTCTCAGGATCAGGAAGTCCCGGCTCGCGTTCGATCGCCGCGCCGTCGCCGCGCCAAGCAACACCCCAGACACCAATATCGTCCTTGCCGTCTGCATCCCAGTCACCTACGACGGGCAGATCGCCGACAGCTCCGAGTTTGGCCCAAAGATCGGATCGATCCCATTCGCCATTCCCGTTGATGTCGATCAACCATTCACCATCTTTGAACAGAGCTAGTTCATCGATACCATCACCGTTGAAGTCACCTGCGAGCTGCATCGCTCCTTCCACACTAAAGGCATTTCTTGAAGCTAGCTTTGCGGGCCGTTTGAGCGTGGAGACGATCCGCCAACGTCCGCGATCCATCGTCTCGACGGTCCAAGTCTCCACGTCAAGCATCTTGGCAAGCTGTGCGACTTTTTCTTGGTCAACACGCTTTTGATCTTGATAGCCTCTGGGCTCACCTGCGTTGATGACACTCAAGTGCCATGTGTATTCAACCGAGAACCCTGCGATGCTCTCAGGCAATCGGATCGGATCAAACGGTGCGAAGACGGCGTACGATGGCCTAGGGAAGACGAATACATCGTCTCGCTGTAAACCTGGAATAACGATCGATTTATCCAACAGGGGTGCTGGTGGAATAGTTGGTGGAACGGGTGGTTCTGGTGGCTCAGGAGGCTCGGGTGGGTCTGGTGGCTCAGGCGGAAGAACTCCGACTAGGATTTCGCTGAAATGATTTAATGTCGATGCTCCGCGAGCCGCGACACCGACCATCAAGATGCCATCGGTACCTGGGTTCGTCGACGGATTCGATTGCAATCCACGAAGTAACTCCGCAACTTCGGGTGGCAAATTCTCTCCGATGTTGATCGCGAATCCACCGGTGGTTCCCGGCGTATCGATACCATCGAACCATCCCACTGGCTGCGTTTGGTAGATGTGATATTTACCCGGTCGCAAACCTTCAAAAAAGTAGAAGCCGTTGGAGTCGGTGAAGCGAAGAGCACCTTGGGTTTCAAACTCGGACCCATAGATTCCCGGCAATACGTCCTGACTCGAGAGCTTCGTTCCGTCGATACGGCGAAGCTCAACGGCGGAACCGCTGATAGGGATATCATCAGGCGTCCGAACCCCATCGCGGATTCCCTGAAGGCTTGCAGGAGGCTTGCCATCGACAGTAAGAATCACACCGCCGTCTTGGAAGACATAGCCACTGAGGATTCCAGGTGGGACTTCCATGAAGTCATACTCCACTGCGTCGGTGCCATCAGGAAGTTCAATCCCTTTGATCGCATCAACCTGGGTGTCTACTCCACCAAGACTTCCGGCTCGCTGTCCACCTTGAAAATACCCTTGAGGTTGCCTTTGTCTCAAGTTGTACTTACCAGGAGCTAAACCCTCAAACCGATAGCTTCCGTCGCTCGCTGTTTCGGTCGAAGCGATAATCTTTCCACTGTCATCGATAAGATCGATAACAACACTTTCGATTCCAACTTCCCCTGGATCTCGATCGAAATCTTCGTTGAGGTCTTCGAATACGTTACCTGCGATTGAGCTCGGTAATCGTTCGCAAAAATCGTATTCGAAACCTGCTTGGCCACCGAGAAGGGTGATCGATTCGATTCGCACTCCATTGACCGCTAAGCCGTTGGTTTGCCCATCGACCCGACCTGCTTTGGAAGGACCATCGATGAGCCCCGATGGTTGTGTCTCGACGATCGCATAAGTCCCTTTAGGAAGGCCTTCGAACCGATACGAGCCTTGCGCATCTGTCAGCGTTGTAGCGACCGTTTGCCCTTGATCGTCAAGCAGTGCGATACGGACACCCTCAAGCGGTCGTTTACCGGCAGGATCGGTTGCGAAGCACGGGTAACCGGGCAACGCGATGCAAACGTGACCGGTTAAGGACGAAGGCTCCAGTTCACCGAAGTTATATTCGAGACCGACATCACCGCCGTTGAGCCGAATACTGCCGATCGTGTCATTGGCTAGCAGCACACCCCGTTGTTCGTTACCAACGCGTCCAACGGAATCCTTGCCGTCGAACAACCCTGCAGGTTGATTCTCAAATACTTGATAACGCCCTGCAGGCAACCCATCGAATCGATACGAGCCATCCGCTAAGGTGGTTGTACTTGCTTGAATCTTCTGACCGGTGATGGTCTCGATGGAAACCAATTCGATCGTGACCCCTGCGAGACCCTTTTCCTGAGAGTCCCAAAGGCCGTTATCGTTGTTGTCGAGATAGACTGAACCAGCGAGGGAGGCCGGGATGATTTTTTGCGTTGCGTCGACCGCTACACCAGCGGTTCGATCGCGTCTGCCGTCCGCGTTATCAGCCGGCAGGTCCAGCGCAAACCCCGCACTGCTCGCATTTCCTAAAAGGGTATCGTATCGATTGAGAAACGATCCCCGAGTGGTTGCTACTTCGTAGTCTGGCGCGCTGAAGGTAGCGGTAAGCCGGCTACCTTCGAATTCAGCTCCCGAGGTAATCGGGTCAAGCCCTTCGTTGAATTCATTGATGTCATCGACCGAGTAAAGATGCTGGACTTCGTCAACATCGATCGAGAAATGAAGCTTGTCACCAGCAAAGAAATTTTCAAACGTCAGGATCACCTGCATCGAACCGTCTTGGACCGAGGCTTTTACCTTGGCGTTCGGATCTTTTGCTTCAATCGAGATGACTTCAAAGTGAAAAGCATGGTCGGCACCGCGACTAGGGATGCTTGTTCCACCTAGAATTGTCGGGGTTTCATCGGTATCGAAGAAATTGTCCGCGACGCTATATCCCGCCGCTCCTTGGTCGGTATCGATGATGAGCTGCGTCAATTGCGTCCGGGCAGCCCCTCCTTCAAACGTCACGAAAAACGAATCACCATGCGCATCGGATCCGGAGTCTTCTTCGATGTAGACGCCGCCGATCCACACGGTGCGGTTTGACTCATCGACCCGGGCTGATTCAAGAATTCGGACAGATTCAAAAGTCGTGTTAGCGACCGCAGTCGCCGAAGCGAGAGGCTCTGCAAGAAGCGAGGGCTCTGAGAATCCACTTGCATCGAACAGATCGCGACGTTCGAGCCGTTCGAGCGTGCTTCGACGAAACTCGATCGGGTTGCGAACGAACCACTCTCGCAGCTTGCGGCCCCAAGACCTCATGTTTCTATTCTCATTCGAGCGGTTCATCGTATCCGCTCCTGAGCACCAGAGTTCTCGAACTGAGCACTGACCGGATGGATGAATCGCCCTTCGTCATCCAAATGAATCAGAGCATCGGAGATGTTCCAAGATCGGATCGTGGTATCGAAACTTCCTGAGTAGAGATAATCTCCATGAGATCGAAGTACAGCAATGGTTCCATCATGCCCGATGAGTTTGCATCGACCAGCCAGCTTGCCGGTCTTGGGCAACGCGATTTCTTTCGCTTCTACGGTACCCTCGGGGTTCACATTCGAGACTTGGAATGTCCGACCTCCACCGAGGGACTTCGAAGGCTGCAGCAGACGAATCGTGTTATCGCTACCTGAGACGGCATACCGCTCTTCGCTCAACCGCTCGATGGCCATCAAGCGTCCTGCACCCACATCGAGTTGGTATTGAATCGATTCCGACTTGCGATCAATACCGACCAATCGTCGATCTTCCGCCACGCTATAAATCAGACTGTCGTCGGCTGAAAAGACCATTGCTCGAATGCGATTCGTGTGGGCTTGGACCTCCATCACGCATTCACGCTGTTGATCCATCACAGCAGGAACACGGTCCAAGTCGATCAAACGCACCGCCCCGTCTCGGCCTCCATAAGCCAAGGTACGTTGATCGCTTGAGATGGCTAAAGCGCGAATATCGGAGCACTCGCTGGTGTGATCTAGCGACCATTTCATCAGATCAAGATCCAGGCGATAGATCGAGTTCGAGAATCCTGCTGCAATCAAGGAATGCTCGCCGATGAATTTAATCGTGAAAAGCGCGTGTTCGACCCGGTGCGAGTGGACTCGTTCCCATGCAGGGCCGGAAGCGTCAGTTCCACTTCCCGAATTATCGCTGCGTGCATCTCTGCGCCATACTTGAAGTGTCCCGTCTTTGGCGCACGAAGCGAGCCACTTTCCAGTTGCCGAAATCTCGATGGCTTGCACCCAGTCGCTGTGAGCCCCGTCGCTGTGAGCCCCGTCGCTGTGTATCCCGTCGCTGTGAGCATCAAGCACCGATGAGTTCACGTAGGGCTGATTCGAACCGTGCAAAGCAAACCAACGCAGTCCATGATCATCACCGGCAGCAGCCGCATATTTGCCCGAGGGGTCAATTGCCAAAGCTGTAATAACGGGGCTTGGACGACCTTCCGTCAACGGAGCGAGACGCATTACAGGGGGCACCGACAGTGTCGTCGGCGCGGGTGCTTGGCCTATCACGGCCGCATCACCCGCCACGGGCGCCACGCCCAGCACAGCCGTCGCAACCGGATCTTGCGGCATAACACCCAAAGTGTTCCGGGCAATTGCGCAAGTGAGCCCGAGAGCGAGCGAATGGTTCAGGAACGAACGACGCGCAATCGTATTTCGAGGATTCATCGACTGAACTCCTTCGTTTCGCATCGTAAAACTCCTCATTGGCACCGCGTAATCAAGACACACTTCGAGCTTTCTCGACTATCGACTGCTTCAGCTGATCCTCTTTTGAGAAACCAAAGCTAGAATCAAAGGGGTGCGTTCTGCGATCCACTTGGGGAATCTGTAACGGTTGCGAGGAAGGAAATTTCAGAGATGCAAGTCGGAACCTTGCGGGATTTTCTTTTCGGGTCGTTGCGACGGCAGTTCCTCGTCCCGCTCGTCTCGCTGTTGCTACTGATCAGCTTGACCGTCACCTTCTCTGCACAGCGGTACGCCGTTCGATCGGCTCGCATCGCAACCGAATCTCGACTGCGCGACCTGCTTGAACTTTGTAAGCTTGAGCGGTTTCCCCTAACCGAATCGGTCTTGGGGCAGATTGGGGAGTTCGCGGATTGCAAGCTACAGATTGTCAGCAACGTCGAAGTAACCGACAAGCTGTTCGATGTGATGGGTGAGGATTTGAACCGTTACGACGGATTCGCCATTGAACTTCCACCCTCACAATCAGTCTTTGAAACGACCTCGACTCGACGCTTCCTTCTAGCACTCACGAGCCCTCGCGATCGCTTGGAGAGGGCAGCCCAAGCGTTCTGGTTACCTATGGCAACAGGTATCCTATCTACCCTTGCGGTAGGTATCGCTGCTTTATGGATCGCAAACCGTATGGTGCGACGTTTGGAACTCCTTGAACATCAAGTGCAGCGCATAGCGCAGGGTGATTATAGCCACGGAGTTGACCAACAGAGTGATTCGCGAACCGGGCCACGCGACGCAAGTTCCAAAGACTCGATCGCTTCGCTGACTCGCACGATCAATGCGATGAGTCAACAGCTAGATAAGGCTCAAGGTGAGATCGCTAAAGCGGAGCGTGCTCGCTTGATCAATGTCTTGGCTAGCGGCATGGCACATCAACTACGCAATAGTCTCGCAGGTGCATTGCTCTTATTGCAAACGATGTTAAAACGACTCGCAAACCCTCCCGATGAAATCCCCTTCGCGATCCAACAAATTCAACTTGCGGAAGAGTCCATCCGTCGGCTGTTAACCATTAGCCGCCCCGGTCGACACGTGGAAGATCAACCGATGAGCATCGCTGAGATTCATCGGCAGCTTGAATGTTACATTCAATCGATCGTCTCCCACCATCAACTCCAGTGGCGTATTCGCTGCGACTCGGTAGATCCAACCATCGATCTAGGAAGAATCGTTCCGGCTGGTAGCTCCGTGGTAAGCTCTCTGCTGAATCTTGCGATGAACGCCATCGAAGCGCATCTCGAAACTTCGAAGGGTGCGGAGGCAAGCAGTGGAGAGATATCAGGGATCGTCGAGTGTGTCTACCGATTCGATCCCAAAGACGAAATGCACCACTGGATCCTTCGCGACGACGGCCCAGGTCCCGACCCAGCAATTGCCCGTCAAATGTTCGACCCTTTTGTTACCGGGAAACGAGAAGGTGTCGGACTTGGCTTGCCCACCGCAAGCATGCTTGCAAAACAGCTCGGCGGGGATCTTCAGTGGAGACGCAGCAATGGCTGGACCGAGTTCGAGTGGACAATTTCCGCACGCTCACCGAGCAAAATTAGTCCACCACAAGAATGAGCTTCGTCGAGCCGATTGCGTAATAACGCTAGACGCTCGAGAAGCAAGCTGGACAATAGAGATAAGCAAGCTTGCAAATAGACGGGCATATTAATCACTACTTTCCAACGCAGTTTTCATAACAAGGTACAGCCTAATGAGCACCATTTGGATTGTCGACGATGAACCTGCGATTTGCTGGGCGTTGCGGTCAAACCTCGAAGAGAACTTCCATCAAGTCGAAGTTTTTTCGGCGGCCGAGCCGGTTATTAAGGCATTGAAGAAGCACGTACCGGATCTGATGCTGCTCGATATTCGTCTTCCGGGTCTGAGCGGTCTGGAGCTCCTTGAAAGAGTCAAGAAGGACTTTCCTGACCTCCCAATTATCTTAATGACAGCTTTTGGGGATTTGAAGACAGCAGTCCAAGCCGTACAAGGATCGGCGTTTGAGTATCTGACGAAACCTTTTGATTTAGAAGTCGCTTTGCAGTCGGTGCAACGCGCGTTGGCTTTGAGGCACCTGCATCCTGCGACCATCCCCAACGGTGACTCTAAATCGTCTCGCGAAAAATCGTCTCGCGAAACAGGATCAAGTGGTGATCTTAAGGGATCGAATTCCCAAGCAGCAGAGTTACCCGAAGCCGAAACGATCCTTGGTAAGTCGCCTCCGATGCAAGCTGTATACAAGCAGATTGCGATGGCAGCTTCGATCGACTCGATCGTCTTGATCGAAGGTGAGGAAGGAACCGGCAAGAACCTTGTTGCGGATCGCATCCATAAGTTCAGCCAGCGACGCGATAAGCCCCTGTTGATGATCAGCGCGATTCCCGGAAAAGATATCGAGTTTGAATCCGAACTCTTTGGTTCTGGCCGAAGTGAAAGCGATGCTCTACAACCCTTGCGAACCGGTCTGCTTGAACTCGCCGATGAAGGGACCGTGCTTATCGATGAAGTAGGTGCAATATCGTTAACGAATCAATTGCGGCTGATCCGCGCAATCGAAAGCCAATCCTTCTGCCGTATCGGCGATACCGAACCAAAGAAACTTCGGTGCAGACTGTTGTTCACTTCCAGCCATAGCGTCAGGAAACTCCTTGCCGAAGGTGAACTCGATCGGCGTCTAGCATCTCAGCTTGAGGTCTTTCGCGTGGAGCTGCCTCCGCTGCGCGAGCGACGCGATGACATCCCATCCATGGTTCATATTTTCCTTAATTCGAAATCTTTACCCGCCGGAGTGCGGATTACGAAACAAGCTCTCGAAGAGCTTAAGAAGAGAAACTGGCCAGGGAATATTCGTGAGCTACGCCATACCGTCGAGAAGGCTGCTGTGCGATCCTCCGGTGGGATGATCCAACTCGAAGACCTTCCTGCCGAATCCTCACCTTCGAATCATCCTTCGAACCAACCTGAATCTCAGTTGCAGCTTGAACGGGCCGCAAGCGTTTGGACGACGGAATACCTTGCGTCGAAATCAGCGATAGATTCATCCGGCACTGGTTCGACTGCGGACTCCGAAGAAACTCTGCCGGGAGTGCTCTACGACGAGTTCCTCGGCGTAGTGGAACCAGCATTGCTCAAGACCGTTTTAGATCACCTACAAGGGAACCGAGCGGCAGCAGCAAGCATGCTGGGACTGCACCGATCTACCCTCCGCCAAAAAATGAGACGTTACCGGCTCGATGGGGACAAGTGATCGTTCCAAAGCATGACTTCGGTCACCCCACTCTTCGCTGGCATTTTGTGTTTGAAGAGGATTCGAACTTTGCTGCTAGAGACGGGTTTGAATCGGACTTCGTTCCATTGACTTCCGGCTGGTTTTTCCGGTCGATAAACGGCTTCTTCTGCTCGCTCCCATTTCCCGTCGTCCCAATACTCAACAGCATACGATTCCGGGGCTTGTACCCCCCCTCGGTCGTCATAAATCGCTAATTCAATTCGGTTGAATGATGCAGCTTTTCCAAGATCGAGTTCAAGCCAATCCTCCTCGCGGGGTGACTCGTAACTTGTCCAACGATTCACCGGATTTGGATTGAAAACCGTTTTTCCGTCGTTGGACTTTTCTGGGGTTCCACCGAATCGATCGCTGTGGGAAGCAGTCGCTTTCGGAAACTCCGCACCGCTCGGACGGTATGCAAGATTACCGGTGGGTGGAGGTGCGATGTCATAAGGCATCGATGCTTTTCCCCAACCTTCGATTTCTGTGATTCCGACGCGCATACCCGGCTGCGGTTTGAGTTGTATGCGGATTTTCTCGATCGGTTCGCTCGATAGCTCGAATCGTGTTGGACTTTTGCCTCGCAGTTTGCTTTGCTCCATCGCGATGGGTTCTCCCCATTGGCCGTTGGACATCGCTGTAAGAAGGATCGATTGTGGCAAGGCGACCGAGTTAGGTTTCGGCGACTCCTCGCTGAGCGTTTGCGTATCATCGAGCAAAAGGACTTGAAGGCTATCAAGTGTGCGAGGTTTCCCTAGTTCGATGTCGATCTGCACTTCATCGCTCGAAGCGCTTTCCCAGCGATTCGGCGGATTTTGTAGATACCAGTAATTCCCATCGTGAAGCTTAGCGATGGAGGTCCCGTTCATGGTGGTAGTAGCCGTTATCCTCGGATAATACAAACCGTCGTTACCAACGAGATGATTGACCATTCTCGCAACATTGTCGCTCGACTCCGTCGATGACTTCTCATCGATACTTGCCGGTGATTCAATTCGCGCCGGTAGTTCAACGATGATCGGTTCAAGCGTCTTCGATTCTTTCGCCAGTTTTCCATCGACGTAAATCCGTAGCCCTTGGCCTTTGCCATAGTGCGTACCCGTTCGATCCCATGCAACACTTACTTCATGACCTTGTATCATCAACCCATCGAGTGCAAAGTAATCCCACGAACTCGGTGCAAGGGGCCGCACCTCGATGGAGTTCGCCTTTTGACTGTTTGCATTGGCGGGTTGGATTCCTACAAGACCGGTGATGACCAAGTCACAGAAACCGGAATGGAAATAATGCTCACTGTGGTTGTATCCGTCGTGTCCTTCGAAGGACCCTGTGTCCGGATGGAGGGCTTCGGCCAAATACGGTCGCCCATCCTTGCGATGTGACTTGGCGTAAATATGTAGCAGCTCAACGTAGTCTTCTGGCGAAACCCAAGGGGTTTTCCGGGACTGAAGCAAGTTCGCTAGGGCCTTGAGCGTTTGAGTGGTGGCATAGGGCCATGATTGCCCCGACCACCAACAGCAGCTTTTCTGCAACAGAAACATTGGGTCGTTTCGTTCGACCGTGCTTGGCCCATAATCGGCATAAAAACCGTCTCGATCCATGAGCTTGGCCCAAGCGACATCGTACGTGGCGACATCGTACGTGGCGACATCGTACGTGGCGACATCGGACGTAGCGACATCAGAAGCGGCAGAGGGTTCGATCATTCCGAACTGCCACGGAACGTAACCGATCAATTCGCGGCCGTGGGAATCACCCGCGAATCGACCTTCTTCGTAAACGAGCGTTCCGGCGGAGATGTCGTAACCATCGCGGTTCTCATCGTTCTTAAACATCGGAAAAAAGAATTTCCGTTTCGGATCCCACAGTTTCTCCATCGTGGTCTTCCGCAACGCATCGGCAAACGCTTCGTACTTTTGTGCCGTATCGATTTGCCCTAGGCGTTGTGCCATTTGAGCAATGGCCTTGGCATCAGCCCACATATAAGCGTTGAAGCTTGGGCGATAACTCGGTGCACCGCGCAAAATATCTTGCGTTTGACGGCTAGCGATGTTGAACTCCATTCCATCGTCATGTCCCGTTTGCCAGAACAAACCGACAGAAGGATCATAATGCCGTCGTTTCCATCCCTCGTAATTCTCGATGAGTTTCGGCAGCAAGCGTTCGATGAGTTTTGGATCTGGGTGGATCGCATCGAGAGCCAATACGCTGTCGGCTAACCAAGTCGAGTAGTTTCTTGGCTGAGCGCCTGGGGTCTGCAACCAATACGTTGCATAGTCAGCCGCGATACGGTTTTTGCGCAACCACCTGACCTCGTACAACTGATGTCCAGCCGGGCAACTGATCGCACCGTAGGCACCAGACCAGAAAGGTCGATCGATGAATTCCGTGAACAAGTACCCCGTATCTGGATTTCCGTACGTTAGATGTTTTGTGATCAACTCCCAACGATAGTAATAGGTCGTGAGTATGTCTGGATCTGGACAATCAAAGAAAGGGATATTCTCAACGAACCAATCCCAATCTTGATTGTCGAAATACGTTTGCTCTCGAATGAGCTTCTCACGATCAATTGTTTGTGCGAAGACTGTTTGCGAATACATCGCGCAAAACAAACTTACTAGGGAAACCGCAATGACCCGTTGCATGCATTGGACGACACATGCACTTGCGATCCATCGGATATTTCTTATCGAGGCGATGTTCATCGAGATCTATTCTTCTGTTGTCAGGGCTTCGTTTGGAATCGCTTTCATTTGGCGAGTGCCGGCGATAAGGAAATAGAAGACGGGGGTTAGGAAGATACCGAAGAAGGTCACTCCGAGCATTCCGGAGAAAACGGCGATGCCCAGAGTCTTGCGCATCTCGGATCCTGCACCGCTTGCGAGTACCAATGGGATAACCCCGAGGATAAACGCGAAAGAGGTCATCATGATGGGACGCAGCCGCATGCGGCACGCTTCGACCACAGCTTCGCGACCCGTCTTTCCTGACTCCTGCAATTGCTTGGCAAACTCGACGATAAGAATCGCGTTCTTGCTCGCCAAACCTACTAGCACGACGAAACCGATTTGAACGAAAATATTGATATCGAGTCCGACCATGGCAACCCCCGCTACGGAGCAGAGCAAACACATCGGTACCACCAAGATTACCGACAACGGAAGAATGGTGCTTTCGTACTGAGCAGCGAGCACCAAGAAGACCAAGACAACAGCCATACCGAAGACCAAGAGCGCTGTGTTACCGGCTTGAAGTTGCAGGTACGTCAATTCGGTCCATTCAGGTTTTATCCCGTTGGGTAATTTCTGGTCAAGAATACGTTGAACGCTGTTGACCATGTCGCCGGAACTCAAGCCGGGGACGGTCGCACCGTTGATCGACGCGGCGACATCCCCGTTGTAGCGAGTGACCATCGCCGGACCGAGTGTTTCCCGGATGTTCGCGAAGGTCGCGAGAGGAACCATCTGTCGCAACAAGGTTCTTACTTTGAATTGTCCGACTTGTTCGGGTGTTCGGCGATACTGCGGATCGGCTTGCACGTTGACTTGCCAAGTTCTTCCGAACTGGTTGAAATCATTCGCGTAAGCACCCCCGAGTTGAACTTGGAGTGTGTTAAAAACATCTTGTAAGGGTACGCCGAGCGTTTTGACTTTTTCTCGATCGATATCGACGTACATTTGCGGAGTGTTCGACCGGAAGCCGTTGATCATTGCGAGGATACCCGGTTCGTTCGATCCTGCGACCGAAACATCGTCAGCGACCGATTGAAGGTTTGCCAACCCGAGGTTACCAGTATCGCGCAGCATGAGTTTGAAGCCACCTGCGCTGCCGATACCATCGACGGGAGGTGGTCCGAAGACCGAGACGATTCCTTCGTCGATCCCTTGGGCTCCGAGCTTGCGAATTTTCCCCGCGATGACTTGAGCTTTCTTCTCTGCTTCTTCTCGATGGTGGAAGGGTTCAAGGATCACGAACATACTACCGAAGTTCGAGCCGACTGCATTTTGAACAAAGGATTGTCCCGTTACACCCATCGTGTGATCGACACCTGGGATTTCACCGCAGAGTTTTTCAAATTCATCCATGACTTCTCGGCATCGTTCCAAGGATGCCGAGTCGGGCAACCGGAGGTCCACAAGCAGATAGCCTTTGTCTTGAGCTGGGATAAACCCGGTTGGAGTCCGGGTCATCCCGTAATAAGTCGCCGCGAGGAGTCCGACGTAGAGGAGCATAACCAGGGCTCGACCGGTGACGAGTCGCGAGACACTGCCAGCGTAGACGTTGGAAGTCCAAGCGAAGAACTTGTTGAACCCTCGAAAGAACCAACCGAGCAGCGCGTTGAGCACTTTCGATAGCGGGTCGGTTTGTTGAGCTTTGGGTTTCAGCAGCACCGCGCAGAGAGCGGGGCTAAGGGTCAGCGAGTTGACTGCGGAGAAGAACGTCGAGACCGCGATGGTAACAGCGAATTGCCGGAAGAATTGTCCCGTGATTCCCGAGATGAAGATACAAGGGATAAACACGCACATCAGCACTAGGGAGATCGCGATGATTGGCCCGGACACTTCAGACATCGCTTTGACGGACGCGTCGCGGGGACTCATGCCGTGTTCCAAATGATGCTCGACGGCTTCGACCACCACGATAGCATCGTCGACGACGATACCGATCGCGAGGACGAGTCCGAAGAGGGAGAGGTTATTCAAGCTATATCCGATCCCGTGCATCACCGCGAAAGTACCGATGATAGCGACAGGAACAGCGATCAGTGGAATGACGCTAGCGCGCCAGGATTGTAAGAACGCCAGCACCACAATTGCGACCAGCAGGATCGCATCGCGCAGTGATTTGAAAACTTCCATGATCGACTCGGAGATAAATGGAGTCGTGTCATAAACGATTTTGTAATCGACACCTTGAGGGAAGTTCTCTTTGAGGCGTTCCATTTCGGTTCGGATGCGTTTTGCGGTATCGATCGCGTTGGAGCCTGGTTGCTGATAGATCGCCATACCGATCGATGGTTGCCCGTCCAACGTACAGGAGGTGTCTTGGTTTTTTGCACCGAGTTCGATGCCACCGTATGTACGATCATTCGATAGTTTTCTGGAATCGGAAATCACATCGCGCAGATAGACCGGCGTACCCGATAGGCTTGTGCCGACGACGATGCCTCGGAATTCTTCAGGCTCTATCAAACGACCTTTGGTCGAGAGGGTGTACTGAAAAGCTTGGCCGGGTAGCATCGGTTCGCGTCCGAGAGCACCTGCCGCGACTTGGACGTTCTGTTCGCGGAGAGCTTGCATGACATCGCTTGTGGTAATCCCGAGTGTCGCCATGCGGGTGGGGTCAAGCCAGACGCGCATCGAGTAGTCGAGTTGGCCCAGAAAGCCGATATCGCCCACCCCTGGAATGCGAACGAGTTCATTTCGAAGTTGGATAAACGCGTAGTTGCTCAAATAAAGTTGGTTTCGCGATTGGTCCGGGGAGACGAGATTGACCACAAGCAAAATGCTTGGCGAGCGTTTCTTTACCGAAACGCCAGTTTGTTTGACTTCGCTCGGCAGAGTAGGGATCGCAAGGTTAACACGGTTTTGCACGAGGACTTGGGCCATATCCAAATCCGTGCCGACGTCGAAGGTTACCGCGATGCTACAGCCGCCGTCGTTGGTACATTGGGTCGACATGTAGAGCATTTTCTCGACGCCGAGAATTTGCTGTTCGATTGGTGCTGCGACCGTTTCGGAAACGACTTGAGCACTTGCACCGGGGTAGAGGCAGGAGACTTGAATAGTCGGAGGGGTGATATCGGGGTATTGAGCGATAGGTAGTTGCCAGACGAAGACAGCGCCGGCGAGGGTGATGAGGATAGAGATAACAGCGGCGAAGATCGGTCGATCGATAAAGAAGCGCGAAAGCATTGTTAGGCACCCACTTTCGATTGCTCGGAGCTAGGAGCTTCGTTCGTTTTCGGTGCAGAGTCGGCTGGTTGTGTTGGGGAGTTAGGGAGCATCGGTTTATGTTCGGTGCGTTCGATTTCGAGGGTAGCACCTGGTCGGACGCGTTGGAGACCCCGGTAGATGATTTCTTCGCCGGATTGAAGACCTTTGGTGATAACCCGTTGATCTCCGACGAGTCGACCGAGTTCAACGGTCCGTCGAGCGGGTTTTTTGTCGGTTCCGACCACGATGACGTATCGGGTATCTTGGTCGACTCCGATAGACTGTTCGGGGACGACTACGGCTTGATAGGGTTGAGAGACGGGAACACGGGCGCGGACGAACATACCGGATTTGAGCAGATTATCTTGGTTGTTAAAGATTGCTCGGAGTTTGATTGAACCCGTTTTCTCATCGATTTGATTTTGAATGAAATCCAATTTGCCTTGATGAGGAAAATCCTTTTCGTCGGCAAGTTGGATAGCGCACGGGATAGAGAGATCTTTGAGTTGTTTGTTTTGTTGGGTGGGGTCGTTAATTTCGTGGGCTTCTTTGCGTTCCATGCGTTGGTATCGAAGAACCGATTGTTCATCGACATCGAAGTAAACGAACATCGGATCGTTTTTCACGATCGTGGTAAGCAGGGTACCGGTTCCGAGTCCACCGGTGACGATATTGCCTGGTGTGACAATAGCGCGATCGATACGACCTGAGATAGGGCTGCGGACTTCGGTGTACTTCAAGTCGAGTGCGGAGATTTGGGTATCGGCTTCTGCCGCAACTTGTTGCGCTTGAGCTTCGGTCAATGCGGCGACGTTCTCTTCGTATTCTTCTTGGGAGATCGCTTGAACGTCGATCAAGGACTTAGCGCGAGCAAGTTTGCTTTTAGCGAGTCCAACGCGGGCTTTCATCAAATCGATTTTAGCGAGTGCTTGCTGATTGACAGCTTGGTAGACGTCGGGTTCGATTTTAAAGAGGAGTTCATCTTCGCTGACGGTTTCACCGTCGGTGAAAAGGATTTCCTTGATGTATCCGGTGACACGAGCGCGGACTTCAACCGTTTCGGAGGCGTTTGTTCTACCGACGAATTCGTCGTAGTCGGTCACTTCTTGGGATTGAGCCAAGACGGTAGCGACTTTCATCGGGAGTTGGGGAGGCAATTGGGGAGGTTTCGCGCACCCGACCAAGACGAGTAGTCCGGAGCTGAGCAAGCCCGATTGGCGAGCGCAGAGTCGCAAGATATTCATAGTGTTTTTGTTGATTGAGGGTATACATCGCCGGAAAGCGAAAGGACAAGTAGTATAGCTTGCGCGGAGTGCTAACCCAAGTCCTAGGGCGAAAGGGTCGATTTACGAAAAACACCTGTTATTTTCGTCGACGGTTGCTCATAAGATAGCCGCTGAGTCCAAGGCAGGCAGCGATGCTCATCATGCTTGGTTCGGGGATGGGTCCGAGTCTTACGACACGGAAACCGATGTTAACGTGCTGGTTCATTCGGAATCCTCGTCTGGTTTTTCGTCGCTTGGTTCGGCACGCTTGCGAAGGTCATCGATGTCAGCGTCAAGTTCTGAGCTTGCCTCCAATGATAAACGGCGAGTGTGGAATTTCTCGTATTCTATTTCGGCTAGTCGCCCAACGTCGAAATTGAACTCCTCGCTGCGATCTCACTCGATACCCAACAGACAGGATTGCTTCTAGCCGGTAGTGATCTACTAGTCTAGAGACCTGCCGATTTCCTTCGGATTGAACTACCCGGAATTTCCGGATAGTTGCCTCTGGCGATAGTTCCGAATCATCGTAAATGTTGCCAGATGCTCGTTTACAGTCGGAAGCGAGACTTGATACAAGTCCGAAAGCTGCCTTTGGGTCAGCCATACATTGCCATCGTGAAGCCTAAGCTGAATACGACTCTTGGCATCGTCGGTCTGATAAAACAAGAACTCGCCCGTATCGTCCGGCGGATCATCCGCAGGGATCATTTCACTCACTGGTCATTCTCCATACCGAGCAGCATGGGCTGTTGAGCCAGCGCCTTTCGGGCGTGGCGTTTTGACGTAAGTAGTTCTTTGACGATGGTGACAAGTTCCTCTGCCGAGTCCCGGTGTGCGGGGCGACCTCTTGCTGGGCTGACTGAGAGGAGTCAGCTTTGCAATCGGAATGTCATTGTCCGTAATGACCAACTCATCGCCAACATGGAGTTCCCTGATTAATTCTTTTAGACGTTGCTCTGCTTCTTGAATCGTAACGGTATGCATCATTTCATAAACCTTGGTTTCTATAAGGTGATGTCAGGCGAAAGCTAATTTTTGGAAACTGACAAGAAACAAGGATAAAGCCGTTCGTTTCGTGGCATTATATGCGACTGGCCCTCGCAGCCAATCAAGTTTGCTTTTGTTGCCCAAGTACCGCATGGTGCCTGAAAGGCGTAAGAGGCGGGACGGCGGTGCGGTGAAGCTCGATGCGAGCACTGTGTATTGGTTGTAGTATTGATTGTACTCGCCCTTGGTGCACGTTATTCCGACGGTGCGAAGACTGTCGGACGAGTGTTGCGACAAAAGCGGTTGTCGAAGTGTCGGTTGTGTGCAGACGAAAATCAAAGGGAATCGATTGAGAACCACTGGCAGATTGCAGGTTCACCCGAGCCATGACGGTAGTTTGGGACGATTTTTCCTGCGTTCTGACATCTTCCATTATGAGAATGGTCCGCCAACTCTTTCGGATTTACACTGCCAAAATGGACAACTGGGAAACGTCGACACTTCATCGTCCCACTTCAAGGTCCAACGAATGGGAGAGCGTACAGCGACGCTCTCAAGATAGGGTACTTTGGGGGTCGTGCGGGTAGGTTCCTAGGATCCTATTTCTTCTCGCGCAGCTCACTGCGAGCGCGCTGACTGGCGGCTTGAACACTGGCAACGTCCGCTTTGTCGCGACGCTACTGTTCCCGATAATTATTTGGACCCAGCGTAAGTCGCGTGAACGTTTGTTAGGTTTAGCATAGTGATTGAACGAACCGTCAACGGCTGGGCGTCGTGGTGGCTCTGCCCCAAACCCCCGGGGTTTATCGCTTTGTGGCCAAAGGCAAGTGGCAGGTGCCGGACAGGTGGCGCTCGACCTATCACGCCCCTTGCACTTGCATTCCGCAACGACTCAGACTAGCTTGAGATTTTCTCACACCGTTGTTCTTTATCTCGAACAGCGGCCTATTGCGACAATTCGCACCACCATGCTTATCTTGCTTAGAGAATACTGGGTAATGGATCCACTGCTTGCGACTTGATATTCTCTCGCATATCATCGCGGAAGCTTCTCCGAACCCATACCCCGAGGTTTGTCATGCCTTCCACGGATCCCGTCGTTCGATTCTGCCCCCGCTGCGGCGGAAAAGCTAAAGCGAACGCTGAACTCTTCTCGAACCCCCAAACCTGTCCGACTTGCAAGTCCTCAGTACTGTTTTGGGATGTCACCAAAGAACCCTGCGGGGATTTGCTCGAAGCCGCAAATGTTAAACCTCTTTTCCCCAAAAAAGTCCTGGTCGGTCTCCTGGCCGTTGCTATCGCTGCCTCTCTGGCCGTACTCGCGATGTTCTTCATCGGTCTCGTAGGCCTTCCATTCACCTTAGCCGCCTTGTTCCTCGCTACTGGTGGCTATTGCATCGCGATCTTTCTCGCTCAGCAATACAACATCGATATCCAATCAACTCAACTCTCCCTCCTGCTTTCGTCAATCGAATCCAACCGGGAACAACAAAGCAGCCTCGCTGCCAAATATTCTGCCCTCAAAGATAACTTCCAATCACTCGTGGAATCGGCCACCAAAGATGCTGCGGAGGCTAAATCCAACTTCGAAGCGAATTCCGCGAAATTACAGACCGAATATACGACTAGTGTGAAAAACATCGAGCAAGGCTACGATTCAAAAGTTGCTACTTTAACCGCCAACTACACAACACGCACAAAAGCTATCGAGCGGGAGTACCAATCGAAGTCAGAAAAAATGGCCATCGAGTACGCGACTCGCGTGAAAACAATCGAGCAAAATGCCACCGACAAGATTGCTTTCGCGAACCAACGCGAAAGCCAAGCTGCTTCCATCGTTCGTTCCATCTCTACGAAATACCCTCAGTGAAACCCAAAAACAACTGATCGGAAAACTAAATCCAGAAAATCTAACGCAGACCCAAGACAAATTCCTCAAAACGGTCGAGTTCTGCCGCAAAGTCGGATTCGACCTGCCACCAGCCGAGGTTCAAGCGTTCCAAGACGAAATCGAGAAGGAGTATGCCGCGGCCGTCCGCAAACAACTGGCTCGGGATGAACAATCACGTATCAAAGAGAAACTTCGCGAAGAAGCAAAAGCTGAAGCGGAATTCAACCGCGAAATGAAACGACTCGAACAGGAAGAGAGGCTCCTCGAACGTCTCCTGGCTGAAGCCCGAAGCAAAGCGACCGCCGAGTCCTCGGCTCAAATCGAAGACCTAGAACGTCGGCTTGCCGAAGCAAAAGAAAAAGAACGCGCTCTGTCCATGGCCCAGCAAACCAAAGCAGGGAACGTGTACGTGATCTCTAACATCGGTAGCTTCGGTGAAAACGTCTTCAAAATCGGTATGACTCGCCGACTCGATCCTCTCGATCGTGTCAAAGAACTTGGGGACGCTTCGGTTCCCTTCCCGTTCGATGTTCACATGATGGTCGCTTGTGAGAACGCGCCTAACATGGAAAACGAATTGCACAAATTGTTCAATAACCATCGCCTTAATAAAGTGAATTTCCGTAAGGAGTTCTTCGCTGTCTCCATTGACGATATCCGAAGAGCCGTCGAAGACTTGCACGGGGAAGTCGAATACGTCGCCGAGCCGGAAGCTTTGCAGTACCGTGAGTCACTTACGATGTCCGACGAACAGTTCGCGCTCGTCACGGAGATCTCGACGCAAGAAGGTCTTGACGATGAAGATGATGATCGTGACTAACGGATTCGCCCGCGGGCGAGAGAAAGCGGAGTTGCGATTTCATGGGGTTCCAGTCTTCTTTGCGTCTTCGCGTCTTTGCGTGAGCCAGCGTTCCCCTCGCACGGCCACAGAGGGCCATGCTACGGGGTTGTGCTAGGAGACCATGCTACGCAATGGCCATCGACACCTTGCGACTCGTGTTTTATCGGGAAAAAAGCTCCAGCGCCTTGGCGAATATGTCGCCGTAAACCAACTCGCCTCCTTGGTGACCAACCATCCCGACTAACATCGCTAGCACCAACGTCCCAAGCTTCCAACCCCATCCAGGCCGCTTCCCCTCAGCATCGCGTGCGCGATAAGCCATCCAAGCTACCACGACTCCACCAACTGCTGTCGCGGTCCCCAACCAACGGTGAAAGAACTCGTTGGACTCTTTCTCGGTCGCTTTGCTCGAAATCATCGTCGACCACTCCGCAAGCCCACGAATGTCTGCAAAGGACCATCCCATCACCGCTGAGACAACTGCACCAATGGCGCCAATGACTAGACAAGCATACGCAAAGGGGATCAAGCGTTGCCCTAAGAAGAACGAAAGGGCTACGGACATCCCTGCTAACGAAAGCAACGCAATTGGAAAGTGAACAATCGCTGGGTGGAAGTAACCGATCGCGCGGTAAATCCGAATCGGTACCGATCCCCCTCGTTGTGTTACTTTTGCTTGTTCACCAAACTTAAAATCCGTCGGCCACTGTGCTCCTTCCTCAATCCATAACTTCATTAACGCCAACGATGCCATCGGCAGCGGACCATCGGGCGGCATGACTAAGCTATCTTCTTGTGTTGTTTTCGATGGCGCTGTCAAGTAATCGGTCCACAGGGAACTGTCGCTGAGCGAACCAGGGGTTATGTACCCTAATACCGCTTCGCGGTCGGTAACAAGAAAACCACCCTTCGGCTCATCTCCTTGATGGCATGACAAGCAATGCTCATCAAGTAACGGAGCGATGTCTCTTGCGAAGTCAACGTACTGTTTCGAATCTTGCGCCGCAGTAATCGCCGGTGTAGTATCCGGTACTGCCGGTTTAGTATCTGGTAATGGAAGTGTAGGTGCGGCCGGCGTGGCTGGTGCCGGTGCGGCTGGCGTGGCTGATGCCGGTTCTTGACCCTGCACTCGGCTTTCCGTAGGTCCAAAGCCCACTGAGCACAGCGATACGCATAAGGATACGCACAACGAAAGAAAACAAAGGTTGGTGGCGGTTAGCCATCGAGGACTCAGGTGCAACATGTTGTTCAAGAATCTACGAGTTGAGGAAACGGCTTGGGTTCACCAGTTCGCTCAGTGCGAACCGGTATGAAACTCTTGAGAGCAACTACTTGCTCTCGCGACGTTGGGAGAATAACCAAGCGTACAGCTCGGGATTCGAATATGTCACTGTCCAGCTATCATGCTGGGCTTCTGGATATTCCGTATACTTCACCGGCGATCCGACAGCCTTCAATGCATCGACCATCTCGCGCGAGCGTCCGACCTTGACCACGGAATCTTTCGCTCCATGAAAACACCAAACGGGCAACGATTTGAATTTGCTTATCGTGTTCGGATCTCCACCGCCGCAAATCGGTGCCGCAGCAGCGAAGAAGTCCGGGTAGCGAGCGATGGCATCCCAAGTCCCATAGCCACCCATAGAGAGTCCTGTGATGTAAATCCGATTCGGATCCACCCCCGCATTCTCAACCATCTCGTCGAGCAACTCTTTGATGTTCCGCATCGGATCGCTTGGCTCTTCAGGCAATGCACTCGCATCCTTGGACCAATCGACTTCCGACCAACGCCGATCCGTTGGACACTGCGGAATTACGATGTACGCCGGATACTTCGCCCGACGCTCTAAATCTGCAAAGTCCTTCGCCGCATGCTTGAGCGTCGAAGCGTTGTCATCACCACGCTCCCCCGCACCGTGCAAGAAAAGTACAAGCGGATACTTCTTGCCAAACTTATATCCCATCGGCTTGATCAACCGATACTTCAACGCCTTGCCATTCGTACCTACAAACTCCCGTGGTTCGAAAGCCTTCGCGGGATCGGCACTCGGCTCAACCGCCGGCCCCGCCTGCGCCATGACCTCGCCCGGAACACTTCCAATCGAAGAAAAACTCATCAATCCAACAATGCTTGCAATTACCCAACGGGACATGTGTCTCACCTTTACACTCCTGGTCTTCGCTATCAATTCGCCGTGCAAACGCCCAGCCAAGCCTTCGGCAGTCCCCAGAGAACATGGCTGCGAGGATCGCTGCGAAAATCGCTGAGTAGATCGATGCGAAGATCGCTGAGTAGATCGAAAAGAGAATGCAAGCCTTGGGATTGGCAACATAAGAATCTTTGGGGAGGGAAGGCAATAAAGGTGGGAAGCGGGGGGCATAAAGCACAAATCCCCGCCTAGATATTATAGCAAATACCTCAGGGATCACGAATTGGTTCTCGGGATTCCTAGCGGGTTACCAAGGACATTCTGCCTCAGGCTCCCCCCCGAAATCGCTTCTCTAAGCTCTCCTTTTCCGATACCTTTAGAGGTTCTAGCAAGACTCGTTTCGCGATAAGCAACCTCCTGAGAAACCTTAATCGATCGATGCCACTGATTCGCCAATTATCCGTTAGTTTGGTCAACAAGATCGCAGCAGGTGAAGTGATCGAGCGCCCAGCGAGTGTCATCAAAGAGACGTTGGAGAACAGCGTCGACGCAGGTGCGACGTACATCGAAGTCGCCGTTGAAGGGGGCGGGATCGATTTGATTCGGATCAGTGATAATGGTTGTGGGATCGATGAAGAGCAACTTCATTTAGCTCTCGCACCGCACGCAACAAGCAAGCTGAAAGATGCAGATGATTTGTTCGATGTCCGAACGTTGGGATTTCGAGGGGAAGCTCTCGCATCGATCGCTGAGATCAGCCACCTAACTCTGCGCAGCCGTGTCGCTACCTCCGACAGCGGCTATGAACTTCGGGCCCAAGGGTCCGATCGTGAACCGATCAAACCCTGTGCGATGAATGTCGGTACCACGCTCGAAGTACGCCACCTGTTCTTCAATACTCCCGTTCGCCGGAAGTTCCTCAAGACCCCATCGACAGAAATGGGGCATGTCGTCGAAGCCTTCACGCGAATCGCGTTGGCTTTTCCAAATGTCCACATGGTCCTTACCAGCAACGAGCGAACGTTGCATGACCTTCCGCCAACGACCCGCTGGTCGGAACGAATCCGAGCTTTCTTTGGGGATGAAATCGCTGATGCTTTGATCGCCGTAGAACACGAAGACGACAAAGTCAAAGTACGGGGCTACGTCACAGATCCATCGGTCTCGCGCAGCAATAACCGAATGCAGTACCTCTTCCTCAACGGACGATACATCCGCGATCGCGCACTGCAACACGCTCTCGGAGAAGCTTACCGTGGGCTTCTAATGGTCGGTCGCTTGCCCGTCTGTTTCCTGCACATGCAAATCGACCCGAAAACCGTCGATGTCAACGTTCACCCAACGAAAGTCGAAGTCCGCTTTGAAGACTCGGGAGCCCTCTACAGCCGACTTCTGCATACCTTGCGACATAAATTCCTTACATCGAACCTCGTCGCCAAAGGACACGACCCTCTCGCAAATAATGCGGCTTCTTCAAGCCCCGCTCTACAGCCATCCCTCGCTCCAAACTCGAATTTCTCTTCGAGCTCACCATCGAATTTACCTTCGAATTCACCATCAAGTCTACCGCCAAGCTCACCGTCAATGTCACCGTCCGGCTCTTCAGGAACCTCACCTGCGACTTCGTCCGGCAACTCGACGTTGATCGACTGGGCGCGAGCCCGAAGCGTACCGCAATTTCAACCCTATCCCGAACAAGGCTTCCAAGCGACGACCTTTCGCGATATTCCAAACCCTAGTATCGGACCGGCTGGCACTGTACCCACTTCGACAACAACAACCGCTGTAGAAGCAGTTTCAACCGAATCGATTTCAAATGTTCCCGCTGAACACGGTCGATTCGATTCCCCGATCGCTGACCCCTTCTTGGGAAGTACCAAGCCAGTCGGATTCCAGATCCATAATCGCTATCTGATTACGGAAGACGAGGCAGGCATGGTAATCATCGATCAACATGCGTTGCACGAACGCATTATGTATGAACAGATCAAAGCGAAAGTACTTTCCAAGTCGATCGAGCGACAGCGATTATTGGTTCCCGCTACCGTGCAAATGACCGCAGCGGAGACTGCCACTGCGCTCGAGTATCGCGATATGCTTGCCGAAATCGGTTTCGAAATCGATTCCTTCGGTGGTGAAACAATCGCCCTGCACTCCTACCCGTCGATTCTGCGACAAGCGTCTCCCGCCGATATGCTCAGGCAAGTCATCGAATCGCTTATGGTCGGAAGCAAACGGGTCGAGCCACGCGATGTTCTCGATGACATCATGAATATGATGGCATGCAAAGCCGCAGTCAAAGCTGGAGACCGGCTCAACTCAACCGAGATATCGGCGTTGCTCGAACAGCGAGACTATTACCACGATACCCACCATTGCCCACACGGACGGCCAACCGCGTTGTTCTTCTCCCGAGATCAACTCGATAAGATGTTCAAGCGTATCTAATGGTCTGTCCTGCTCAGCTTGGAGTCCATCAGGCTGTCTATCGCATTCGGTTCGCTTGACGCGATTATTCTGCTTCAAGCGATTAGTTCTAATGCCAAGCTGTATGCCCACTTCAATGGGGCGTCGAATGTGTCTTGGAAAGAGACTTCAAATAAGACGGTGCGTATCGTTCGCAAATCGCTTGTACACCGTAAGCAGCCAGCAAACTCACGAGCGGAATAAGTGGCGAGCGCATCCGCATGTTGCTCCAGTACACGGAATGGATCGCACAGAGACTGATTGCCATAGTCAAAGCGGGCATCCAATTCCACAATGCAATTCCTAGCACTCTGCTATCCCATCGCCTGCTCAGATTCCAACATCCATAGATAACCGCGCAAGTGATCGCGCCATACCACACGCCAATCGCCCATCGAAGGCCAAGTCCAGCTTGGCGTTCCGACGGCCACCAAGCCCAAAACCAAAGCTGCCGAACTCCAATCCCATAGAGAAATCCAAGCGGGTTCTCTTTTATGGATCTCATTGCTAACGAGTTCGCCAATCGATCCCGCTGCAACTCACGCTGTGCCCCGTCGCTGCGCTGTGTCCCGTCGCTGCGCTGTGTCCCGTCGCTGCGCTGTGTCCCGTCGCTGCGCTGTGTCCCGTCGCTGCGCT
>Ga0315899_10000772_pt1 | contig 38192 bp, 42 predicted proteins | sample LakEriMetagenome_2_FD_203518 | JGI IMG/M metagenome (GOLD analysis project Ga0315899, IMG submission 203518) | Freshwater fungal communities from buoy surface, Lake Erie, Ohio, United States - Buoy 4 MA112 | ecosystem: Environmental > Aquatic > Freshwater > Lake | place: USA: Lake Erie, Ohio...
AACATCGGGTTCTTCAGGAACAAGTGGCACCTCTGGCTCGTCAGGTTCTTCAGGAACAAGTGGAACATCAGGTAGTAGTGGGTCATCTGGAACATCAGGTTCTTCAGGTACAAGTGGAACAAGTGGATCATCAGGTTCTTCAGGTTCTTCAGGAACAAGTGGAACATCAGGTTCTTCGGGTTCTTCAGGAACATCGGGATCTTCTGGTACATCAGGTTCTTCAGGATCAAGTGGAACTTCAGGAACAAGTGGAACTTCAGGTTCATCCGGATCATCTGGATCATCTGGGTCATCAGGTACCTCAGGTACAAGTGGTTCATCTGGTACTTCAGGTTCTTCAGGAACAAGTGGAACAAGTGGATCATCAGGATCTTCCGGTACCTCAGGATCTTCAGGATCGTCTGGCACATCTGGTACCTCAGGATCTTCAGGATCGTCAGGTACATCGGGATCGAGCGGATCTTCAGGATCTGCCGGTACATCAGGTACTTCAGGTCTCTCAAACTCCTTTTTTAATTATCAAGCAAAAACAAACTCAATAAGTGGTGACCCTGGTTCAAATTTTATAATATGGAACAATGTTTCTCAAACAGGTGCAACATCACTTAATGTAAGTGAGGTAGATGGATTAAATAATAATCTTGATATTTTCTTAGGAACATTAGCATCAGGATCAATAATAGTTTTACAGGATAAGGCAAATCATGTTAACTATCAAAGATGGATGGTCGGTAGTTCAACGGATAATACGACTTATTACACATATCCAGCAACATTACAAAGTCAAGGTGGTACATCCACATTCACCAACAATCAAAACATAATATTAATATTTGGATCCACACCATCAGGAACCTCTGGTTCAAGTGGAACATCTGGATCGAGTGGATCGGGCGGAAGTTCAGGCACATCGGGTTCGAGTGGATCAAGCGGAAGTTCAGGTACCTCAGGATCTTCAGGTACTTCTGGAACATCTGGCACTTCAGGTAGTTCTGGTACATCCGGATCTTCAGGCACATCTGGTACAAGTGGTACTTCAGGTAGTTCTGGTACATCCGGATCAAGCGGTACATCAGGTACTTCAGGTAGTAGTGGTTCATCAGGAACATCAGGCACAAGTGGAACTTCAGGTAGCTCAGGGACAGCGGGAACCTCAGGTTCATCTGGCACATCAGGATCTTCAGGTTCATCTGGCACCTCAGGATCTTCGGGTAGTAGTGGATCATCAGGAACGTCTGGTTCTTCAGGTACAAGTGGTACCTCTGGTACAAGCGGATCTTCAGGTAGTAGTGGATCATCAGGATCTTCTGGCACATCAGGATCTTCCGGTACTTCAGGTAGTTCAGGAACGTCTGGCACATCAGGTTCCTCAGGAACGTCTGGTTCTTCAGGGACAAGTGGTTCATCAGGTAGTTCTGGATCGTCAGGTACGTCTGGAACATCGGGATCTTCTGGTACATCAGGTTCTTCAGGTACAAGTGGAACAAGTGGATCATCAGGATCTTCCGGTACTTCGGGTAGTTCAGGAACATCAGGAACATCTGGTAGTAGTGGTTCATCAGGATCTTCAGGCACAAGTGGTACTTCAGGAAGTAGTGGGTCATCTGGAACATCAGGTTCTTCAGGTTCTTCTGGATCAAGTGGAACATCTGGTTCAAGTGGATCGTCTGGATCATCAGGTTCTTCAGGTAGTAGTGGTTCATCGGGTACAAGAGGTACATCAGGAACCTCAGGTACTTCAGGTTCTGCGGGAACAAGTGGAACATCAGGTACAGATGGTACAGGAGGTTTAACACAGGCGTTTACGGCTTCACAAACTTGGTCAGTAAATCACAATCTTGGAACGAGATATCCATTAGTAAATGTTTGGGATATTAACCACAAAGTTATTGTTCCACAAGAAATCGTATCTGTTGACAATAATAATATAAATGTAACATTCTCATCACCTGTTGCAGGTAGTGTTAATGTCGCTAAAGGAGGACACTTTATTAGTGGTAGTGTACCTTTAAGTAATATTGCAAATTTAGGATACACTGCAAGTTTTACAAATCAAACAACTTGGTCAGTTGCACATAATTTGGGCACCGATTATCCTTTAGTCACGGTTTGGAATAATAGTAGAGATGTTGTTGTACCAACAAGAATCAATTCAGTAGATACAAACACAGTAAACGTTTATTTCTCTTCCGCACAAACTGGTGTCGTTGTAGTTGGTAGAGTCATTTAATAATTAAAATTTTTTGGTTATATTACAAATGTGATAACCAATCAAGATTATATTAAGAATTTTATTACCAACAATGGAAACGAATCAGTACCTTACAGATGGACACATGGTGCAACAGATTTACATTTAGGTGATGGAATAGTTGTATATTCAATTATACAACATATGAGATTTAAAAATTGTGTATGTATAGGATCTGGAGGAGGCTTTATTCCTCGGATCATGACACAATCAAGAATAGATCTATACAAACAACAAATATTCGAAGGTAATTCAGATTATAATTGGGGTGATATTGGTGTAACATACGTTGTTGACGCTTGTAATGGTATAGGTGGACCTAATGACTTGGAAAATGAAGAATCTTTTTTTAGAAAGAACTTTTGGCCGAGATTTATTAAGGCAACATCAGAGGAAGCTTATTATAATTTTTTTGTTTTACAAGATATTAAAATAGATCTTCTTTTTATTGATGGTGATCATTCATACGAAGGAGTTAAAAAAGATTTTGAATTGTATTCAAATTTATTGAATGATAAAGGTATCATTATTATACATGATACGGATGATAATTACGAACAAAAATTATTAGTATCGGAAGATGCAAAGAAAGATCATTTTTCTTTTGACGGACCATCTAAATTTATAAAAGAACTCGAAAAAAATTCATTATGGAACTTGATAAATTTACACAATTTTGGTATATTAAGTACAAAACCGTCTTCGAGTGGCATCACAATTATCAACAGGAAATAGAATTAAATTATTGAGTGTTATAGGACACGGATCTGACCTTATAGATCATTTTGTTACTCATTATAAGAATATGGTTGATGAAATAAATTTTATAGTTTATGAATCCGAGGCTTCACCTAATCTTTTAAAAATTGTAAAAGAACAAATAAAAAATTATAATAATGTTAAAATTATAAAATCTGTAAAAAACAGAATTTATGATTGGGAGAGGGTGACATTATTATATAACATGATTAAATCCGAAGATCCTAATTGTTGGTGGGTTATTTCTGACATAGATGAATTTCATTTATATCCAGATAATGATCTACGTAATCTAATTGGTGAATGTGAAAATAATAATTGGCAGATTGTTAGGGGTGGATTTATCGACAGAATTGGTGATGATGGGGAATTTGTAGATATAGTTGAAAATAAATCAATATGGAAACAATTTCCAATTGCTGGATTTTTTAGATATCCTATGAGTAGAGCGTGTCCAAATAAAATTTGTGTAACCAAAGGGAATATAGAAATTACTGCCGGACAACATTATGCAAAAATTGATGGACACACGACTTGGAGATGGCAAGGATGGAACCACCCACTGATTGCACCTATAGAAAAATATTCAGTACAAGTTCATCATTTCAAATGGGATAAAACTGCGATAGATAGAATCAAATCTGTTGCAGATATAAATGAAGAGTATGCGTATTCAAAAGAATATGGTATAATGTACAATGCGTTAAGAAAAAATAGATTCAAAATAAACGTTCAAAACGAAGAATATCTTTTTGAAAAAAATCAAATAAATCCCGATTATAAAAATTACAAGAATTGGGATAAATTAATAAAAAAAATCATATCAATATGAGTAAATCAACCACACCAAAAACATCAGTTGAAGATGTTAATGAAATTGAATTAAGAAAAGTAAAGGCACTTGAAAAAATTGCAGCTTCTTTGGATGCATTGACAATCTGGTTCGAAGAAATCGATAAAGATGAATGGAGTAGTAGAGTTCAATATTATTTGGCCGAATTCCACAATAATATGTTGAATAATCAAGAGGATAAGAATGTTAAGAAAAAATAAAAAACTTGGTGTAATTGTTCCATATAGAGATAGAGAATCACATTTGAAAATTTTTCAAAAAAGAATTTCTCGTTTTTTAGATAATGAAAAAATACCACATGAGATAATTGTTGTGTGTCAAGATAATGGTAAGTTATTTAATCGAGGAATGTTATTAAATATTGGATTTAAATATGCCGAAAAATTAAATTGTGATTACGTTGTGTTTCATGATGTGGATATGATACCAATGAGTGTAGATTATTCTTATTGTGATAAACCAATACATTTGGCAACTGAATTAACAAATAGAGATACTGGTGAAAATTCGGATGATATTTTTGATGAATATTTTGGTGGGGTAACTATGTTTCCTATTGATCAATTCAAACAAATAGATGGTTATTCTAACAAATATTGGGGATGGGGTTATGAAGATAATGATTTATTGTTGAGATCAATTAAGAATAATATACCATTAGACACATTAAAAATAAAAAATATTAATATCAAAGGAACAAAATTAAAATTAAACGGAGTTAATGCATATATTAAATCTAAAAATTTTAACAACTTACTTAATTTTAATTCTGATTTAACATTATTTGTAAGTTTTTATCCTGATGAAATTTATTTAGATCACACTAAAGAAATTGATAATTTTACTGTGTTTAGTATTTTGGGTTTCAATACATCAATCAGTTATAATTCATTTCAAAGATATAATTTTTGCAGTTTTGACCAATATGATGAACCATTATATATAAACTCAAAAATTAAAACAAATTATAAAACATCAATTTGTGTTACGTTTGATTATATAAATAAAAAAATTGAAATGTACCAAGACGGTGAACTAATTGGTTACCAAGAAAAATGTCCCGAAATTCATGATTACGTATTAGAACAATTTTTTTATTTGGGGTGTTCAGTCAATTCTGACGATAATAATGATTCATTTTTCAAGGGATATCTTGATCGATTTGCGGTATATGACAAAAAATTAGATCTCGATGAAATTAAATACATATCAACAACAGATATTGTGTTAACACAAAACATAGAAAAATATACCTCAGCAACTAAAATGAAAGTTTGTTATGATTCAAATTTTATAAAGAACTATAAATTGGTAGATATATCAGGAAATGATAATGATGGTATAATATATAATTGTGAAATAGTTGAATGTAATTTTGATGAATACAAAGAAGTTAAAATACCATTTAGAAGAAACTCAAGTTTTCAAACACTCTCACATGATAATAATGGGTTTGAAAATAATAAGTGGAAAAAATCGGAGACAAGATGGAATCAACTAAGATTTCATAATGAAGTCTCTAAAAACGATGAATTACTAAAAAACGATGGTTTATCGACTTTAATTTATATCACTCATGGTAAAGAAAATAATAACAATGTAACTAAAATTAATGTAGGAATCTAATGTCACATAAATTAGGTATTTGTATACCATATAGAAATAGAAAACAACACTTAGAGAACTTAATACCACACCTATCAAAACATCTTGATGAAAGAGGTATCGATCATAAGTTTTATGTTGGACATCAGGTTGATGAAAAATTATTTAATAGAGGGGCAATGAAAAATATTGCAGCTCACTATGCTTTTAATGATGGTTGTGATTATATTGCTTGGCATGATGTGGATATGTTACCATTAGAAGATGCAGATTATTCTTACCCTGAAAAATATCCAATCCACATTGCAACAAAATTGTCAAAATACAATTACGGACTTGGATATGATCAATATTTTGGAGGAGTAATTTTATTCACTAAAGAACAAGTAGAAAAAACGAATGGTTATTCAAATGATTATTGGGACTGGGGTCAAGAAGATGATGATTTATTTTGGAGATGTCATTATGAAGGGTACTCAAAAAGTAAGACTTTTAAATCATATAAAAATAAACCTGTTGCAAGTTTTAATGGGGTGGATTCTTTAATAAAAATACCAACGAATAGAGATATAAGCTCATGTTTAAGTGATAATCATACTATACAAATACTTTTTATGGCAGAACAACAACCAGATAAAGTTCCTATTTGGTTAGTTGGTGATGAAAATGGTCAATTTGTCGAATATCCGTTAATTAGAAGAGAAGGAATGTGGACTTGGGGTTTATCTTTTAATAACTCAAGATCAGTAAATTTAGTTTTATTTGATAGAGGTAGTCAACACCATTACACTTGGGCAAAAAAATTCGAATTGGAATGGACTTGGGTTACAATGTCTTTTAATAGTGAAACAAAAGAAGTTTATTTCTTTGTAAACGATGAGTTAGTGACTAACTATAGAGGAATTAAGGAAAATATACCATTTCCTGTGGGTAAGGATTTAAGAACACATGATGCTGTAAAACCATTTACAATAGGTTACTGTAATCACACCGGCATGTACTATAAAGGAAAGATATCCGAAGTTAAAATTTTTAATAAATTTTTTAATAATATAGAAGATGTTTTTAATTCCGATGATTTAGTGTTACATTTAGATTTTGAAGATGGTGTAATAAACAAATCAAATGAAAAAGAAGGTCAAAATATAAATGTTAGTATAGATAAAGAAGATATTGATGTAGTTGAAAACATTATACCATACAGAATAGAAGGTAAATTTGATTGTATGTTTCATGTTGACGAAGGGTATGTGAATGGTAAATGGGCGAAAGGAGAAACAACAGCAAGAAACGAAAGAAGATTTGTTACTGAAATGCAACAAAGAAAAATTAATTACAAAAACGAAGGTATAAATAAAATATCAAATGTAACTGAAGTTGTTGAATTGGATGAAACAACATATCCGAATACAATGATGATAAATACAATAATGAAATGAAAATAGATTATAAAAACCCTTGGTTTATAAAACCAAAGTTAAATGAGGAACAATCAAATATAATTACACAAGGTAGGTTTACTATCAATATTTCTTTTAAAATTAAGAGAGATTTTATAAAAGATAATAAAATAGGATTTATTGGTGTACCTGGTAAAAATTTCGGATTAAGTTATGACTATAACGTAGATTTATTTGTTTTTGAATTTTGGACAAAAGAAAATGATGGTGATAAGTTTAATTGTTTTACTTATGATTTTATGAATGATGACTTATTATCTAAAGGAGTTACATTGACATTGACATATGATAAAAATGAATATAAAATATATTGCAACTATAAAATTATTGATACCATCTTCAACTCAAATCCACTCATAGATAGTTACATCAACGAACCAATTTATTTAGGTTGTCATAATATAGACAGTACAAATGTTGCACACAGATGTATAACAGAAATGGAAATTGACCATTTAAGTATATACAATGATGTAATTGATTTGAGAAATTTGAAAAATTACACATCTAATTCAGAATTACTAAAACATTCTTATGATTTTGATACTCTTTATTGTTATTATGATTTAAAAAATAAAAATGATGAATTTTTATTAATCGATCAACTAAAAGACAAAACATTTTTAAAGAAAAAAAATAAAATGTCTGATGTTGGTTTTGAATTAATGAAAGATAAATTGAATAACGTTGGGTGTGGTTTTTGTTTGGCGAAATGGACACAAGTGACCATGCATCTTCATAATGGTACCACACATAGTTGTCACCATCCTGAACCACATAAAATTGGTTTAGAAGAGATTAAAAGAAATCCAACCGCTTTACACAATAGTAAAATTAAAAAACAAGCAAGAAAAGAAATGTTGGAGGGATCAAGACCTTCTGAATGTCAGTATTGTTGGAATGTTGAAGATAATACGACATCTTTTTCCGATAGGATCTTCAAATCATCTGAACCATGGTCTGAACCATATTTCGAAGAAATATCTAAATCAAGTTTTAGAGACGACTTTAATCCAAAATATGTTGAAGTGAGTTTTTCAAACACATGTAACTTTAAATGTGCATATTGTGGACCGGAATATTCATCTAAATGGATGGAAGAAATCAACACATATGGACCATATAGGTTATCATATGAATATAATGGCACTAAAAGAATGGAAGAAAGAGATACTAAACCATATAGATACTCTGATGATAATCCATATGTAAATGCATTTTGGGAATGGTTTCCCGATCTTTACAATAGTTTAGATACATTCAGAATTACCGGAGGAGAACCATTATTGGCAAAAGATACATGGAAAGTTTTAGATTATATTATAGAGACTGATAATCCCAATACAAATCTTAAATTATCTATCAATAGTAATTTAGGAGTTACTGATGATCTTATTGATAAATTGATTGAAAAATTAGAAATAATAACAAATGAAAAAAAGGTAAAAGAGATTATTATTTTTACTTCTTGTGAAGGTGATGGTAAACAGGCAGAATACGCAAGGTATGGGTTGGATTTTGATAAATTATTTACAAATATAGATAGGATATTAACGTCATTACCGAAAGTTACAATAGTGATTATGGCAACATTTAATATCTTTAGTATTTTCTCATATGAAAATCTTATTAAGAAAGTTTTAAATTTTAAAATAAAACACTTTAATAATGAAAGATATTGGAACTCGGCATTAATTCTTGATACGTCTTATCTAAGACACCCACCGTTTTTAAGTTTTAGAATTTTGAAGGATTATGTTAACGTAGAATATTTTAATCGATGTATAAAATTTATGAAGTTCAACACAACATTTAGAAGTTTGAATTTTCATAAAATGCAAGAAATTACCGATGTTGGTTTTTCATTACAAGAAATAGAAAAATTAACAAGAATAAAAGATATTTTTATTGCTGATTATGATACCGATATAAAGTTATTTGATAAAGATAAATTAGATTTTGTTAAATTTATAAGAGAATATGAAATACGTAGAGGGTATGTATGTGAAGAATATTTTCCTGAATTAATTAAATTTATAAAGAAAATAGAATATGAGAATAAAATATAAACATCCATATTGGGCAAAATATGTTTGGGATTTGTCCGAACATCACGATAATCAATATGTTACAAAATTTGATAAGGAGAAAAATCAAAACATTCATGATTTTCAAAGTAGAGAGAAATATATCGTAACATGTGAATTCATGATCAAAGAAGATTATAAAAAGGACAAAATTTGTATGGTTTTTGGTAAACCAGGTAAAAACATGGGGTTATCATATAATACAGAAACAAATGATGTTGCTTTAGAATTTTGGTCGACAAATAATGAAGGAGTTGATGTTTTTAATTACGTACATTTTAAAGATGTAAGTAAAGAAGATGTGGAAAATGGTGTAGTTTTATCCTACACAAGAAAGAATAATAAATTTATATTATATAAAAACTTTGCAGAAATTAATGATTATATTTTTGAAGGACAATTAATTGAGGATTATAAAATTGATGGTCTATATTTTGGATGTTCCAGTCCGGATTGTAGTGTTATACATCAAAGATATTATGGTGAAATGGATTTAAAATATTTTTCCATAATAGAAAAAACCTCAGATATTAATGACGCAAAAGATTTATATGAATCTAAATCAAGTTTATTAGTTGACAAATATTATTATGAAGATATTATTTGTTTATATGATTTTGAAACTATTAATAATTTAGATATAATATATGACGAATCAAAAAACAATAATTTTTTAGAAAAAGTACCATTACAATACGTAAAATTTTAAAATATGTCAGAACAATTAGCAAATTGGAGAGATGAGCATTTAAATAAAGTTAGTTGTAGTTTTTGTGCTGCTAAATGGTTGAACGTAAGTTTACATTTAGGACACGGATTCACTAACTCATGTCATTTACCATTACCACACCCTATAGATTTGGAGGAAATTAAAACAAATCCATCTGCACTTCACAATACTAAATTTAAAAAAGAAATTAGAAAGATGATGTTGGAGGGAACAAGACCCGCCGAATGTTCATATTGTTGGAGAATAGAAGATATTGGAAGAAATAACATATCTGATCGTGTATACAAGAGTCAAATATATAAACCCGAAGAAATCGCAGAGTTAAAAGAGTTACCATGGGATGCCGATATTACACCAAGAACTATTGAAGTTAGTTTTGATAGGACATGTAATTTTGCTTGTAGCTATTGTAATTCAGGATACTCAACTACTTGGGGTAAAGACATAAGAGACAATGGTCCATATCAAAAATTCAAAACTTCGAGCGCAGGTGCATATTATGCAGACGGATCATGGTCTGAGATATATGGAAAATACAATGAGAATAACCCATATGTAAAAGCGTTTTTAGAATGGTGGCCAGAACTATCACAAAAATTAATGGAGATAAGAGTTACAGGTGGTGAACCATCTCAGAGTAGAAACTTTTGGCAATTTGTTGAATTAATGAAACAATACCCATCACCAAATTTAAGATTTGCAGTAAACTCAAATCTTGGTTTAAAACCTGATACGTTACAAAGATTAATTGACATGACCCACGAGGTTCAAGTAAAAGAATTTGATTTATACACAAGTAACGAATCATTTGGTGCACACGCCGAGTATATAAGAGATGGATTGAATTATGAGATATGGAGAAATAATATAGTAACTTTTATGGAAAAGGCAAACTATAGACAATTAGTGATAATGATGACAATTAATAGTTTGTGTTTGTTTAGTATTACTGAATTTCTTGACGACATGTTGAAAATAAAACAAAAATACGGAGCACATAAACTTATAGTGGATTTCAATATATTAAGATGGCCGGCATTTATGTCACCACTTGCATTACCAAACGATATTAAATACGAATTACATGGTAAGTTATCTATGTGGTGGAGAAAACATAAAAAGAATCCATTAATAAACATGCATGAAGGTGCTCAAATTCAAAGATTGATTGACTACATAGAAGTTGTAAATAGAGGACATATAACCACTGAAACAGACGATACACTTCAATATCATGATTTCAAAAGTTTTTACATGCAGTATGATGTTAGAAGAAATAAAAGTTTTGTAGATACATTTCCTGAATTAGCTGATTGGTTTAACTCTATAGAAATTGACAAATCTATACAGGATGTATCTATGACTGATGGAAAAATAACACATTTTGAACCAGGTGTATATGTTTCAGACAAAGACAAATATAAAAACTAATGAATTTAATATTTGAAGATAAATTTAATTTAAGGAATTTTATAAATTGTACCGATATAAATAAATCGGGTATAGGTAGATTTGGAACCGCGCCGATTATCTCACCAACATACATTTATTATAGTTCTAAAAATATTTACGATGAATTAAATTATTTTGATGTTAATGATGATATTAAAGACTATATAATTGCATCAGGTGTGAACCATAGCCCCGATGATTGGACAGGTTATGACCCAAGAGTTAAAAGTTTTTTCTCTCATCTAAATGAAAAATATATAACAGATTTAAGAAATAATGATGCATATCTTTTATTGGATCAAAGTTTAGAAGGTTATCAAACAAATTGGTTATGGGATTATTTTCATCAACAATGTAAAGAATTTGATGTTTGTCCAAGTAGAATAATTTATGTTACCGGTAATATGATTGCTGATGTGACGTATAAAGATTGGGCAGACAATAATAAAATTGAAAGTAGAATGAAGGTTATACCGTATCCACATTTTGAACTTGATATGGGAATGACCGCATGGGGAAGAAACAAGGAAAATAGTCCAAATCCATTACCAACTTTAGATGATCATTTAATTTATAAAAAAAATAACATTGATAAAATCAAGACATTTGCGTGTCTAAATAAAAGAATAAGACCACATCGTGTTTGGTTCTATTATTACTTATATCATTCAGGACTGATAAAAGATGGGTTAGTTAGTATGAATGAATTTCCCATACATTGGTACAATTTTGAAAATAAAAATTTTTTAGATGGTGAGTTAGAAGAAATTTCAAAAGAATTACCACTTTTAGTTCATGGAAAAAGAAATGACGAATTAGATGATAATTTTTACATAAATAGATTTAACGATCAAATTTGTTTAGACACATTTATGACTGTGATTAGTGAAGCTCATTGTGGGGATTCAGACAAAACTATGTTTTTAAGTGAAAAAACATTTAAAGTTATTGCGTGTAGACATCCTTTTATGATTATGGGTAATAAAGATAGTATGAAAATGATGAGACAAATTGGTTATAAAACATTCGATGGTTTTATCGATGAATCATACGATTCTTTACCGACACATGATAGATTAAATATGATAATTGAATCAATAAAAAAAGTTAATCAAATTAAAGATAAACTTTCTTGGTTTAAAGAAATGAGTGAAATAATTGAATACAATTATGATACATTAATAAGTAAATTAGAAAGACCACCAGATGCTTATTTAGAAATTAGAAAATATATAAATTTAAAAAAAATAATATGATGAAAGAAAGAAAATTTTTACCAACAATTTCAGAATTAATAGATAGATTATCAATCGTACAATTGAAAGAATGTAAAATACCTGAAAATAAGGTGGCATATGCGGAAGAAATATCTGACATTGTACATGATATACAATTAATTATAAATGAAACCGATCAACCAATTACCGCTGAGATGGTTAGAGCAATTATAGTTTGTGCACAAATGAACGCACATATTTGGTATAACGAATCTAACGTTAGAAGTGGTAAAGAAGGACCGAGTATGTTAGCGTTGACTCATGGATTGAACGGTATTAGAAACACCGCAAAAAACAAAATACAAGAAGTTTTTGGAGGTAGAAAAGATTACAAAATTGATTGCATTGCGGCTGACTTTAAAGATTGGGAAGTAAGTTGGCCAAAGAATCAGGAAGGTTAAGATTCGTAATATAATTCAGGATACTCAACAATTACATGTACACCACCTGTATTGTATGCATATTCGTATGTACTTTCAATGTCCTCCCAATTTTTTAAATCGTGAAACTTTATGTTTTTACAGAGAGATTTAAATTCTTCTAAGTAATTACCTCTATGTTGATGACCTGGATCCAAAGGTTTATCTGAACCTTTACCTAATCTTATGATCATATTTGGAGACCATTTTCCACCACTCATTAATTCAATTTTATCTACATGATTTACTAATTGATTTGTGGCACAAATAATAAAATCCCATCGAGGATAAAAAGTAATGACAAATTTATCTGCCATTGCCATACCCAAACTCATACCCATTTGTGATTCTTCCATGACAGGAAGTTCGATTAATTTATCTTTAGATACGTTACCTATTGTGGTGCTCATTGGATTACCGTGCCAAACAATTTGTTGACCAACAAAAATTGTGTCTTCTTTTTGCCCAAGAAGGGTCATTGCATTTGTTAATGCGTCTTTATACGGTGTATATTGTGGTGAACTCATAAAAATTTATTTTCTATATGTTTTATTATACTATTTGCCATAACTTCATGACATAATTTTGATGGATGATGATCTTCTGGTGGTTCACTTCCAAAAAAACTATAATCATATTTTATTTTCATCATGTTATATTTTTCTTGTAACAGAGAAATACTATCGAAAGTTTCGTTATTATACACAAGAGGAACCATTTTTGAACTTAAGTATTCAATAGACTTTAAAGATTCCAACATTTCATTTTCCCAAGGAAAGATAATTGTTTTTATACCTTTATCTTCATAGAATTTTAATTGTTTTATGAGTCTTTCTATTTGTTGATTTCTAAGATCACTCCCCCAATCTTCGGTTGATTTGTTATTAATTTCCATCCATTTGAGTAGTTTTGACACATCTTGATGATCTGCCGAAGGAGATGCGTTTGACCAAATAGTTTTACCATCTAACTCATAGTAAAAACGATTTCGATGCATTTGAGACAATTGTATAATAATAAAATCAAAGTCGTCATAATCATATCTATCATAAGAAAAATGTGTCAAATATTTTCTTCTGTTGGGGTCAGTGAGTATATTCTCAAAGAAATCAAATGTTTCATCTTCAGATCCCCCATTAACATTTTTAAAAACTTCGAAAGTCTTAAAATGATTTGCAACTAATCTTGGATATCTTATTGTGTCTTTAAATTTTATATGTGCATCTGTAATCTTATCCTTGTTATATGTATATTCATTTTCAGGTCTAACTAATCTATTTAAATCACTATAATAGTACAAACCCTGACCCCAAGTAAAAGAACAACCACCAAATAAAATACCTTTCATTTTAGTTAAATTCGTTTTTATGTTGATTATACCAATTGTAGGATAATGAAAGACCTTCAGATAATGATGTCTTAGCTTCCCAACCTAAGTTATTTTTAATTTTATTTGAATCAATTTTCCTTGTAGGAATCATAGATGGTTTACCTTGAATATATTCAGTTGGTGCGTTATAATCTACAATGTGTTTCATCAAATCTAACACTTCGTTTACAGAATGTACTTCATTGGACCCTACGTTATATACTTGAAACATTTCTGTTTCTTTTTCCATAACAACTTGTAATGCCTCAACAAAATCCTCAATGTATAATAAATCTCTTAATTCACTACCGTCACCCCACACAGGAATCGGGTTCATCTTATCCGCAACTTTACGAATTGTTGCTGGTGTTACGTGACACTTATTGAAGTCATACTTATCGTGAGGGCCAAACAAATTTGCTGGTCTAATAACAGTACATTTCATTGTTCGTGGTAAGTATTTCGCATACAGCTCACACTGAACCTCCGCATAACGTTTCATCCAACCAACAGGGAAGTAAACAGGATAAGGTTCATCGAATAAGAAATCCGTTTCAACAACCGGTTCATCACCTTTTGGTGGGTACACCGTGTTCGATGATATAAATACATAATGTTCAACACCATTTCTCCACGATGCGTCAATTAAAAAATTATTCATTGCAACATTTGGTGTGACGTGTGCTAAAGGATCAACAACCGTATCTACCGCATTTGATGTCGACGCTGCGGCGTGAAATACTACACTAACACCTTCAGTTGCCTCTCGACAACCTTGATATGTTTGTAAATCATGTTGTGTGTACTCAACACCTTCGTGTTTTGTTCTAACACCTCTTTTGTGTAGGTTTACTCTAATTTTAGTATATCCTTCTTTTATTAATCTTGCGGTTAAATTTTGACCAACTAATCCTGAACCACCCGTTATTAGGATTCTTGCGTTTTTATCTATCATAATATATTGTTTTTAGGAAATAATTTATCAAATGCTCTTTTATTAAATTGTTGTAGGTGATTAACATTAACATTTCCACGGTCTAATTGTTTTTTAAACCACATCTCTTCATTATGGACAAAAGTAATGTATGTATTTCTATGAAACCCATTTTTAACTTTCTCTACTTCATGTATTATATCATGTTTTGTAAAATCCATAATAACAAAAGTATCATTTGTTGGAATAACTTCTTTTAAATCTTTTTCATTTTTTCCAACTATCAATTTACCACCACCATCAATATAATCATTTTTTTCCGAAAGATAAATTAAAACAACACAATATCTTTCTTCATGTCTGCCATCAGTGTGTCTTTCTAAGAAATCGCCGTCACTATATATTGTAATTGAGTCACCGTGTGTAGCATTGTCAATTAATTGTGGGTAAAGTTTTGTGATGAATTTATCAACAGAATCCCTAAAAAAATCTGAATAAACTTTATCTTTCACCTCCATGTTTAAACCTCTTTCCCACCATCTTTGAATGGTTTTATATCCATTTTTTTCTAAATGTTCTTCCCTTTCTTTGATTTCTTGTAAACTTGTGACAACATGAGGTGCATTGTCCTTTTCAGAAAATGGATATTCAAATCTATATCTAAATCCTTTACTAAATCTTGTATTTATATCCTCACCTTCTTCACAAATTTCCTTTGCATATTTTTTGAATAGTTCGATATCATCAAATATTTCTTCAGTTTTACCTATATAATATCCTTCTTTAAAATAGTTTTCTATGTCCATATATTTTCTTTTTTTAATTTATAATGATTATATGTATTAAATAATGCCCTTTCGAAACCTAACTTAGGTAGTAGTTCATATTTTTTTTGTTTTGTTGTATCCATTTGTCTTTTTAAATCTCCATTAGGTTTAGTTGTGTCCCATATAACTGATAAGTTTTTACCACTTATTTTTATCAAAGAATCGACCATATTTTTAATTGTGATCTGTTCTCCTGATCCAAAATTTACAATATCGTGTATCTCATTTTCGGACATTTGTATAATAGCATCTGCAACATCACCACCATAAACAAAGTCTCTAATTGGGCTCCCGTCACCCCAACAAACCAATTCAGTATCCGATTCACATATTTTCTTAATGGTAGATGAAATAACTGTTCCATTTCCACTAAAGTCATCATAGTCACCGAATATATTTGCGGGTCTAATTATACCCCATCTTTTGTACTCATATTGAACTTCATATGCTTGTAACAATAATTCACCCATTCTTTTTGACCAAGAAGGAAACCAATCATTTTCGGATGGTAATGTTTTCCATACATCATCCTCAATAAAGGTCTCAGATGGTGCATATACGCCTACAGAACTAACAAATAATAACCATATGTTTCTTTTTGCACATTGGTCTATAATTTCAGTATTAATTTTAAACGAAGGGTATAGAAAATCAACTGGTTTAGTTTTTGCTCTTATTGGTGAACCTTTTATACCAAACGTATTTAACACGTAATCTGGTGAATGAATTTCAAATATTTCCTTTATTACATTATCCAATCTAAGATCTCTTTGTATAAGTATAAATCTTTCTTTTTCATCATTAGTTAATGATATTTGTAATGGTTTTGTATCGACACCTATTACAATAGAATTTTGATATTTTTCTAATAATTTTTTTATAAGAAAACTACCAACTAACCCGTTACATCCTGTAACTAAAATTTTTTTATTATTCATAAATTTTTATTAATTAAACTGTTAAAATATTCTATGTCTTTTTTGGAATTATATAGATCAATCACCTTTTTATGATTTTCTATTAATCTATCAGTGTTTTGTTTGTAAAAATTTATCACATTTTCTTTATTACTATGCAATCGCTCAATCTCTTGGACAAACATTTTAAATCTTTTTTTATTATCTGGTTCATTATCATATTCGTGATTTATTAAATCGTCGAACATATCAAAACCAAATCTTGTTTTCAAGTATTTTACATGGTTGTAAGAAGAAAGAAAAATTGGTAATTGATAAAAATAGAATGGTTTTACTGATTTTTCAGTAATATGTATTTCTTTTTTTTCATAACACGATTCTGTGACTATGTTTATATATGTTTTTTCATAAGTTAAAATTTGATAAACATTTTTCCATTCTATATGCCTACCATCATTTGTTTGATTGAACCAATCTTTATCTTCCTCAAATTTACTTTTTTTAATATCGATATCTCTAAAATATTCAATTTCATTCATGTAATGATTATAATCATCATTATCAAATATTGGACTGTAAAATATTTTTTCATCTCTTGCTGAAATCATTTCCTTTTTATACCAACCAAGTACTAATGACCAATCAGTATCATTCAAAATTCCATTCTTTTTCAAAGTACACAACAATCCGTACCTATGTGGTTTAGGTCCTCTATTATGACACAAAAACAGATCACCATTTTTATCTGTAATTAGATTTGGTTCTCTGTTAAAGTTAATCATGTGGTCAGATATAAATTTTACTAAAAATTCTAATGAATAAATATTTATCTCAGTACCCACTTCATTTTTATATTCCTCCAGTTTGGAGTTATTATTCCACAAATAAATTCTGTTAGTTTCAATACCATCTGATTTTAAAATATTATCAAGATGTTGTATGAATTCTTTTGTCTCGAATTCGTGCTCATTCAATAGAACGATGTTAAAATTTTTATGTTTTTTATGAATTTCTTTTATATCACTTGGTATATTAAAAGATGTTTTAAATTCTTCTGGCATTATATCACAGTTAATAAAATAATAAAAATTTTCATTTCTATTAATTTCAACTTCTTTTATGTTGCAATTTCTAATATCATTGTAATATCCGTAAAATCTAAAGATACCCTCAACAAAACGATATCTGTCTTGTCTTTCACTATGATTTTGTAAGTTTGGTTTGAATGTTTTTAAATCATCATTCCAAGTATCATAAACAACATTAAAGGTATCTTTAATTCTCTTAAGTGACAATTCTACAATAAGATCGATATTGAAATCTTTTTTTTCTATTAAAATATATCTATTAGAATCTACATCAGATTTATTTGCAATAAATTTAATATCACTTTCATCGAATTCAGATAACTCATCTTTCAAAAAAATAACATATAAATTATTTTGAGTATGTAAAATTGTTCTTAATCTTGAAGTTAACGGTAAATTATTGAAATGGTAAACATTATCATCATGTTTTATTTTTTTCAAATTTGAAAAAATGTAATATGACACTTCAGATCTTAATGTGTAAAGATCATCAATATTAAACTCTCTAAACTTTATTTTTTCAGATTCCCCGATTGCACTTTGAATTAAATTTAATTTTTGATCAGAATTTAACTTATTATTGTTTATATAATAATCATCATTAAGATTATCGTGATCTTCTAATACTACGTTAAAAAAATATCCCATAATTTATTTAAAATATTACCCATTTACCTGTTCCATAATGTGGCCAAACTTTATCATATTCATACCAAATGACATCACTCGGTGGTTCACTTTTTACTTTCCACGTTTCAATTGTTGGAGTATTGGTTGAAACCCCATTATCTTCGACAACAAATCTAATTGGTAAATCAAAGTTTTTTGCATACTTATAATTTTCCATAAAACCACCTGTTTCAAATGCCATATCTCCAATAAAACACCAAACAATATCGTTATTACCACTCTTTTTATTTGCCATCGCAACACCAACGGCAATAGGTATTATTGCACCAACAATTGCGGATGCATAAAATTTATCTTCTTTACTTACTATTGTGATTGATCTTCCTGCTAAAATTTCTTCTTCTAACCAAACAGGACACACACCTTTAATTAATGCATGATAATGTGATCTCCATGTAGAAAAGACCCAATCTGATGGTTTAATTCTTTTACCAATTTCAATCAGTTGTTCTTCATTTCCACCACTCAAATGAATTGGCCCTCTAACTTTTCCTGATTCCCAAAAGTCAACCATTTTTCTTTCAAAATCAATTAGATCTTGTTTTGTGTATTTTGCATCCGATACTATTGGATACTGGTCTAAATTTTTTATCATCTGTCTCTTTTTTGTAATATTGGTTTATCTGTTGGCCACTCCATTTGATATTCTGAATCGTTCCACTTAACAACACCTTGCTCATTTGCATCCACATAACCATCTTTGTAAAATAAATTATAATGAAACATACAATCGGTTAGTGCGTAATGTCCATTTGCAAATCCTGGTGGGACCAGTACTTGATTCCTCAATCTCTCAGTGATAATATATGATTCCCAATCTCCATAAGTTGGTGAAGATTCTCTCATATCTAAAACAACTAAGTAGATATCACCCACCGCAGCCTGAACCAATTTCCATGTTTTTGTATCCCAATGCAATCCTCTCAATACACCTTTATAAGAACGTGAAAATCTGCCATGTATTGATATTTCACTTTTATCATAATGAATATGATTCATTACAGGGTGTTCTTCTGAATGAAATGTTGTCCATATCTCACCTCTATATTCTCTGAATACTGATGGTTGAAATACCGGAACCTCATACCCAAATTTTTTTGATGGAGTAATTTGGAACTCATCCCATTTATTATTCATTTTAAAATGTTTGAGCGTAACCTAAAGGAAAACCATTTCTAAATTCTGCACCCATTTTGGGGACAATCATTTGATATCCTTGAATTAATTGTTTTATTCCCATATCTAAATCCCATTGAGGTCTCCAACCCACATTTTCTATTTTTGCATTTGAAACGATATAATCTCTTTTATCAGGATCTTCATAGTAATCATTATATGAAACCGCGAAATTAGGAACGTGAGTTTGAATTTTTTCTAATAATTCTTGCTTATTAAGATTTGCAGAACTTAAACCAACATTAAAAATTTCACTTTTATATGTTTCATAATTTTCTAACATAAAAAGAAATGCCGAAGCAACATCTTGTACATGAATAAAATTTCTTTTGAAATACCTTTCAAATACGACTATGTATTTGTCAGTAATTGCTTTATAAACAAAGTCATTAACTAATAAATCCGTTCTCATTCTTGGTGAAACACCAAAAACTGTAGCCAATCTAAAAATTATTGCATCAGTTGTATTTCTTAAAAAATTCTCAGCATCGCATTTTGTTGATCCATAGACTGATATGGGTGTAAGTGGTGATTCTTCAGTACATTCAGTTTGACCTTCTACTATACCATATCCACTATTTGTATTGGGGTATAATATTTTCTTATGTTTTGCAAATCTTACAATATTAACAATTTGTTTAAGGTTAATTTCTTTTGCTAATTGTGGATCCGCAGCACATGCGGGGAATCCGACGATTGCCGCGAGAGGGATTATCACATCCGATTCGTTACATAATTTTTCTAAAAGTGATTCATTACGGACATCACCATATATAAATTGGAAATTTGGGTTCGATGTATACTGTAATAAAGATGTTTGGTTAAAAAGAAGTTTATCTAATACAGTAACTTCATAATTTTTACTTAACATCATACCGGTAATAACCGACCCCAAATAACCGGCTCCCCCTGTTATTAAAATCTTCATAATCAGAAAAATAAACAAATAAATAACATAAATCAAGTTATTCGTTTTTTAAATTTTTTTTGGTATATTTTTCATATGGATAAAATTGTTTGCAGTTTAGAAGATTGGGATAGTCTCATAGACTATTTTAGACCAAACGGATCTTCTAAAACTTGGTACATAAAAGAACTTAACAGACTTAGCAGACCATTAATGTGGGGAGATTGGAACATTTACAGTGAAGATGGACAAATGTTTGATAATCAAATGTTTAGGGGTATTATCACACCAAACCATTGTAACAATCTGTCCTATACATCGATACGAGAAATAAATGGACCTCATATATACATTATAAATGTATATTCTTATAGTTTTTTTGTTGACAATTTTGATATCGGATTTAAATGCGTTTCGGAAAACTATATAAATGATGTCAGATCTGGAAAATCTAAAATTGTCTTACTTTTTTTATATGAGGGGTATTCAGGATCGGTTGGTAATTACGATTTAGAAATCATAGAAAAATGGCGAAATGAACTAAGTTTACCTGAAGATTCAATATACTATGTTTGCGGTAATTTAATAATTGATGAGATTATTAAGAAAAAGGGTTTGAAATTTCAAACAAGACCTATTCATTGTTTTGAAACGTGGAACAAGTATGATGATTCTAATCCCGTAAACTTTGTCCCAACGGACGAAAAGTTTTTGTTTTTATCATATAATAGAAATCCGAGAAAACAAAGAATAGTACTGTTAATTGATCTTCTCAAAGATAATTTATTTGATAAAGGTCTTATTAGTTTAAACAAATTTATACATGAACCACCTGAAGAATATGATACGGAACTATATGAATATTTGAAAAGTAATGCACCGTTCTCTTTTGATGATAGATACGATTTATATTATAATTTGGCATGTAATATTACAAAGGAAGATTACCAAAGAACGTTTATTTCATTAGTAACCGAATCACTAATTGATGAGGATACATTATTTTTTTCTGAAAAAATATGGAAACCAATTATGGTAGGTCACCCATTCATTTTATACGGTAATAAAGACTCATTAAAATATTTAAAAAATTTAGGATATCAAACATTTGATAGATGGATAGATGAGAAACATGATGATGAATTAGATTACAAAGTCAGATCAAAAATGATCGTGAATGAAATAAAAAAGTTAAGCGAAAAATCATTAGAAGATTTGAAGATTATAAGGAATGAAATGAATGATGTTTGTGTTCACAATCAAAATCACTATAAAAAATTGTATCAAGAAAAATACGGAACAACTGATGTAAATAATGATTTGTGCAAAATTTTAAATGAAATATGGGAAACTATAAACAAATGAATATAGGTTTTATAGGTTTAGGTAAATTGGGAAAAGATGTTGCGAATGTCATGTCACAAGCGGGTCATGATGTTATTGGATATGATATAAAAAATGTTGAGGGTACAAATTTTCAAGTAACCGATTCAATTCAAAATGTTTGTAGAAATCGTGAAATAATCTTCATTGCGGTACCAACACCACATCATTCTGATTATGATGGTAGTAAACCGACATCAAATTTAGAACCTAAAGATTTTAGTTATTCTATAATAGATGAGATATTATTAGAATTAACCAATTACTTATATGAAGACCAAGTTGTGGTTTTAATTTCTACAGTTTTGCCTGGTACAATAAGAAAAGAATTTAGGTCTTGGATTCAAAATTATAATTTAATTTATAATCCATATTTGATTGCCATGGGTACGGTGGAGTACGACGTAAAAAATCCTGAAATGGTGATTATCGGAACTAATGATGGGAAAGAAAATGAATTCACCGATAAATTGAAGAATTTATATGATTCAATAAAAGAAACTGATTTGAGATATGAGATTGGAACTTACGAGGATGCTGAATGTATAAAAATATTTTACAATACATTTATTTCTACAAAAATATCTTTGGTTAATATGATACAAGATGTTGCGGAAAAAATGGGAAATATTAATACAGATTTGGTCACAGAGGCATTGGCAAAAAGTGAAAAAAGAATTGTCAGTTCTATGTATATGAAGGCAGGTATGGGAGATGGAGGATCTTGTCATCCAAGGGATAATATTGCATTGAGATATTTGTCTAAAAACTTAAGATTAGGTTATGATTTGTTTGGTACAATAATGAATGCGAGAGAAATGCAGGCGAAAAACATTGCACAAAAATTAATATCGTTATCGGATAAACATCAATTACCAATTATAATTATGGGTAAAAGTTACAAACCTGATGTGGAAATATATGATGGGTCATATTCTATTTTAATTTCTAATATGATAAAAGAATTAAACAATAAATCCGTAATTTTTGATAACACATCTTTAGTTGGTGTGTATCTTTTAGGTCATCGATTTAAATATAATAATACAGTTTTTCCTAATGGCAGTATCGTATTGGACCCTTGGAGAGAACGAATTAATAATGATACAATATATTATGGAAAGAAATTTTAATATAGTTTACGATCAATGGGAAAATGAAAACCCAATTCCGAATATTAAAAAAACGTCTTTAGACACACATGGTATCAAAGACCCTCATAATCTTATTTTACACTATTATGATGATACAAATTTAAAATCTAATAGGTTTAAAATAAGAAGATGTAAAATATCCGATATCAACACAAATGAAAAATTTTATTATATAATAAGTTATTCTTGTACTTTATCTGATTTATTTTTTTATAATAATACTGTTGAGAAACAAAAACCTTTAGATTTTTTGTCTGATGAAATAAAAAATTTAGTTTCAAACAACGACAATTTTTTCATAATGTTCTTATCGGAACATGAACCAGATGATGTTTATGGATATGAATGTTTAATAAATTACATTAATCAACACGATTTACCTGCAAATAAGTTTTATTTGGTTAATAATAACTCTAAGTTAATTTATTGGAGAGATAAATTTGAAACAAAAATAAATGTTTATAAATTAAATTTCATTCCACATTCTTCAATAAAAGTTTTGACAAGAATAGGTGGTGTTGATTTTTTAGAAAACAAAGTGGGTAAATTTTTTATGTGTTTTAACAAATCACCAAAAAAACACAGATACGGTCTTTTATTGTTGCTAATGAAAAATAAAATATTAGATCAGTTTAATTGGTCATTGGTACCAACGTGGAATTGTAATTTCGGTAAATCATACCTATCAACACTTTTTGATTCAGTTGAAATTAATATTTTGAGAGAAGAGATCGAAGAATTAGAAAAAATAGAAATTAAAAAAAGTGATTTTGAAGTTGATGAAGATTATTTTAGAAAATTTGATCAAATCAATAGGGAAAAATTACCATTATGGATACATGTACCTGAATCATTAGAATCGTATAGGCAATCTTATTTTAACATCACAACAGAATCTATGTTTGAAAATTTATTTGATAACATACACATCTCAGAAAAGTCGTTTAAACCTTTTTATTATTACCAATTTCCATTGATCTTATCGTCACCCCATCATATTAAAAAAATGAGAGAAGAATATGGTTTAGATTTTTTTGATGATATTATAAATCATGAATACGACAATATTATTGATGACAAAAAAAGATTATCGGCTTTTGTTACTGAAATTATAAAAATAAATGGAAAAAAAGAACAGTATATTAATTTTTATAAAGAAAACAAAAACAGATTTGAAGAAAATAAGAAAAAGGTTGAAAGTTTATTAAACATAGTTGATAAAGATTACCTATTTTTTGAAAGTTTATTATGAAAAAAATATTAATATCCGGAGATAGTTTTGCCGCAGATTGGACAAAAAAATATGATGGGATAGGTTGGGTTAATATGTTAGAAAATGATTTTTTAGTAACTAACGTAGCTGAGGCCGGAGTTTCTGAATTTAAAATATACCAACAGTTACAAAGAAATGATATCGAAAGTTATGATAAGGTTATAATATCACATACCAGTGCATATAGAATACCCGTTTATGAACACCCAATACATTCAAAAGATAGTCTACATAAAAATTGTGATTTGATTTATAGTGATCTAAAGGAACATAAAAATAATAAATTGGCAAAAATAGGGATTGATTTTTATGAGAATTTATTTCATTTTGAGTATTTTATTTTTACATACAATTTAATAATGGATAAAATAATTAAAGAAATCCCAAATTCAATAAACATAAGTTTTTTTGATTCATTCGTAAGTAAAGAAGTGATGTGTTTTGAAGAAATATTTTTAAAGAATAAAGGACTTATAAACCATATGAATGATAAAGGAAATAATATGATTTATAAAAAAATAAAAAAGTTAATAAATGAATAAACTTTGGACATTTGGATGCAGTTTTACTCAAGGATTTTTATGGGGGGAGTTTCAAAATGTAAGAAACCCAATGATTGATTACTATGAAATGATGGGCAACTCTTTCCCCGAAGCGTGGCCTGAATTACTTGCAAAAAAATTAAATTTAGAACCTATGAATAAGGGTTATTCGGGTTCTTCCTGTTATAAAATATTTGACAGGTTCTGTATTGAATGTGAAAAGTTTGAAAAAAATGATGTGGTTATTTTCGAATGGACAAGAATACACAGAATTAGGGCGTTTCAAAATGGTGCATTCCCAACTATATTACCAATTTTCAACCAAGATGATCCAGGTAGACTGCCATTACCCGTTGAATGTGTGAGAGAATTACAAGTTAATAGAAATGAAAGACCTTACTTAGAAGAATTATATTCATTTCAAAATTTAATTGAGGAAATATGTAAATCTTACGGTTGTGAAATTTATTTTTGGTCTGCCGATAATCTCATCATAAATTCAGAAAATTCCGAATTTAAATCAAAAAGAAAATATCTTGTACCAGAATCAAATCAGGATTTGACAAGATATTTGATAGAAAAGAAGGGAGCAAAAACTTTAATGAGGGAGACTCAAAACGTAATTAATGATGACCAGCATTACGGTAAAAAAGGACATGAGATTATGGCGGATATTTTTTACAACGAAATAATAAGATATAGAAATATTAATCATGAATAAATTATGGATCTTTGGAGATAGTTTTTCGTCAAACTTTAATTTGAAAAACGCTCATGAAAATGTAACAGAATATTTAAAACTCTTTCAGAAAGATAGTATGATGCATTGGCCCGAAATTTTATCAGAAAAATTAAATTACCAACTGGTAAATCATGCTATGGGAGGAAATTCAAACTATCAAATATTTCAAGACTTTTGTGATCAATGTCATTTAATTAAAGAAAATGATATTGTGATAATTGGATGGGGATTAATTGAAAAATTTAGAATTTCACATAATAACAAATTTATAAACATTCACCCAAGTAATCAAAATTCACATGGAATGATTTCTAAAACCACAATAGATAGTGTTTTAGAAAACAGATCACAATTTTTAGTAAGAGAAGTTGGTGGGAAAATAGATAGATGGGCATGGGAAGTTTACGGTTGGGAAACCGCAATGCACGTCTTATCAAAAAATAAAAATTTTAAAATATATTTTTGGTCAACAGAAGAACCGAGGTTGATTTATGCTGAATCCGAAGATTGTAAATCAAAGAAAAATTATTTATGTAAAGAAAGTAAAAAACCTTTGATTATACATTTAAGAGAACTTGGATGTTTAACTATATCTGATGAAACGAATAACTTAATTGGTGATACTCATTTTGGGATTTTAGGTCATGAAATGCAAGCCGAAATATTTTATAAAGAATTGGAAAATAAATAACATATGAATAATTTATGGACATTTGGATGTAGTTTTACTGCGGAATATGACACAATAGACAATCAATTCCCCCCATATAAAAATAATTTTGATAGATATCGAGATTTCAGAGGAGGAATGTTACCCGATATTTGGCCGGTAATTTTATCAAATAAAATCAAATACAATTTAATTAATTGTGCAATAGGTGGTAGTTCCAATTACAGAATTCTTATGCAATTCTCCGATGTGTGTGAAAAAATAAAAAAAGATGATGTATTAATTTTTGGTTGGACACAAAAGACAAGATTTTTAGCTGCGAATTTTACTCAAAATATTTTTAATGATGTTTTACCAATAGGAGCCTCATATCCTGATCTACAATTTTCACAAAATACGATTAATGAAATATTAGTAAATAGAACACATAAATTATGGTCTAATGAAGTATTAAAGTGGATTAAAATGATAAACGTATATGTAAAAAATGTTGGTGCGGAAGTTTATCATTGGACAAGCGACGATACGATTTTCACAATTGAAGACAAAGAGGTCCAACATAACGATTCATTTATTGTAGTGAGAGATGAGGAATTTGTAAATTCAAAAATGTTTGTTGATAAACATAGTATGATGTGGTATTTGACACATCCCAAAAATTATGGCGGAGTACAAATGGGTAAAATTATTGATGAAACAGGGGGTCTTGTAGAAGATGGACATATGGGTGAATATGGACACAAAGTACAAGCAAATGTTTTTTATAATCACATAATTGATAAGACAAAAATAGAGAAAATAAAACAACCATGAGGTTAATATGTTTTGGTGATAGTTGGACTGCGGGTCATGGTATAGAAGATGAAATAATCTATAAAGAAGAACCATTCCCTCCCATGTTTTACCAAAAATTAAGAGATATGAATTCATGGCCAAGATGGACTGCGGAAAAATTAAATTGTCCATATGTAAATCTTGGTGTGTGTGGGTATGGTAACGAATACATTTTAAAAGATCTAAAGTTGTGTGTAGATAATGGGTATTTTAAAAATGATGATATTATAATTATTATGTTTTCATATCCATATAGATACAAAGATAAAAATGTATACACCATAATAGAAATATATGAAATGATGGAGGATCTCTTGAAGAATTATAATCATTTTTATTTTAATTCTTTTTTCCCAACCTTTAAGCACGAAGATTATGATCTTACTAAACTACCTGAGTATTTTATAAATCCTAATGGATGTGTTTCAGATTTATTAAAAGATTATGAATTAAAAAATGATATATCGGTTTGGGAATATAATAGTAGAAGTGTTTGGAATGATAATGAAAAATTTTATGAGGGTGATTACCACCCAAATTTATTGGGTTATAAAATAATAGGTGAATACATATATGAAAAAATTAAATGAGGAATCGAAAAAAATTTGGGATGAATTTCTTATTCAGGAACATGTAAAATACACTAAATACACACCATCAATTCCAAAAGAAACGGATTATTATGCTGTAATTATTGAACCAAGATCACATCCTGACCTGTTAACTGTTATTAAATCTACGTTATATCACCTAAATGAAACAGACTCACCTATTAAGTGGGGATTACAGATATTTCACGGTAATCAAAATAAACTAATGGTTGAAAATATAAAATCAATTATAAGTAATGTTGTTCTTACTAATATGGGTATAGATAACTTAACTCATGAAGAACATAGTAGATATATGGAAAGTGTCAAGTTTTGGAAACAAGTTAAAGGAACCAAGGCTTTAATCTTCCAAACAGATTCTTTATTATTAAGAAGTGGAATTGACGATTTTTTGGGGTATGATTATGTGGGGGCACCATGGAGAAAACCAAAAGAAAATCAATGGGTTGGTAATGGTGGACTATCATTAAGATCAGTAAAAAAAATGATAGAAATATGTGAAAATAATCCGGTAAATGAAGAAATTTTAGAAGATATTTATTTTATGAAACACATGAAAGGAGTTGGAGTGGCGGATATTGAAACTGCTATGAAATTTAGTATGGAAGATGTCTTTTCTCCTAATCCATTAGGTGTTCATAATCCAATAAGACATATAGGTCCTGAACAATTAAAAAAAGTTTTATATAAAAGTTAAATAATGTACATAATAGGAATTTCTGCTTTTTATCATGATTCGTCTGTTTGTTTATTTAGAGACAATAAATTAATATTCGCTTGCGAAGAAGAAAAATTCACAGGTGTTAAACATGATAGTAGGTTCCCCGATAATGCGTTAAATTATATCTATAAAAAGTATAGATTAAATTCAAAAAATATTCAGGCTGTTTGTTATTACGAGAACCCAAAGTTAAAACATAAAAGAGTTATTGATAACGTAAAGAAAAATATCATTAAGAGTCCTATATATTCTTTAAAATCATTATTTAAAATAAACGGGATTAAAAGTCAGGTTCACGAAAAGTTAAGTAAAATATCAAAAAACATATTTTATTCAACACACCATGAAGCACATCTATACTATTCTTTTTACACATCTCCTTTTCATGAATCTGTTTGTTTATCTATAGATGGTGTTGGAGAAATTGATACATTATCATTCGGAATTGGAAATTATAAAGGAATAAAATACAATACCTTAGCAACCTACCCACACTCTTTAGGTTTATACTATACTGCAATGACAACTTATTTAGGTTTTAGACCAAACGAAGGTGAATATAAAATGATGGGTCTTGCTTCTTATGGGAATCCTAATGTATACTTAGACAAAGTAAGAAAATTAATTGAATATAAAAACGGATCATTGAAATGTAATATGGATGTATTTTGTTGGGATAGATCTAATTTTATAATGTTTAATGAGAAGTTAGAATTGTTATTAGGTATTCCACCCAGAATTACAAAGGAACCATTGACCGAAGTTCATCAAAATCTTGCGGCGGCAGTACAAAGAGTGTACGAAGAAGTTCTATTCAATATTTTAAAAACAGTAAAAATTATAACTGAAAATACTAACTTATCGTTGGGTGGTGGTTGCGCATATAACGGTACCGCAAATGGAAAAATTATAAACGAATCACATTTTAATAAGTTATGGATACCCGCAGCACCATCAGATGCGGGATCGGCAATAGGTGCAGTAATTCATTACTTAGTTAAAAATAAAAGTTTTTGTGATAAAGTATCTAAAAATCCATTTTTAGGACCAAGTTATAATGAAGATGAGATTTTTAACGCGATAAAATCGTACAAACACAAAAAGTTTAAGAGTGTTGAAGAAATTATAAAACATATTGTTCAACCATTAAATGATGGTAAGGTAGTTGGTTGGTTTCAAGGACATATAGAATTTGGGGCAAGAGCACTTGGAAATAGATCCATTCTTGCAAATCCTACCTTAGATGGTATGAAAGATAGAATCAATAGAGTCATTAAGAAAAGAGAAGGATTCAGACCATTTGCCCCGATGGTTATCAAAGATCAACAACACAAATATTTTGAAATGAAAGATGACGTTCCATACATGAATCAAGTGGTTAAAGTAAAAGAAGAATTTAAAAACATATTAAAAGCAGTCACACACGTTGATGGAACAGCACGAGTACAAACAGTTCAAAATCATACGGTTATACATAATCTTTTGTTAGAATTTGAGAAAATTAGCGGATATCCAATTTTATTAAACACATCATTTAATGTTAAAGATAAAACGATGGTTTTAACACCAAAAGATGCAATTGATACTTTTTTTGATACTGAGATGGATATATTAGTTATTGGTAATTTTATATTAGAAAAATGAAAAAAATATTAATTATTGGAGATAGTTTTGTTGAATTCCCAAATGAGAATTGGAATCTTGATCACGGATACGTCAAAGAAACTTGGGTAAAATTAATATTTGATAATATAAAAAATTATGAAATTATTGTAGACGGACAATCAAGTAGAGATATTCAAACAATAATAGATAAATGGATTATTCATTTACCTAAATTATCTATAGATGATATCCTTATAGTGTGTATCCCAACTTTTTATAGAACAAGATTACCATTAAAAAAAGAAAATTGGATTAATTGCGAGTTTGGTGAATATAAATTCCTAAATAAGTTTATTGGTGCTAACTCATATAAAGAGGGTGATACTATGGTTGATAGTTTCAACCATTCTGGATTCAAATTAAAAACAGATCTGATAGAGATTTATCAAGTATTGAATTCTACACCATCTGCAATAACAAATCATTTAGATGTTATAAATTCATTAAAAATGATAACCCCATGTTACAGTTATTTATTTTCATGGGACAACATTTCTCATGATGATCACGAAATAGAAGACAAAAAAATTTTGGTAGATAATATTGGTATATGGGAAACTTTGAATGATGTTTATATAAAAACTAATTGGACAGACGGGGTGTCAAAAGACATGCATTGGAGTAAGGAAATGCATGAATTGTTTTATAACTATTTAATAAATAAGAAATTAAAAAATTATATTTTATGAAAAAATTAATCAATTGGATTAAGAAGTACTTTGAAGATCGTAAAAGAAAAAAGGAATTCAAAAAGAAATTAGAAGAATTACGTAAAAGAGACCCATTTATTTATAATCATTAATTTGATTTTTTAAAAATAAATCATTATATTTTAAATATGATTTATTGGTTTACAGGTCAACCTGGCGCAGGTAAAACTACCATAGCTAAAGAATTAATTACTTATCTCAACAACTCAAAGCTTGTTCATGTTGATGGGGATGATTTGAGAGATATTTTCAAGAATAAAGATTATTCAGAAAACGGTAGAAGAAAAAACATTGAACGAGCTCAAGATATTGCTCGATTTATGAATGAAAAGGGATACACGGTCATCGTATCATTGGTTTCACCATATAAGGATCAAAGAGAAACTTTCAAGAAAGAAAATGATGTGATTGAAATTTTGGTTAAAACTAATGAAATTAGGGGTAGAGAAGGGTTCCATGTCAAAGAATATGATCCACCAACGGATGACTATATAGAGTTAGACACAACAAATAAAAGAGTGGATGAATCATTTATTGAACTTATAAAATATATAGATCTATGAAAAAATATGCATTGTACATTGGTAGATGGCAAAATTGGCATTCTGGACATGAATGGTTAATTAGACAACAATTAGACAAAGGAAAAAATTGTTGGGTTGCAATTAGAGACGTTGAAGCAGATGAAAATAACCCCAAATCCGCACATCAAGTTTTAATAGACTTATCTAATGAAAAATTTTTTAAAGATAATTCTGATAAAATTTTAATTTCGATTATTCCTGATATTGAAAGTGTGAATTATGGTAGGGGTGTTGGTTATGAGGTAAATTATCATCAACCACCCGCCGATATTGAAAGTATTAGTGGAACAAAAATAAGACAAGGTTATATGGATACTAACGGAGATGTTATAATTTACTCAGTAGACAATGTAGATAAATGATAGTCGAGAAAAAAAGACACATTGCTAAAACAATTTCGTACAGATTAGTAAGTACATTAATTGGGTTTTTAATTATGTGGTTAGTCAGTGGGTCTATAAAAGTAGGCGCGGCGTTTGGTATTGCAGAATTAGTGTATAAACCTATTCAATATTATATTCATGAAAGAATATGGTATAAATGGATCAAATTTGGATTGAAAAAAGAAAATTAATGTTCATATATACGAACGGATGTTCAATTGCCTCTGGATATGGATTAGACACAAATTACACGAAAATATTATCTGAACAATTAAATTCGGGTTATACAACCGACTCAAGACCAGCGGTTGGGAATGATTGGATTTTTCACAAAACTTTAGAGTCTTTAATTAATATAAATCCAAATCCTGATTTGGTAATTATACAATGGAGTTCACCAAATAGAAGGGTTCATCAGGATTTTGACGGTAAAGAATGGTATGTTAATACACATGACCACACGCATCTATACCCAAAATTTGAACCCATGGGATCAAAGCACACTTTACATTACATATATTGTATGCAAGAATGGTTAGTTAAAAGAGGGATTAACTATTTATTTTTTGATTATTTCGGATTAGATTTAAGTATACAAATTTTAAACGTATATAAAGAAATAAATTGGGATAGATTTATCGATTTGAAACGTGACTTTTTTGTTCAAAACGGACTTACTTGGGATAATTTGGGACACCCAAATATGGAGGGTTTAAATTACATTGTAAACAAAATTGGTGAAAAATTAGGACATAATTTTGACCTACCAATAAAAAAAAATAAACTTATGTGAAGTATTTATATAGATATAGAAAATTAAAAATATGAGAGCAGTTATAACTGGAACAGATTTTGTTAGAGATAACGATGGGTCATTTAAAGCAATAGAAACTAATACAAATATACATCCTGCGGTAGATTTGAGATATTATTTTGATGTGAATGTTTTAGATACCATTATTTCAGGGACATCCATAAATGAAATACATTTAATCAATAAAAGAAATTTAAGAAGTGGCTATGCACGGGAAATCGATCTAACACCTGAATCTGAAAATTTAGAAGCTGGATTACCTAATAGCATTTCAACAGGAATGTTCTCAACCCCCCTACAAAAATATTGTGACGAAAAGGGATTTACTTTTAATAATATATTGTTGGATGCAAATTCTATGACAATTCCACATATTGAAGATTCAGATAATAAATTGATAATAAGAATTGCATATGATGTAACGGCACTGATTGATGATACATACGCAAGAGATAATTGGGAATTTCTTAAATTAATGTACGATTCAAACCCATCTTCAATACCAGCAACATTTGTAAATGATATTGAACTTGGTTTTGATTCTATTGGGTTGATTATTCGTGACAACGGAATACACCCAAATTATATAGTTAAAAAAAGAATAACACCGGCAGACAATCATATTTATCCAAAATTTTATAAAATAAATTCCATAGAAGAACTCAACATTTTAAAAACAAATTTAGAATCGGACGAATATATACAAGAATACATTTTAAACGAGGATGATTTATTAGAAGGTAGATTAACTCACTACAGAAGTGTTGACTTAATTTACGGTGCAAATTTGGATATTCTTAACTTTTGGAATGTACAATTTTCTAATGCATTTGAGTTAGATAATATTTGTGATTTAGATGACGAAAACAAAATACCAATATGGGAAAGACCAAAATATTTTTACAAATATAATAATAATGAAAAGGCTCCAAAAATATCTGCAGATGGATCTACAAAAGTATTCTTACCTGATAATTCCTTAACACTTCTTTCATCACTAAATCTGAATGACACCGTAAAATCTATTTCTATACCCGATTTACCATTAAATGAAGCTGAATTTAGTTTAGCAACATGGACAGGATCATCTGAAAATTTAATGCAAAATTTTACTATCGGAACAACAAATTTAGTTGACATAGTAAAAAGACAAAATTATATAGGGTTTTTCTATAATGTTGAGTTAACTGACGGAATTAAATTTTCTGACGTAGACCATGCAATGGTTTTAAAGAAAGAAATAATAACAGGGGAAACCTCTAACCAAGAAATCGTGAAATTTGTTGAATATAATAAATTACAACCTGGTGACACAATGATTATTTTTGATTCACAAACAAATAGTTTGTCGGAAAAAATAATACAAAATATCACCTTTTCATATGATGAAGTTGAAGTTTATGCTGTGAATTTCGAACAATTAGATTTGTTTTTAACATCTGAAGAAAGTGGTTTGAGATATGGTTTATTAACACATAACTACACATTTGATTGTAAATCAGTGACAGCAAACTGTTTATCTTGTTATGAGTGCTCTAATGGTGCCTATGCACAATATGGTGGCGCACAATGTTGTAGATGTTCACCAGGTGGTGCTAATTATGGTGATTGTGTTTATTATTGGTTAGCGAATTGCAAACAATTCCCATGTTATTCCTATTGGAATCCGGGAGCAGCGTGTAACACTAATGGTTATTGTAATTATGCTAAATCAGATATAATACACAAAGAAAATATACAATTTGTTGGTAAATCACCGAGTGGAATTAACATTTATCGATTTAATTATAAAGGAGAAGAAGGTTTGTATGAGGGTGTTATTGGAAATGAGTTAATTGGAACTGAATTTGAACATGCCGTCATTTATGATGAAAAAGATAACACAATATTAGTTGATTACTATAAAATTGACGTTCAATTTAAAAAATTAGATTAAAATTATGGCAACAGAAAATAACAAAAATAGAGTTTGGACTTCTTCCGATCAATTTAAAAGAAGAAGAAAAAAAGTAACGGAGGCGGATAAGAAAAATGCATTAAAAACAATTGTTAATCAATTTATTACCGCGTTGAAGAATAAACATATGTAATATTTTATTTATGGATTTAGGTATTAAAAAAATCTTAACAGGTTTAGTTAAAGACCCATCTAAAATCGTTACTATAGTTGATGCATGGGTAACAGCATCCAATCCAACCATTGAGCAAAAAAATTTAGCAGAAGCAAGATGGAATGTTTGTATTCAATGTCCAGAATTTAGATCGGAAAGAGAAATTACGGGTGAACCTTATTGTAATGATTGTGGTTGCCCACTTATGAAAAAAATCTTTACAAAAGAATTTAACGAATGTCCACAAAAAAAATGGAAAGAAGTTGATGATTTGTTGTGGATCCACACCCAAAAAAAGAAAAAAACCTTATTGTAAATTCAGTTTATTTTTCATATATTATAATATGATTTTAATTGAAAATGAATTGACATTTGTTTCAATTCCAAAATGTGCAAGTATTTCGGTACATAACGCACTTGAAAACTCTAATTTAAAAATTGAACCGACATTTGATCAGAAATTATCAATTGATAATCATGAAAGTGTCTCAGGTGATAAATTAATACCACCTGATTTTATTAACAATTCTTTTAAAATGATAGATCAAAACAAAAGAGTTAAACTTCATATGCATTTAACAATTTCTGAAATATACACCTATTTAAACTCTAAAGTGGATACTATAACAATAAAAAGAGATTACTGTAAAAGATTTATTAGTTCATTTTATTATATATTTGATTGGTGGATAAAAAAAGTATATAATTTAAATTTCAAACCATCAGAAATAACTAATGATTTTATTTATAAATATTTTGATGATAACGCCGTCGCAATCATAAAACAAATGATCGCTCACAAAAAAACAAATTTATATGATAAAGATATCAAAAAACTTTTAATCCTTCCATTAATAGAAAACTATACAACTAATCATAATAAAAATGAAATAATCAATACAAAACTCTATGATAATACTTACATAAATTTTAGAATTTTTGATTCACAAGAGGCGTGGAAAAGTGGATATAAACCCACTTTTGAATATGATATAAATGAATTATATAAATTAGAAAATTTATTTGAAAATCGATTTGACAAAAAAATTAAAATTGGTAAAGAAAACACCACAAACAAAAAGTTTTCCTCAATTAACATAGTTGAAGATCAAAAATTAAGAGATTGGGTATGGAATAAATTTGAGAAACCTTTTTTTAGTAAAAAAATATTCTAATGATTAAAATTTATATACATCATTTCTATTCGAGATCTTTATTTTTAAAATTTTTTGCGTTAACCTCTGATAGAATTTCAAAAATAAAAAACAATATTGGTATAATAACTTGTACATATAGAAATAAAAAATTCGAATTAATTTTTAATCCCGAATTTAATGATAACAAGGATGGATATCATTTGATAGATTTTCTTGCAATAAATTATCAACTGTATGATTGGCACGAATATACTGAAATTAAATGTGTAAACTCATATAAAGATCAAACGGCACATAGGGCAGGAGGACCATTCGGAATAAACGATATTCCAATCATGAAGTGGATTGCAAATAAGTTAGAAAATAAAAATGGTTGGTTGGTTTCTTTAATGAGAACTGAAAAAAGTTTTATAGAATCAGATAACATAAACTACGCGTTAGTTAAGGATTTAGAATCAGAAATTAAAAGATTAAAAAATCATTTTATTTTTAGCGATAATTTTTTCATAGAAAAGAATGTAGAATCCATACATTATCCTAACCACAATTTTATTTTTACAAATACAATGTTTCAATGGAATGAACATTTATCAATAAGATGGTATTATGAATTCAAAAATATTTTTGAGAAATTAGACTCACCATATAAATTGTGCTTCTCTATGAGAAATCACAAATTAAATAGGGTTAGAATTATTGAATTATTATCTAAATTAAAAAATAAAGACATTTATCTTACAAGATCAAACCATTGCAATAACAGTGATTATAAGGCATATAAACATATTATTGAAAATTTAGAAGGAATACATTTAAATAATTATGGTGACGATAATTTTGACGACATATCCTATATTTCGAACATCGAACATTATTTGGAATATGTTATGAGAATACTGCCGATGGCAAAAATGCACATTTTGAGTGAGACTTGGGATTATTTAAAATCACCATACACTTCAAATTACCTGTCTGAAAAAACATATGGATTTGTTTTATCAAATATACCATTTATTTCAACCCATACGTATCCATATGATATTTTGAGAGAGATTACAGGTGTTGAAAATCACCCCTTTTATAAAGAAGCGGAATATTATAGAGGGGTTGAAAGCAGGTTTACTGATTTTGTGAATGAATTCATGAAAAATTATGATACAAATTATGATTTATGTAAAAAATGGGTTGATAAAGTACATAAAAAAGTAATAGATAAAATATATAACGAAAATTCATTTTTGGATCTATTGTTAGACGGATTTAAAGAAAATAAAAAAACTGTAGAAAGAAAATTAATCTAAAATGAAAAATTTCGAAATATCAATAGACAAAAAGGTGTGTGTCACAGATTTAACTATTAAAAGAATTTCTAATTTCTTGACAACTAATTTAACAAATGAATTGAAAACTTTGATAAATTTTTTTAATCAAGAATATGAATGGAAAGGGATGTTTACTATCGAAGATGTAAAAGATAGAATACAAAATAATGAAACTCTTTTCATTTTATATTATAAGGAAAATGCAATTGGTTATGTTTTCTTTAAGATAATTGATGATAATACTTGTTTTGGATATAATTTATATGTAACAAAAAAAATAAAAAAACCGAAATATTCCGCATATTGGTTTTATAATATGGTAACAAATTATATGTTATGTGAACACAAAAAAATAAAAGTGGAAGTCGAAAACTGGAATTTGACAATAATTGATATAATAAAAAATATAGGGTATTATGAAAGATGTGATAATTATTGATAATTTTTTAGATGATTTAGAATTAGATAAATTAAAGGATTATTTTATAACAAATCAAAATAAATTAACTTGGTATTATCATGATAATATAAATTACCAAAATTTAAAAGAAAATCCTCTTATTCTCACGAATCCTTCAAAAGTAGAAACAAAAAAAAACGATGGATTTGTTATCGTGTTAAACAGAAACGAAACGCCGGTTTCTAAAGAAACACAAAGATTAATTGAACAAATTAGAGAATATGCGATTAACAAATTAGGAATTAAAGTAAGAAA